>Ga0209181_10006845_pt1 | contig 15828 bp, 12 predicted proteins | sample MAT05_FD_187208 | JGI IMG/M metagenome (GOLD analysis project Ga0209181, IMG submission 187208) | Freshwater microbial communities from Lake Fryxell liftoff mats and glacier meltwater in Antarctica - MAT-05 (SPAdes) (version 2) | ecosystem: Environmental > Aquatic > Freshwater > Ice > Liftoff... | reverse complement strand
CGGTTTTCGGACGGCCTCAAGGCCGGACTCCAAACGCTTTTGCAGCGAGGGCTGGCCCTTAAGCGGTCCCTCGACTGTCTCTCACCCCAGCGAAACCTCGGACGATAGAGTTTGGAGTCCGGACTTTAGTCCGTCCGGAGCGAGTACAATCGGTTTCGGACGGCCTCAAGGCCGGACTCCAAACGCTTTTGCAGCGAGGGCTGGCCCTCAAGCGGTTGCGAGACAGTCTCTCCCTCGTGGCCGGTATTCTCCGTCAGTCAGAGATCTCAGCGCGACGGATGACCAATGTGCGAATTTGGCAGCGCGCGGACGCGCAATCCCGGCCTCGACAGAGCGAGGCCCCCCATGGAACATGCCGCCCGGGCAGGGGTTTAATTTAGTTCCCTGTTTTCGTAGGCCGACCTTCTTTAGCAATTCATTTTCAATCTAAACGAATGCTTGGTAATTTTAGGCTTTAGGTGGCGGTTAAAACGCTAGACGCTTATCCCTTATCGGTCACGCATGACAGCAACTCCCAATGCCGCCGCGCATGTCCAACGGCAGTTAAACGACGTCTCGGCCCGCCTGGCGCAACTGGCCAAAGAGTCACCGGACTTGCCGGTGTACCTGAAGGCACACGCCGAGTGCATTCTGCAGTCGCTGCGGCCGCAGGGGCTGTCGTACGAGATGATCGCGGGACGCAGTTTTCAGCGCACGGTGGCGAGCAACTGGGATTCGCTTGCGCTCAAGGATTTGCCGGAACTGGCGGAATCGTTTCGCAAGGCGATCCACCGGGTGGCGGAGACGGGGCATCCGGTGACTTTGCCCCCGAGGCTGCAGCCCTCGGGCAATCTTCCCGGACTGCAACCGCAGGACGCGCCGGCGCCGGAGGAGCTGTCGCTTTTTAACTCGACCGATTTCGAGCATTTTTTTGTCCCGATTCTAAGCGCCAACGCGGTCGTGGGCGTCTTGCACGTGTGGTTCGTGCCGGTGGACGCGTCGGCGAGTCAGTTGCGCGCGGTCCTTCTGCGGCAAATCTGCGGCGAGGTGGAGTTGTACCTCAAGGCGCGGCGCAGCGGCGATCTGGCGGCCGAGGTCACGCGGGTGGCGACGTACGCCAAGCTGTTGGAGGAAATTTCCGGCGACACCAATGTCGAGTCGGTCGGCTGGAATATCGTCAATTACGCGCGCGAAGCGGTCGCGTGCGACCGGGTATCGCTCTTGGTGGCGAAGGGCCGCGGCGACGAACCGTTGGGCGAGGACTGGATCGGACTCGATCAGGACTACGAACTGGGAGCCTCCAGCGGGCTGCGTCGTCCGCATCCGCGCAGCGAGCAGGCGGTCATTTTGAAACGCCTGGCCGAACGGCTGACGCAGATGTCGCTGAGCAAATCCGCGCAGCGCAAAGCGTCCCTGAAGGCGGGCTCCAGTGCACCCGCCTTGCACGGCGCAAAAAACGGGACCAATGGAGCGCACAAAGAAGAGTTGGTCGCCAAGCCCTTGCCGAGCAATCCGGAGACGCCCCTGGCTCCGGGCGATCCCGCGGTCGTCGACGAACCCGCCGAAGAGGAAAACAAACCCACGCGCCCCTCGATCGGTCCGGCCCGGCCCCAGATGCAGCTCACCTTGGTACAGCGCGACCCGGCCAAGGTGGCCACGCGCCCGGCGGAAGTGAACGAATACTTCGACGCGGTCCCGATGAACTGGGCGACGGTCATGCCGCTGTTCGACCGTCAGGAACGCGTGCGCGGGATTCTTCTGTTCGAGGGCATCAAAAAGCCGGAAAAACTCGATTCGACCATTCTGCAGATGCGCGACCTGGCGGTTTCCGCCGGCCGCACGCTCGGAGCCGCCCTTTTCTGGCAGCGCCAGCCCGCCGCCCGCATGGCCCGGCGCTGGATCGACGCGCGTAACCGCATTGTCAATACCCCCCGCCGGGAAAAGTGGATCCGCTTCGGGATCCCCCTGCTGGTCATCGCCATCGTCCTCGCCCTGCCGATTTCCTTCAATGTGAAGGGCGGCGCCCGCGTTCTGCCCCGCGAGCGCACCTCGCTCGCCGCGTTCTCCGCGGCGCGGCTGCTCTCGGTCGAGGTGCGCGAGGGACAAAGCGTCAAGGCCGGCGACATCCTCGCCCGGTTCGACTCGCTCGATGTGGAACTTCAGCTGCGCTCCGCCCGCCAGGAAATGGAACGCGGCCTGGTCGAAACCGATGCCGCGATGGGCGAAGGCGACGAAACGAAGATGCAGCTCGCCCGGCTCTCTTCGCAACGCGCACGCACCCTGTTGGATAAACTCCAGCGCGATCTGGAGCGGCTCACCCTGCGCGCTCCCTTCGACGGGATCGTTCTGGGCGCACAAAACCTCTCCGTGCGCATCGGACAAATTCCGCGTCCGGGCGAAGGGGTGCTCGAAGTGATCGATCCGCGCAGTTGGAAAGTGCAAATCGACGTGCGCGAGCAGGATTTGCGCATCCTCGATCGCACGCTCGCCAAAGACGGCCCGATCGAGGGTTCGGTCCGGCTGGCCGCCAACCCCGCGCAGGCCTACCCCGTCTCGCTCCGTTCGCGCGAGCAACTCGCCTACGGCCTCGACACCAGCCGCGGCGAATTTCTTTTCCAAGTCTCCATTCCGTTGGAGGCCGAGCCCAGCCAGCTCGACCTGCTCAAGTCCGGCTTCGCCGGGCGCGCCACCTTTGGCTGCGGCAAACGCCCGGTCGCGTATGTCCTCTTCCACGACTTCATTAATTTCCTGAAACTACGTTTCGCCTGATCGCGCCGCTTCACCGGATTTATCGAAGCCTTTCGTCCACGCGTCTGTCCCCCCGTTTGTCCCTCCTCCGTTTCGTTTTCATGCGCGACTCCTCGTTTTTTTCCGCCCCTTGCCTCCCGCGCCGAGCGCTGGCTGTCGCCGTCCTTTTAGCGGCCTGCGCCGTCCCCGCGAACGCCCAGACGCCCGCTTCGTCGCTGTCCTCCTCGCCCGAGTCCTGGGGCACGATCAGCCGCGGCTCCCTCCGCTCGGTCCTTGCCCCCAAGCTCGACATCAAACTCAGTTCCCGCGCGGCCGGCGTCGTCGAAAAAATCCACGTCGCCGAAGGCGCCACGGTCAGCGCCGGCGAAGCCATCATAAGCCTCGACTCCCAGCAGGAAGAGGCCGAAGTCGCCCAGTCCCTCGCGGTCGTCCGCGGCATCGAGGCCGAACTCGAACGCGTCACCAACGAGTTCGCCCGCGCCCAAGCCCTCTTCGAGGACAAGATTTCCAGCGACAAACAGTACGACGAAAGTCGCAGTCTGCAAAAAGTCACCGCCAGCCGCCTCGACCAGGCCACGGCCGCCCTCGCCCTCTCCCAGGTCCGCCTCAATATCCGCACCATTCGCTCCCCCATCGACGGCATTTTCCTCAAAACCGTCAAATCCGTCGGCGAGGCGGTCGAACGTCATGAAACCATCGCTCGCGTCATCGACGCCAGCACCTTGCGTTTCGTTCTCTACAGCGACTACAGCCTCCTCGGTCGTTTCGCCGCCGGAGAAAAAGTCGCCGTTCTCGTCCAGACCGCTCCCCGCAAGGAGACACGCGTCGAGGGTACCATCACCCACCTCGACCCCGTCGTCGACTCCACCTCGGGCACTTTCCGCATCGTCGTCGAGGTCAAACCCTCGGTCGGCGCCATCGCCGGTTTTGCCGCGAGGTTGGACCTGGGTGACGATAAGTAGCATCACGCAAAAATCCGCTCGCCCGTGATCGCGCTGGAAAACACCAAGCTGTTTTCGCTTTCGGAGGCCGTGGCCGAGCGGGAAAAACTCCGTGCGCGGGGCAGAAAGCTCGTGCTCGCCAACGGGGTTTTCGACCTGCTCCACACCGGTCATCTCTATTACCTGAAAGAGGCCAGAAGACTGGGCGACGCGCTGTTCGTCGCGCTCAATGCAGACAGCAGCGTGCGTGCGTTGAAAGGTCCGACGCGTCCCGTTCAGACCGAACTCGAACGTGCCTACGCCCTGAACGCGCTGGAATGCGTCACGGGCATCGTCATTTTTCGCACGCCCCGACTCACGGAAGAAATCCGCGCAGTGCGTCCCGACGTCTACACCAAGGCCGGCGATTACACCCTCGAGAAACTGGATCGCGACGAACGAGGGGCCTTGGAATCGGTCGGAGCCCGGATTGTCTTTCTCCCGTTTCTTCCGGGGTTCAGCACGACGGAGTTGATCGCGAAGATCGCGGCGGCCGGAGAAATCTGAACGCGACGCGCCCTCCCACGCGTTTCCAGCCCCCTTTTCGCTCTTCTCCATGCGTATCGTCGTCCTAGGTTCCGGTCGAGGCTCGAATGCCGAAGCCCTTCTCCGTGCAGAACGAACCGGCACCCTCGGCCGCGGTAAAATCGTCGCGATTCTTTCCGATCGAGCGGATGCAGGGATTCTCGAACTCGGCCCTCGCTTCGACGTGCCGTCGGCTTACGTCGATCCTGCGCCGTTCAAGACCAAGCTCGAAGGCGAAGGCGAGGTCCGCTTTATCGCCGCGATCCAGGCGTACGAGCCCGATCTCGTCGTGCTCGCGGGATTCATGCGAATCCTCAAGCCGGGGTTTCTCAACGCTTTCGCGGGAAAAATCGTCAATCTCCATCCCAGTCTTTTGCCCAGTTTTCCCGGGCTGGACGGAATCGGGCAGGCCTTCCGCCGCGGAGTAAAAATCACCGGCTGCACGGTGCACTCGGTCACCCTGGAGGTGGACGGCGGCCCCATCCTCGACCAGGCGGCGGTACGTATCGAGCCAACCGATACCGAGGAAACGCTCGCGGCCAAAGTCCACGCCGCCGAACACGCCCTCCTGCCGGCCGTGGTGGCCCGCCTCTCCTACTCTTGAGAATCGGTGCGTTTGCCGCACGGATCGCACAGGCAGACCAAGGCGACCAGAACCAACGGGACCACACCGAAAAGCAGCGTCAAAAGCGACTCGCCTTCCATCGCCGAGAGGCCGGCGGCGATCAATGCCAACGCCACGACCACGGCCAAAAAAATCCACTTTCGCGGAGATTTACGGCAGGGGACAACGGGAGGTGGGGAGACAACCGGATGGGCCACGCCCCTTGACAAAAGGAATTTTCTCGTTTTGGGACAAGCTCGAAGTTCTCTCCCCACTTGTGGAAATTTTTGAACGAAAACGAGTTGGCGCGAAACGAACGTCGAAAAAAATTGCGAATATCTTGTGAGCAACTTTATAACTCGCCCCACGTCATCTCTTTAGTTAACGGCAAACCCCTCCCTTGGAGGGCCACGGTCCCTCGTGGCCGGGATTTGCCGGAGATCGTATGCCGTGGGTTCCCGCGAACGATCGTCGAAGGGACGCGCCATTGGCAGCGCGCGATGCACGCAATCCCGGCCTCGACGGAGCGAGGCCCTCCATCGAGCTTCCAATTTGCCGTTGTTTTCGCGCTTACCCAACCGCACGTTTCTCTCCTATGAGCACAGCCCACCCAGCTGCCTTCCGACGGCTTTTCGATGAAATCGGTACGGTGGACTCCGTCGGGATCGAGGAGCGCGTCGCCAAGTATGTCACCCGCTCGATCAAAAAGGGAGCCAAGGTCCTGGGCTTGAAACTCGCCGTTTCGATGGTCGACCTCACCACCCTCGAGGGCAAAGACACCCCGGGAAAGGTGGCGGCATTGTGCGTTAAAGCGCTGCATCCGCACGAAAGCTTGGAAGGCGAAGGGGCCGGGGCCGCGGAAACCCTGCCGCCTGTCGCCGCGGTCTGCGTCTATCCGGCCATGGTGCGTCACGCTCGGGCCGCGCTGGGAGCGTTCTCCCCCGTGAAGATCGCGTCGGTCGCAACCGCCTTTCCGAGCGGCCAGACATCCCTGGCGACGCGCCTCGCCGAAGTCCGAACCGCGGTTGAGGACGGAGCCGACGAAATCGACATGGTGATCAACCGGGGAGCGTTCCTCGCGGGTGAATTTACCCAGGTTCGCGATGAAATCAGCGAAGTCGTCGAAGCGTGCGGGAAGGCCGCCTTGAAAGTCATTTTAGAGACGAGCGAACTGGAAACCTACGATAACATCCGAGCCGCTTCGTTTCTGGCGATGGAGACGATTCGAGCGGGCGACTTCATCAAGACCAGCACCGGGAAGACCTCGGCCAATGCCACGCTCGGCAACAACCAGGTGATGGTCGACGCCATCCGCGATTTTTATCTGGATACAGGGATCGCGATCGGGATGAAACCCGCCGGCGGTATCCGCACCGCCAAACAAGCGCTCACCTTTCTCGTCGCGATCAAAGAAACGCTGGGCGACGCCTGGTTGACGCCACGGCGCTACCGCTTCGGCGCATCCTCGCTGCTCAACGACCTGCTGCGTCAGCTGCAAAAGGAAAAAACCGGCGCCTATCAGGCGCCGTACGCGTTCAGCGAATCGGCGGACAGCTACTGACCTTCCGATGTGCGCAAGAACTCCCGCGAAGAAGACGACACGCGCGGCCCGGCCGGCGCCCGAACTCATTTTCGGCGATCTCTGGACCTTCGATCCCGCCCCGGAAACCGCCGATCCGCGCCTGCAACCGCGATACAATCTTTACATCGGCGGTAAATTCGTCGCTCCCCGCTCCGGAAAATATTTCGAGACGATCAATCCCGCCAACGAAAAGTCCCTTGCGGAGATCGCCCTCGCCGATGCGAGCGACGTCGACGTGGCGTTTGAGGCGGCGTCCCGGGCGTTTCCTGCCTGGTCACGCCTACCGGGCGCCGAGCGCGGAAAGTATCTTTATCGGATTGCCCGCCTCCTCCAGGACCGCGCCCGCGAGTTCGCGGTGGCCGAGACGCTCGATGGCGGAAAGCCGATTAAGGAATCGCGCGACTTCGACGTGCCGATGGCGGCCGCTCATTTTTTCTATCATGCGGGCTGGGCGGACAAACTGGCGTACGCTTTTCCCGGCACGCAGGCCGTTACGCCCCACGGAGTCGTCGGTCAGGTGATCCCATGGAATTTTCCGCTGCTGATGCTGGCGTGGAAACTGGCGCCGGCGCTCGCCACAGGAAATACCGTGGTGCTCAAACCCGCGGAAACCACCTCGATCACCGCGATGAAGTTCGCGGAAATTCTCGATGAAGCCGGCCTGCCTCCCGGGGTCGTCAACCTCGTGACCGGTGCCGGAGAAACCGGCGCGGCCGTCGTCGCCCACCCCCTCGCGGCCAAGGTAGCGTTCACCGGCTCGACGGAGGTCGGCAAGAAAATCATGCGTGCTACCGCCGGTACGTCCAAAAAGCTCACCCTCGAGCTCGGCGGCAAGGCGGCCAACATCCTGTTCGAAGACGCGCCGCTCGATCAGGCGGTCGAGGGTGTCGTCAACGGCATCTTCTTCAATCAGGGCCATGTCTGCTGCGCCGGCTCCCGACTGCTCGTGCAGGAAGGCATTGCGGATGCCGTGCTGGCCAAGCTGAAAAATCGCCTGAAAGTGCTGCGGGTCGGCGACCCCCTCGATAAAAACACCGACGTCGGTGCGATCAACTCGCGCGAACAGCTGGAAAAAATCCGCCGGCTGGTCGCCGTCGGCGTCAAAGAAGGTGCCGAGCTCTACCAACCGCCGTGCACCCTGCCGACCGAGGGATACTACTTCCGGCCCACGCTCTTCAGCCGGGTGCAACAAAGTCACCGCGTTGCCCGGGAAGAGATTTTTGGACCGGTGCTTTCGATTCTCACTTTCCGGACGGTCGACGAGGCGATCGAGAAGGCCAACAATACGTCGTTTGGATTGAGCGCCGGGGTTTGGACCGACAAAGGCTCGCGTATCTTGAAAATGAGTACGGAGTTGAAGGCGGGGGTCGTCTGGGCCAACACCTACAATAAATTCGATCCCGCCTCGCCTTTCGGCGGCTACAAGGAATCCGGATTCGGCCGCGAGGGCGGCCGCCACGGACTCGCCGACTACGTCAAACTGAGCTGATTCGTTTTATATGGCGCGCCTCCTCATCACCAAAACGCCCAAAGTCTACATCGGCGGAGCCTTCGTCCGCTCCGAGAGCGGCCGGACGTTCCCGCTCAAATCGGATTCGGGCGAATTCGTCGGCCACATCCCACAGTGCACCCGCAAGGACCTGCGCAACGCCGTCGAAGCGTCCGCCAAGGCCGGCCCCGCCTGGTCCCGTCGCACGCCCTACAATCGCGGCCAGATCCTCTATCGGCTGGCCGAAATGATCGAAGCCCGTTCCTTGGAACTGGCAAACGCCCTCGATCTTGGCAAAGGGGACTCGAGCGACTCCCGCCGCGAGGTGAGTGGGGCGGTCGACCGCCTGATCTACTACGCCGGCTGGGCCGACAAATACGAACAGGTCCTCGGCTGCGTGAATCCGGTCTCGGCTCCGTATTTCAATTTCACGGTAACCGAGCCCATGGGGGTGATCGGTTTGCTCGCCCCGGCCGAAGCCCCGCTGCTGGCCCTCCTTTCGCTTCTCGCTCCCGTTATCGTCAGCGGCAACACCGCCATCGCCCTGGCTTCGGAAAGCCATCCCTATCCGGCGATTCTCCTCGGAGAGATGCTCGCCACGAGCGACCTTCCGGGCGGAGTGGTCAATCTCCTTACGGGCTTCCGCAAGGAAATGGTTCCGACCTTCGCGACCCACCGCCACCTGCGCGGGGTCGGTGGAGTGGCCAACGCCGAAGAACGGAAGACGATTCGACTCGGGGCCGCGGACTCCGTCAAACGGGTCAAGCTGGAGGCGGTCGAAGAGAAACGCGATTGGTTCGCCGACAACGCACAAAGTCTCTACGCGATTCGCGACTGGGTGGAATTTAAGACCATCTGGCATCCCATCGGTGCGTGACGCGGGCCGTCAGCTCCGCCATATCGAACACCCCGAATTTGCGGACGGTACCTGTGACTGTTATCGTGGGTGTCGTTGCTGCTCCCGCTTAAAAAAACGAAGAACGTCCTCCCGCCATGGTATCGATGGCGCGGTGCCCGCGGTCGTCACCGGCAGCGCCGCGACGGCGCTGGCGAATCGGGCGGCTGCGAGGACATCCCCCTCTGGCGTTTACCCATCCTGCAGCAAAATCCCCGGCAAAGGCGTCACCCGCCGCTGTCGTATCCACTGCCTTCACACGATGAAAGCGTTGCGCTTCGCCAGCAAAAGCATCGCTGCCCACCGCTCCGATAAGCACCGTCCGATCGCCCGCCCGACCCGCGGCGATCGCCCGATTCGAGCCTTTTCCTCCCGGACCCGCCATGAAAGACCCCACCACCGTCTCGCCCGGACGTGGAAACGTCACACAGCGCCAGGTAAGATCCTGCACATAACCGCCGACCACGACGACTTCGGGGTTCATGGCCTCACTCAAGCGCGTCGGTCGTCTCGGTGACAAGGGAGGAGTTCGGCCGTCGCCTTTCGTCGGTTTTCGCCCTTCACCTTTGAAGGCGCAGGCCCCATGGTCCGCGCGCTCATGATCGAGGCGCGTCAGCTCACAAAAATTTTCCGGGATAAAAAACGCGGGGATATTCGCGCCGTGGACGCGGTCTCGTTCACCTGCCTCCCCGGCCGAATTTACGGCCTCTTGGGCGCGAATGGGGCCGGCAAGACCACGACGCTGCGTTTGCTGGCGACCCTGCTTCAACCCACCAGCGGCGTGGCCACGGTGGCGGGTCTTTCGGTGACGGAGCAGCCGGCGCTTGTCCGTGCGAAGGTCGGCTTCTTGGCCGCGAGCACCGCGCTTTACGGCCGTCTCACCGCGCGCGAGACGATCGGCTATTTCGGTCGTCTGAACGGACTCGCCGACGCCGAAATCGCCGTGCGCACGCAGCGGCTCGCGGATGAGCTGGGGATGCATGAGTTCCTCGATCGTCGGGTGGAAAAGTTTTCGACCGGGATGAAACAGAAGACGTCGATTGCCCGTACTTTGATCCACGATCCGGATGTGATCATTTTCGACGAACCGACCCTCGGGCTCGATGTGATGGCAGCGCGCACCATCGTCCGCTTCGTTCGCGACTGCCGCGATCGGGGCAAGACCGTGATCTACTCCACGCACATCATGAGCGAAGTCGAAAAGCTCTGCGATACGGTCGGCATCATCCACGACGGGCGCCTGCTGGCGGAAGGGTCGTGGGCCGAGTTGAAAACCCGTTTCGGCGAAACCGATATGGAAGACATTTTCGTCAAAGTCGTCGGCGAGCCCCCCGTCGTATGAATTCGCACCACATTCTCACCGTCTATTTCAAGGAACTCCGCGATTCGCTGCGCGACCGGAGGACGATCGTGTCTATGTTCGTCATTCCCACGGTCGTGATTCCCATCGTCATTCTCGCGTTCGGCGCTTTCACCGCGACAATGGTCCGCAAAGCGAGAGCCGAAATCCCCACCGTGATGATTCTCGGAGGAGAGGATTCGCCCACGGTGCGCGCGGCGCTGGCGGCGCATCCCCGCCTCAAGGTCGTGCCGGGAACGGACGATTTTCGCGCGCGCATATCTGAGAAGCGGGTGCGTGCGGCCGTCGAACTCCCCCGCGATTTCGACCGGCTCCTCGCCTCGGGGGAACCGGCCACCGTTAAAATCTACACCTATGAAGGGGAGATGCGTTCCGGCTTCGCCGCGGGCGAGCTCGATCGGTTTTTTCGCGACTTTCGGGAAAAGACCGTGCAGGTGAGGCTCGACGAGCGAGGCATACCCGCGTCGATCCTGAAACCCTTCGAACTCACCCGGCAAAACGTCGCTCCTCCGGAAAAAGTCGGAGGCAACCTGATCGGAGGAATCATCCCCTATGTGATCATCCTGCTCACGTTTACCGGCGCAATGTATCCCGCGATGGACCTCACCGCCGGAGAAAAAGAGCGCGGCACACTCGAGACCCTGCTCTGCAGCCCGGTGGGCCGTACCGAGATCGTGCTCGGCAAATTTTTTGTCGTCCTCACCGCGGCGCTGGCCACCGTTGTGCTTGCGTCGCTCTCGACGCTCGTGACGTTTTCCGTGAGCGCCTTCGTCCTTGCGAAAAGTGCCGCGACCGGCGCGGCGGGCGCGGCTGCCGCAACGATGACACGGACGACGCTTCCTTCGATCGATCCGGTGGGGTTTCTGGTCTCGCTCGCAATGGTAGTTCCGATCGCGATTCTCTTCGCCGCGGGATTGCTCACGTTGTCGCTCTTTGCGAAGAGCTACAAGGAAGCGCAAAGCTACGTCTCGCCGCTCATCGTCGTGATAATTCTGCCGGCGATGGTCGCACTGTTTCCGGGAGTCGAGCTCAACCTGCAACTGGCTCTCGTCCCCATCCTGAACGTCTCGCTCGTCTGCAAGGAACTCGTTTCCGGTGTTTTTCACTGGCACTACCTCGTTCTGATTTTTGTTTCCACCTGCCTCTACGCCGGAATCGCTCTCGCGCTGGCGGTGCGAATGTTCAATCGCGAGAGCGTGCTCTTCCGCACCTAGATTTCGAGCAGGGTGAAATGCCCAGAGCGCTGTAAAGGCGGGGTAAATCCCGGCGTTGCAAGGCTATGATGTGGCGATGGGAGCAGGATCGATCGGAGAGTCGTTCACGGCTTTTCGTCGCCGCCGCATCCATGAACCTAGTCAAAAAAGTTTTGATCGCCCACAGCGATCCCAAGGTCAAGCGACGCCTTGTGCTGTTGCTGGCCGACGCAGGATACGACGTCCGCGCCCACCTTTCGGCCACGGATGCGATCGAGGCCGCCCGGAACGAATGGTTCGATCTCGCGCTCGTCGCCGAACACCTGATGGAAACGCCGGGCCTCGAAGTCGTCGAAACGCTCAAGCAGGTGCAGCCCACGGTTCCCGTCGCCTTGCTCGCCGACGACCCCGAACTCGCCCTCGTCGTAAAGAGTATCAGACTCGGTCTGGCCGATGTTCTTCCGCTGGACGAAGACCTGCGCCCGCTTATCCGTCGCGTGCGCGATCTGCTGAACCCAGGCGTCCTCCCCCTTTCCGAAGATGCCGGCGTCACTCCCGGCGATTTGGCCGAGGTGGAACGAACGCTCGCGAAGATCAACGAGGAAGCCTTCGCACACGCCGCACCGGCACCCGACCCGCAGGCGATCGGCCTCCGGGAGGAACTCCTGCGGTTGAACAAGGACCGTGCCGAGCTCGGGGCAAAACTTCAGCGCACGATCCACGAGCGAGACGCGCTCGAGTCCGAGATGAAGGCGTTGCTCATTCAGAGTTCGGACGCCATCATCCAACAAACGGAATTGGCCGATCTGGGCACGCAGCGGGAAATGGTGGCGGCGGCCCAGGCCGCGATCGACGCGAAGGCCCGTAGCCTTGCCGAACAACGCGAGGAAATCGCTCGCGAGCGAGACCTGCTTCAGTCGGAGCGGCAAGCGCTCGCCTTGGACCCGTCGACCCCGGTGCTGCCCGAGTGGGCCTCGACCGCGGAAGAAGTCTCGGCGATGCGCGACCGCGTCCATGCCGAAGAAACGCGCCAGCGCGCCACGTCCATGCAGCTTCAGCAAGAAGCGGCCAAGATCGCGCGGGAACGCCGGCGCTGGCACGACGACCTGGATCTCCTGCGCGACCAGGAAAAGAATCTTCGGGAATACGAATCTCGCCTGCGCAAAGTGCAGGCCCAGCTGGAAGCCGATCGCGTGCTCTGGTTCAGTACATCCGCCCGTCCGGAAGCCAGATCGCCGTTCGACGACGGCGCGCTCCGCGAAGCCTGGCAGAAATTGCAACGCGCGAGCGAACTGCTCGAAACGGAGCGCGCCCACGTTCGCGACGACCGGCTCTATTCCCAGGAACGCGAAGTGGCGCTCCGGAACCGCGAAGAACAACTGACCGCCCGCGAACACAAAGTGTCGGACATGGAGTTTCGACTTTCCTCCCACCTTGCCGCCGTGGCCACGGCCGAAGAGGCCACCCCGGTTTCCACGATACGCTCCCTCGCGCGCGCCCCCTTGGAAATGGCGAAATCGGTTTTCGGCGGAAATAAGAAATAGACCGGAAGCGCCATCCCGGTTGCGTCGGTACGGCCGAACGCGTCCCTTGGAGGGCCACGGTCCTCGTGGCCGGGATTTGCTGTGGCGCGGGCGATACGTCCCGTAACCTCGCTCCCACGCACATTTCGCTTGCAGCCCGCACGCGCTCCAACCATCACCCGAAGCATGTCAGTCGCCCTCCACGCCCATTCCGCCGCCTGCGTCGCCAAAGCGACGGCTGCCGCTGCGCGCGCGGGTTGGCTCTTCGTGGCTTGGCGATGGTGATGCGCACTGCGCATCTGGCCGATGTGCCAGACACCACGGAACGCCAAGCCCGACTTCACCCGAAGTCGGGTTTTTTATTGTCCAAAATCCTCCTCGTTCGCTCCCACCGCCATGATCACGCTCACCTCCACCCGACCGACCGACACCTCGTCCGCACCCACCGGACTCGAACCCACCCTCGCCTCCCTGCCGTTTTACGGACGGCCCCTCGTCGAATACGTCGCCGCGTTCGACCTGGATCTCGCCGCGCTCCGGCGCTGCGCGCTCCTCGACGCCGGCAGCGGCCCTTCGTCCTTTGCCGTGGACGCCGCTCGGCGCGACATCGAAGTGGCCGCGGTCGATCCCCTGTACGGCTGCACCGCAGAAGCCCTCGCGACGCATATCCAGCTCGACTACGCCCGCGTCGCCGTCGACGCCTGCAAACGGCTGAAGGGCACGCGTCTCTCGCAACGCGAAGCGCTCGAAGTCGACCGGCGGGCGGCCGCGCAACGTTTCCTCGCCGACTACGAAAGCGGATTTCTCCATAATCGCTATATCGGCGGCGCGCTTCCCCGGCTTCCCTTCCTCGACCGCGCGTTCGATCTCGTCCTTTGCGGACACGTCCTCTTCTCGCCTTACGCCCGCTTCGACCCGTCCGCGATCGTCGCGGCATGTCGGGAATTGGTCCGCGTCAGCGCCGGAGAAGCGAGGGTCGCACCGCTGGGCGGGTTGCCTCCCGAAGCCCTGCAGTCGGTCCTCGCGCCGCTTCGGTCCGAGGGCATTCGCCACCGGCTCGCCGCAACGATCGCACCGGACGGAAAACGGATTCCGGACGGCCTGCTGATCTTGCGCCGGTCGTGAAAGCGAGGCACAGGCGGCAGTCCGCCCCGCACGCGAGCGGAGCGAGAGCGACTCTCCCGTCGCTCCCGCCGGGCTCGGCCGCACGCGTCGGGCATTGCCGTCCTGCGGCCGGACTGCTCCAGTGCGCTCCATGAGTTCCGCGTCCAGTTTCCCCCAACATATCATCGCGAAGAAACGGGACGGCCACGCGCTCAGCCGCAGCGAGATCGAAGCGTTCGTGCGCGGTGCCACCGACGACAGCTGGGCCACGTATCAGCTGAGCGCATTGTTGATGGCGATTTTTCTGCGCGGGATGTCGCCCGAGGAAACCGCCGACCTCACCGACGCGATGATGCGCTCCGGGACGGTCGCCGATCTTTCCAACGTCAAGGGCATCAAGGTCGACAAGCACTCCACTGGGGGAGTGGGCGACAAAGTATCCATTCCGCTCGCACCGATGGTCGTCGCCTGCGGCGTGCCGGTTCCGATGATCAGCGGACGCGGGCTCGGTCATTCCGGCGGCACGCTCGACAAGCTGGAATCCATTCCCGGCTTCCGGACGAATCTCACGCTCGACGAATATCGCGCGCAGGTGGAACGGCTCGGCTGCGCTCTGATCGGGCAAACGCGGGATCTCGCTCCGGCCGACAAAACGCTGTATTCGCTACGCGACGTCACCGCCACCGTGGAATGCATTCCGCTCATCTGCGCATCGATTCTCTCCAAAAAGCTCGCCGAAGGCATCGACGCCCTGGTGCTCGACGTTAAATTCGGCACAGGCGCGTTCATGAAAACCCTGCCCGAGGCCCGAAAGCTCGCCGAAGCGCTCGTTGCCGTGGGCCGTGCCGGCGGCAAGAAGGTCAGGGCGTTGCTCACCTCGATGGAGGAACCGTTGGGTCGAAACGTCGGCAATGCCACCGAAGTCGCCGAGTCGATCGCCTGCCTGCGCGGAGAGGGTCCCGCCGATTTGATGGAAATCGTTTACGCGCTCGGAGCGCACATGCTGATCCTGGGTGGAGTCGCGCGCGACGAAACCGGCGCACGTACTCAATTGGCAAAGGCCATCGGCTCGGGAGCCGCGCTGGCGAAATTTCGCGAGATCGTCGGCGCACAAGGCGGAGATCTTGGGGCCATCGACGATCCGGGCAAACTCCCGCAAGCGCGCAAACAGGTTCCCGTGGCAGCGACGCGGGAGGGTTTCGTGGTAAAAGTCGACGCCATGGGCATAGCCCTTGCCGCGCTCACACTCGGCGCGGGCCGAGCCCGGGCGGAAGATGCGGTCGACCCGGCGGTGGGCATCACCGGTCTGGTCAAAACCGGGGAGCGAGTCTCCCGCGGCGATCCGCTTTGCATCCTGCACGTGAACCGGGAAGCCACGTTCGCAGAGGCCCACGCGAAGATCCTCGCGGCGATCGAATTGGGCGAGCACGCCGTCGCGCCGTCGCGCCTGATCGCCGACGCAATCGTTTGATCTACGACCCAATCGTTGCGTAGGAGGGCCTCGGTCCGGAAGCGGTCTCGCACTCCGGGAATGGCTCACGCGAAGCGCGAAGCCGGACCGATCGAAACGCACTGGAACGGGTCGCAGGGGGGCGTCCTCGGATTACGCCGATGTACGCAGATTTCGGAGAACTTTCGGAAGAATCCGGTCGGGGAAATCGTTCGATAATCTGCAAGATCTGCGGACAACCGGATCCGAAGGTTGGAGTGCCCGGAGCGGTACCGGAATTCGGAAGGGTCTCACGCGAAGCCGCGAAGCGATCGGACGATCCATTCCTCCTCGAGCCTTTTCGAGCCAACGTCGACCGACTTTTCTTCGCGGCTGTGGCGATCCATCTCCGCATGA
>Ga0209181_10006844_pt1 | contig 15829 bp, 10 predicted proteins | sample MAT05_FD_187208 | JGI IMG/M metagenome (GOLD analysis project Ga0209181, IMG submission 187208) | Freshwater microbial communities from Lake Fryxell liftoff mats and glacier meltwater in Antarctica - MAT-05 (SPAdes) (version 2) | ecosystem: Environmental > Aquatic > Freshwater > Ice > Liftoff... | reverse complement strand
CCTGGGGTGCATCGCCGAATTGTAGTCACGCAGGGGAGCGGGGCCGCACCACATGTTCCAATCCATTTCTTTGGGTGCTTCAACATCGGCTGTTGGCTGGCCAGCACCACCGGCATAATGCACAAAGGCCCGCGCCATACCGATTTTGCCCACCTTGCCCGACTTCAGAAACTCCATCCCCGACACGTTGTGGGGCGATATGCGCCGGTGCATACCTACCTGACAGATTCGCCCCGTTTGCCGCGCGGTTTTCACCATTGCTTTTCCTTCGTTGATGGTATGGCTAATGGGTTTTTCTACATACACGTGAGCCCCCGCCTTCATGGCAGCAATGGCAATGAGGGGATGCCAGTGGTCGGGCGTGGCAACAATAACGATTTCGGGTTTTTCGGCCGCGAGCATTTCCCGGTAGTCCTGGTATAGCTTCGGCTGATCGGTGGTTAGCTTACTCAGTTCTTCGCTGGTTTTTTTGAGCTGGCGCGTATCGACATCGCAAAGAGCCACAATTTTCGATTCACCTGCCTGCACGGCGCAGCGCAGAATGTTGCCGCCCCACCAGCCAGAACCTACTACGGCGGTGCGGTATTTTTCGGCGGCTTTACGAGTGATAAATGCCCGAACCTCCAGCGGGTCGGTTATGAGTGAGGCTCCGGCGAGTGCAGAGGTTTTCAGAAAATCAGTACGGTTCATCAGGAAAGACAGGGGTTACCATTCTGTAAAGTATTGTCGACCTATATGCTACTGATTGGGCCTAGCAGCCCTTTACGTTGGGGGAATTCAACTAAAATGCTGGTTCATGTTCATGCCGTACAGCTCCCGGCGCGGTTCTCCCTCGCTTGTTAGCATAGCAAGAGCAAGGTCCACATCCGCCCGGCTATTCGAACATGCCAGTCGATCAGGTCCGGGAACATGTAGGTCAACTTATTTGGGAGAACGACGGCCTTAGTGCATCCGAACACTGTTCCAAACCGGCAGCGGTTCTCCGCAGGTGAAATAATTAAACCGGTAACTAAACCTATAACCGACTGATGGACTAATTTGAATAACTTAGTCTGACTTCATTGGTTACATCCATTTTGTTCAGTGAACGAACGCTTAATCTGTTGGAAAGTATGAAAAGAAACCGGTTTATGATGGCCATTATGAGTTTGATGGCAAGCCCCGCTCTGGCAAACGTCAGACATGCCTTACGGCCAACCAGTGGCTTTAAGACCAAGGCCGATGAAGGCCGAAAACACGGTCACCTTACGCTCAAAGGCGTCAACGGGAATAGGCTCGACGTTAAAATTTCGGGTAGCGATACCGACGGCGATCTGGCCATTTTCGAACAAACGTCGCTCTCACAAGGCCGTGGGACGCCGTTACACGTGCATCCGGCCCAGGACGAAATCTTTTATGTGATCGATGGGTCTTATCAATTTCAGGTCGGCGATGAAACGTTTCGCCTGGAGAAAGGGGAAACTATCTTTCTGCCCCGCAACGTACCCCACGCCTGGACACAACTTGCCGAAACCGGTAAAATGATCGTGATTCTTCAACCGGCCGGTAAACTGGAAAACTTCTTTGTTACATGGCCGGACTGGATCATCAGCCAAGCCAGGAGGAAGTGGCCACCATCTTCGGCGACAATCAGATGAAGGTAGTTGGCCCCCCCCTGAAAGTAAACTAAAGTCTGTTTAGCCAATTACGCCCTATGTTCCCTAGCGGCTTTTGCCCTTCCTCGGTTTAGCCGTTAGGGAAACAACAACTTGTGTTCAGGCAAACATACACAAGGTAGCCACGTAGTCTTTGCTACCGTCGGTGGCCCAGGCATCCAGTTGAGCCGGGTCTTTTAGCTGCTGTCCACGTAATCGGGGCACCACCATATAGCCACAGAGCACGTCGGTCAGCGCCGACATATCGCTCCACAATTTTTCGATCTGTGCCACCGGGTAGATATCTTCCTGACCATGCCCCCACCGGTATTTCACATCTTTGAGCGTCACATAGGTAGGAATCCGGTGTGCCACGCTGCGTACCGCTTTAGCCAGTTGCGCATCGTCGCCGGTTTGCAGGTCGGCCCGGGTTAAACCAAAGAGTTGCAGCAGCGGGTCGATTTGAATCCAGGTCGTATTGGAGTTGTAATAGCTCAGATTCAGCTCGTCTTCTTCGCGGGGTTGAGCCAGGCCTTCCAACAGCCGAATATGGCCATTCACACGCGCCAGTCCACCCCCGCGATCCTCAATCCGACGCGGCACAACTTCAAACGTGAGCGTATTGCCCGACGCAAGGTGGTGGCCCAGTGCGGCCGGATCAACGTCGGCGCCGAGGGTGTCGATATTGTGCAACATCAGCGTTTCTACCTCAGGATGCTCGGCAAGTAACTTTGCCAGGGTGCCGTTCCGTAGCAGGTTCGACACCTCGTACCAGTGCCCCAGGGGCGAAAACCGTTGAGCCGCAATGTTATCGACATAGTCGGTGCCTTCGCCTTTCGATTTGGCCCAACTAATCATCGACTGACGCACGGCATCGCGTACTTTTTGCTTGTTCTCATCGAGCGTTTCCTGCGGCATTTCTTCCCACATGAACCGTAAGTCGCGCTCCATCGGTACAAATCGCTGGCCAATGGAGCGGCCCGGCGATAGGTAGGTTGGCCCTGGGTACCCGAAGTTACCCGTCTGCACCAGTTTCTTCCGAATAGGCTCGTGCGTCATGTAGCTGGTGGCGACTATGTGCGGAATGGTAGTACCGTATTTCTCGGCCAGTTTCCTCGTTTTAGCCAGGTGAATTTCCAGAAAGCTCCGGTGCGAACCATCCAGTTCGACAAATGGATTGAGGGTTTTGATGACACCCGCCCCTTTGGTCCAGCGACTACCGACACCGGCACCCAGACTCAGAACCGCGATTTTAGCAGCTCGAATAGCTAACTCGCCAAGTTGAGCTGACGAAGATACCGTTTCGAGCTGGACAATATCGCCGGGGTGTACATCGTCAATCGTAGTGTCGACGGGTAGCCGGTTCCGGGATAAACCGATTCGGCCTTTCTGTATTTCTTCCCGAATTTCTTCGTGCTGAATGAAGTCGAAGCCGTTGTCTTTCTTGATCCGGTCGGCTTTTTCGTTTTCGACACTCCGGTTTCCCTGCGAGGTGGGGTCCGATACCTTGAAGAGATTGCTGATGATGGTCCGCAGCAACGGATACGCCTGGTTGTTCTGTCCGCAGTGAGTCGTAAAAAAGTCGATCTCGGCCCGGCGACCATACGGGATTGACGCCGGTTCTTTCCGCACCAGCTCCGACACGTGAATGCCGTAATAAGGTTCTGGCATCAGGGCGTCGTTGCCTTCGTGCAGGCTTGCCCACGTACCTCGGGGGTTGATGCTCCAGTTGTACACTACCGGCTCCATGGCAAACGGCAGCGAGTCGGACAGTTCGTTTTTCGTTTTTCGAAGAATCTCCAGCACCTGCATTTTATAGTCCTCATAGTGTGCTGGATTCACGAACATACCCATGCCCCCACCCGACATACCTCCGAGCATCAGAAAACCGTAGTAATCGTTGCCGAACTGCTTTTTGGCCTTCGCAATGATCTGCTCGGTGAAGTAGGTCGACGCCCAGGGAATGATCGTCTTGATGGGTCCTTCCCAGTTACGGGCCGTATTTTCGCCCAGTTTTTTAATATCCCCTTCCTTGATTGCTCCGAGAATATTGTCGAAAATCTGGTTCGTTTGCTGGCGGGCTACCCATTCCTTATCGCCCCGAAGTAGGTACTTTTCAGTCACCATCTCCAGAATCGGGCCGACGTTCGACGCCATACCACCGTGCATGAGCACGAGCGAGTTCATGATTTTTTCCTGAATGTTGGGATGTACGTCGTCGCCCTGTAGTACCCGGTGACGGGGCAGCAATGTACCCCGGCTAATGCCGTATTCGGGGTCGCCTTCCTGCGCAAACGTACCCTGAATGGCTTTGATACCCGGCCAAACCCCACCTGAATCCTGCCAGCCCCCGCCTGAGCCACCAATCCACTCGCCCAGAATAGCACGGGAAGCCACCAATCGGCGTTCGCTTTCTTCTAGCCCACCTTCCAGGTTCCGGGTTTGGCCTGTTGCCCGCATCAGCAGGCTGATAATAGACCCCAGCAAGTTGGTCGACACGGCAAAGCGGGAGCCTTTGGGAATGTCGTTCACTTTTGTGACCAGCTCGATACCCATGCCGGGGGCCACAATACGAGTCAGAATCTCGGCTAACGACTGGTTAGTCCCTTCAAACGACGGTGGAATCAGGCCCGAGGCTATTACCCCGGCCTTCACCAGACTCAGGTAATCGTTGCCAAAGTTGAACAGATCGGCCAGGTCATGAATATCCTTTGTGGTATTCAGGTCGACGCTGGTCAGGCGCAGGACTGGTTCTGAAATAACCCGTACAAAGCATTCGAGGGGCGGGCGAATGTCTTTGTCGCGGCCGAAAACGCCCAAGTCAATGGAGATGTTGATGACGCGGGCTCCTTCGGGATAATCCATTCCCAGAAAGAAAATGTCAGACCAGCCGCTGTGGGTCAAGTCCATCCGCACCGATGTTTGCTCGTGCAGAATGGGGTAAAATAGCGAATTATCGGGCCGTTGCAGCAGTTTAGGCTGGATACGAATCGGGTGTTCGGTCTGATGCCCAACCCGAAACATCCACTGGTTGCCTTTACTGGAGCGAACACTTTTCCGCACCTGATCGGCCAGAATCTGAAACGACAACTGATGGTAACTGTCGGCCAACGCGCTGAACAAAGTAGCACTGGGGCCCTGCTTGTCCAGATCTTGTAAAAACCGGGCAATTGCCTGTTCGAACCGGCGAGCCAGTAAATCCTCAAAACCAGCGTAGGGTATTTTACCAATAGCCGGTGTTTCAGGCGCATCGGTCAGGGAAAAACGAAAACCCGCTGACAGGAATAAAATGGCCCTTACTTTATCGTATAAGTTCGGCGTGGACTTTCGAAAATCATCCAGTTCGCGCAGGGCTTTTAACAGATTGCTGGCGGAGAGCGTACGGCTAAGGTCAAAGAAGGATCGATTACGAATAGCGGGATCCGCCGACGTAATGGTATCTATAAAAACATTCATGTTGTGTTGTTATGGATGCCTGGTTTAAACCAGTTGCGACTTTCGTGTATTTGCCTCTGCCAGTACCTCCACCATCGAAGTCAGCGTTTCGTCGTGCGCGTCGCCCGCCAGTCCAAGGGCCATTTGTGCCCGCAAGAGGCCACTCCGACCGCTCAAATCATACCGATTCCCTTTCATTTCTAGGGCCAGGTACGTTTCTGTTTCGGCTAGCTCCTGAAGTGAGGGCGTTAGTGGCGTGTTTGTTGCTGCCTTGGCGAGGTTTTTCTCCAGAATATCGAAAACCGTCGGGGTAAGAACGTGCATCCCAAAAAAACAGAGGTAATAGCCCACCCGCAGACCGGGCGTTTGCAGCTCCAGTTCGGCCACGCTCAGCGACGGTTTTTCGATGAGCTTTTCGATCTGGTACACCCCGCTCTTGTTAGCTACGTGTTTACCCGTCAAAGTGCCGTACCGGCCAATCTGGTGTTCAATCGTCGGATTAACGGCCGATACCGAGCAGTTTTCCTCCACAGCCAGTTCGATCAGTTGAGTAGCACAGCGTTTACTGATCAGGTTCGACACGTACAGGTAATCGCCTAACAGCAACAGAAAAGGCTCATTATTCACAAACTCTTTGGCACAGTAAACGGCATGCCCATAGCCAAGGGGTTCGGCCTGCTCGGCAAACTGCACCCGACTAAGAAGGTGGTCAATCTTTTCGGCCTCCTGTCGCGCCCAATCGACGTTTTTGAACGATTTAACCAGGTTATCGCGCAGGGAGGTGAAGGCGTTAATGTAGCGTTCACCATCGCCGGGAGCCCCCACCACGCAGATTTCCTCAATACCACTCAGGAAAGCCTCCTCGGCAATAGCCTGAATAACGGGTTTATGGAGGCCATCGATGTCGATAACGGGCAGCATAGCCTTCTGGATAGTATCGGCTACCGGATATAATCGTTCGCCACGGGCAGCAGCGGTAATAACGGCTTTTCTAATTTTCATCAGTGAAGAACAGCAAAGACAGTTCGAATCCCAAAGTTTGCCAAAAGAACGCAATTAAACGACTGAAAGGGGTAAGTTACTAGTTTTCGGTCGAGCCGGAGAGAACACAAAACCCACAGTAGGCGTATAGACGGACATTTGTGCTTCGTATGAACAGTCAGTTACACAAGAAATCAATGACATTCACCCCACTTATACCTCATGAATCGTAGAAAAGCCTTGGCCAACATTTCCCTGCTGTTGGGTAGCACCCTCTGCGCTCCATTCTGCTGGCTATGAGCCACTGAGAGCGTGGCCAACAAGCCCCGAGCGGGTTTGCGTTGAACCTTGAACAACCTCATTGAGCTTAACAGAAAAAATGTAAAGTATTCCGATTACTTTTGACAGATACTTAACTTAAAAGTGAAGAATTCCGTAACGATTCATCTGTTCAAAGCGTTTGACTTAGTGAACTACTACACACTCTGGGTAGAAGGAAAATCACAGTCTGAACCGATGACTTTTTGATGCCAGTGCGTTACCACCTCCCGCTCGAATCATGGCCGAGTTGGGCGATCACTATTGCCGACTGCGACTCTACTGTATCCGGTTGAGCAATAGTGTGGTTATACTAGTCAATGGTGGGTTGAAAACGGGTGGTGCCGTGCAGGATAGCCCTGCCTTATTGGCTAAGTTTAGGTTCGCCAACAAAGCTAGCTAATCAGTTAACGGATCTGATAGCTGCTAGAGAATTAGAGATTATCGGTAAAGATATTGTGAACATAGAAGTCATTGAACTCTTAGCCTAAACACGACTAACGATGGATGCATTTGACCGTATTGTAGTTCGTACACCTGCTCAGACCCGACGCTCGGTTAGCAAGATGCTGGACGTAGCAGACCGTATCCATGATTTGCTTCGACAGCGTGGGATGAGCCAGAAAGATCTGGCGGTGGCCTTGCATAAATCCGAATCAGAAATCAGCAAGTGGTTAAGCGGTACGCATAATCTGGAACTGAAAACGATTATCCGTATTGAGGAAGCTTTGGGAGAAGACATCCTGATGGTTCCGGCCAAAACGGTGAGCGCGTAAGAAATACGTCTGGAATAACGAAAGTGGCCATCCATTTGACGCAGGTGGCCATTTTAGTTATTCCAGTAGGAGGCACTTGCCTTACTCTGCTGACTCTTCATCGTGTGTGAACCCATCGCTAGCGTACATGGCCTTGACAGCCCGATCGGCCAACTACAAAGGACATATTGACGAACAAAAAGTTCGTATATTTGGGTGTTGGTGGGCAAGCGCAGCGGACGACAAAACAACCATTAAAAGGAAGACAACTAAGCGGAAAAAGTAAACCATTTTGACAAGTGACCAAATACATACAGACCATATTGAAACTAGATAGCAATTTAGCCGACACTCCTTGCCGACCCTTCGGTATTTGGTATATTTTTTCCACCCAAGTCTTTTTAATTCAATTTTAGCCAACCGCACAAATGGCACTTTTGGTTTTGCCCTACACATGTGCCGACCCTTCGGAAAACCAAAAGAGTCATTTTTTTGCCACCGTACAGAATGATATTAGGCTTTTAAATAATTATCTTAGCAACCTGACCTCGAAAATATGCAAACACAATTTCAATATATAACTGACTTGGCAAAGCAGTATCAAGGATATGCCGAAAATCCAATTTCGTTATATGCAGCAATTAATAGTTTGCCTGAAAATATTGTTGAAGAAATTTATAAAGAATATGGTGACCCTGGCCATGATTTTAAACCCGTGAATTTATTGCGTGCAGAAATTGCCCGAAGACTTTTGCAAGGGGAAACAGTAAGTGAAACACTTGTGAATAATATAAAAGATAATATCAGAACAAAAAACGTTGATTATTTTAATAATTATTCTGCTAAATTGATTAATGGGCTGGCAACTTATAAGGAAACTAAAGGAAAGGGAGATTATTTTACTGCATGGAATGTTCAATGGAGAGTAGTTTATGTATTTTTTTACAGAGGAATAATAAAGGAAACTACAAGATTATATTTAGAACAAATTGGAAATAATCTAAAAGAAGAAATCATTTTAAATGATTACGAATTACATTTTGTAGGCTTTAATGGCCCTGCAAATTTTGGTTCAACATATTGTTGGTTAGCATTATATCCTATTACCAAAGACTCTCATAAAGACAGCTATCAGTTTTTTATTCAAATAGGATTCCCATCAAAAAGTGGTCTTTTGGCTGGTTGGTCCATAAAGAATCCAATGCCAAACAGACTGAAGGAGACAAATTCTTATTCGGAGGCATTAAGCTACTTCCAAGAGTTAAAACCTGAAATAACAAAAATAAATAAGGAAAGTCGCAATTACTTCAAGTTTGCTCCAGGAAGTCAGGCATCCGAATGGGAAAGGTTTTATAAAGAAGAAGAAATTGCAATCAGCTACAAAGATCTTGAGTTGGGGGATATTTCCAAATACAGCTCCAGAGAAGAAATTAACGAAATTATCGGCTTACCTGCTGAAAGCCAATCAAATCAAACTTGGAATTTATGGCTATTTAAAAATGCAAATATTGGTGATGTTATTTTTGTAAATAAAGGCGTAAATACTTGCTTAGGAATTGGGGTAATTACCAGCGATTACTATTATGAGGAAGATTTGTTAAGATATAACCATAAAAGAAAAGTAAAATGGCTTACAAATAAAATATATCAATACAAGCCAGGTTCTGTCGATTATCCATCAGGAGGAAAGTATAAAACATTTTTTAGGCCTGATACTTTCAGCCCAACCAAAGTATGGGAGTTTTTAATTAAGGAATATATGCGTTTGTACCCTGAATTAGCAACGACATTTTTGGAAAATGATATATCATTTCAAAATATAGAAATTGATGATAATGAAATAGGAAATCCAAAACAAGGACCTGCATTTTTGAAGTTTTTCAACCCTTTACTAAAAGTATTAAATAAAAATGGGGAAGGGAAACCTAGTGAAATTACATTACTTGTTTTAGGAAAATTCAATTTTTCTGAGGAAGAACTAAATGAGAAATCAAAAACAGGAGTGCCAATATTGTACAATCAAGTCGCTTGGGCACGAAACTATCTCAAAGATGGGGGCTATATTTCAAATGAAAAAAGAGGAATATGGGCATTAACTGATTATGGTAAAAATAAATCTTTGACCGATAAAGAAACTTTTGAATTATTCAAATCAATACAAAGAAAATTTAAAAAACAAGAAGAAGAAATTATTGAAATAGAAGGAGAACCTAATGAAGAAACAGAGCCTTTAAATTTTTGGTGGCTGAATGCTAATCCTAAAATTTGGAGCATTAGTAATCACACAGAAGGGCAAAGACAAACCTATACAACACACAACGAAAAAGGTAACAAAAGAAGGATTTATAAATACTTTGAATCCGCTAAAAAAGGTGATTTAATTATTGGCTACGAAAGTACCCCAACCAAACAAATTAAAGCAATCTATGAAGTAACAAAAGGAATTCACAACACAGCGAACGGAGAAGAAATAGAATTTGAAATGGTTGAAAAGTTGGAAATTCCTGTTCAGTGGAACGACCTGAAAAACAATGCTGCTTTGCAACATTGTGAAGTATTCATTAATAATCAAGGAAGTTTATTCAAACTTACAGAAGAGGAATACGATATTATTCGTGAGATAATTGATAATAAAAACATCATTACAGAAATACTGCTGCAAAGTAGTAACATTAAAAAATATAAATTTTCTGATGACAATGACAAGCCTTTTATAAGCGAAGCCGATTTTTTACAAACAGTTGCTTTATTAAAAAGAAAGAAAAATATTATTTTACAAGGACCTCCGGGAGTTGGAAAGACTTTTATTGCCAGAAAATTGGCCTATGAAATAATGCAAGAAGTTAAAGATGCAAATGTTGAGATGGTTCAATTTCACCAATCATATAGCTACGAAGATTTTATTCAAGGTTTAAGGCCGACAGAAAAAGGTGGTTTTGATTTAAGAGACGGAATTTTCTATTCATTCTGCCAAAGAGCATTAGCACATCTTGACAGGCCTTTCTTTTTTATTATCGATGAAATAAACAGAGGTAATCTGAGCAAAATATTTGGAGAATTGATGATGCTAATTGAAGCAGATAAAAGAGAGGAAAAATTTGCACTAAAACTAACTTACGCAGAAGACGAAGAAGACCGCTTTTATGTTCCTTCAAATTTATACATCATAGGGACAATGAACACGGCAGACCGTTCATTAGCCATTGTTGACTACGCTTTAAGAAGACGATTTGCTTTTATTACGCTTCAACCAGATTATGGCGATAATTTCCGTTCATTTCTTGCTGCAAAAGGTTTGACAGCTGCAATGGTTGAACATATATGTTCATCAGTTATAAAAGTAAATGGCAAAATAAAAGAAGACATTAATCTTGGTGAAGGTTTTCAAATTGGACACAGTTATTTCTGCACTTTTGTAACTGATGAAGATGAAAATAAATGGTGGAATGAAATTTTAAGTTTTGAGTTAAAACCACTTTTAGAAGAAATATGGTTTGATGATTCTGCAAAAGTTGTAGATATGTTAAAACAACTATCAAGATAAGTAATGCAAATACCCATAGAAAATATTTACTACTTACTTTGCTATGCATGGAACAAGCTAGATGAGAAGGAAAGAGTAAATGTTTCTGTTGACGACAAAACAGAACTTCTTGATCTTTTTGCAAAGGTTTTAATTAATGCTACAAAAATGCTTTTGAAAAGAGACATTGATAAAAATTATGTTGACCACACTGAAGAGCTACCAGGAGTAAAAGGTAAAATTCAAATTAGTCAGACATTGAAAAGCAATTTGCTTTTTAGACAAAGAACAGTTTGCACATTTGACGATTTTTCAGTCAACATAATTTCAAACCGTATTTTAGTTTCAACCATTTATCGGCTCACAAGAACTAAAGCACTTGACAAGCAGTTAAGAAATGAATTAGTTAGTTTACAAAGAATGTTGTCCGAGATTGAGCAAATTGAAATTACTAATTCGATTTTTAAGCAAGTGAAACTAAATAGAAACAACCGTTTCTATGGCTTTGTAATGAATGTTTGTCAAATTATTTATGAAAGCACTTTCCCTTCCGAGGAACAAGGAAAATATAAATTTTCAGACTTCACTAGGGACGATAATAAAATGAATCAATTATTTGAATCCTTTATTAGGAACTTCTACAAAATAGAACAACAAAAATATAAGACAGTAAAAAAAGAAACTATTAATTGGCAATTTGAAAACTCTGACAATGATAATTATCAATATTTACCACAAATGGAAACAGATATAACTTTAGAAAATGATAACGAGAAAATAATAATTGATGCAAAGTTTTATCGGGAAACTATGGCTTTAAATTACGATAAGAAAAAAATTAAGTCAGCTAATCTATATCAGCTTTTCAGTTATCTTTTGAACCAACAAGGTACAGATTTAAAAACACAAAGTACAACAGGAATTTTACTTTATCCGACAATTGAAACGGATTATAATTTGAACTTTAAATACAATGGGCATAAAATCCAAATACGAACAATTAACTTAAATTCAAACTGGAAAAATATTTCATCTCGGTTGAAAAAAATAATTGAAGTGGAAATGGAAGCAGCCATCGCACCGGTGTAAGCACATTTGCAATTCGCAAAAGCCAACGCCAAGACCAAAAATTGCAAAAGAGTTTTCACCTTTCCGACCCAAAAGAAAAATTGAATTAAATAAGCTAACGCTTAAAAAAATACGCAACACACAGCCGATACTCAATGGCACGACAACTCAACAACGACAATGGTTCATAAGCATAGTGGACAAGAAGGCCAGAACCTAGTAGCACCTACAAGAAATTGGAGGTTCAGTGCTTAAATGAAGTTTTGTTCTCCGTATCAAGTTTTGTGGTGGCAGATAGTTTTGTGCTTCGAAATCGCCAACTTCTTGTAGCTACAAACAATTGAGCGCAATCGTGAACCGTTCTGAACTTGACAGAAAAGATTATTTTTGACGCATGGAAACAGCCTTTGACCGAGAGAAACATATTTATAAATCAGAAGCCTTTGAGGAAATAATCAAAGATACCATTCGCTTTTTCAATGGAACACCCGTTCACACATTGCCGCCATCAGTTAGATTCCATGGGACAGGTGTTTACGCAATCTATTACATCGGCAAGAACGAGTACTACAAAGAAATTTACGAACAGAACAGACTTGAATTTCATCAGCCGATTTATGTAGGTAAGGCAGTTCCGGGCGGTTGGCGACAAGCACGAGACACTAAAATTGGCTCAACTACCTATGAATTGTTCGGTCGGCTTCGGGAACATGGTAAAAGCGTCAATCAAGCCAAGAACCTTGACCAAGCAGACTTTTCTTGCTGTTTTATGATTTTGGAAGATGGTGCAAATCATTTGATAGGGACAGTTGAAGCCGCCCTAATACGCTACTACAAACCTATTTGGAATACAAAGATTGACAGATTTGGCAATTACGACCCAGATTCGGGTAGGTACAATCAAGCAAAGTCGGAGTGGGACATAATTCACCCCGGCAGACCGTGGGCAGACAAATGCGTTGGACAGTCATCAACTATTGACGAGGTTGAAGAAAAGGCAGCAGAATAGTTTACACTCAAAAACAAGAAAGATATTGAATAGTCTTGAACTTTTTTCCGGTGCTGGCGGACTTGCAAAAGGCATTGAAATTACCGGTGCAAATTATACTGCGTTTGTAGAGTGGAATTCTGACGCTTGTAAGACATTGCGATATAACTATAGTTCTGAAATCGTCCATGAAACCGACGTTAGACATTTTGACTTCAAAAAGTTTTCAGGCATTGATCTTATTGTAGGAGGACCACCTTGCCAGCCTTTTTCATTAGGTGGTAAAGCGAAAGGTTTTGATGATGAAAGGGATTTGTTTCCTTATGCTATTTCTGCAATTCGTCAACGCTGTACCAGTTAAACTTGGACAAACAATTGCTGAAACTCTGATACCCCCGATTGACGGCGCCCAACATGGGTTTGGCGCAAGCGGGGCTAACGAATAAAAGCTGAACAGTATTTTTTCGATTTGGTTTTAGGGCAAGCATCGAGCAAACGGAATCCTATTGCCCCTTCTTCATAAATACCCTGACGTTGAGCGCAAGCTAACCGAATAAATCCTAAACATTAAAATCATGGCATTAGACTTAATGAATACTGTGGAGATAATCGAAATAATGGAAAATTATATTGCCAAAGTTCGACCTCCCGAAGAGATAAGAGATCAATTGGATATTAATTATCGAATAGAAAATCAATCCGTAATACTTTTTGAAATAAGGCCTGCTTGGAACGATAAAACTACCTATTTAACGCACGATTTTGCCAAGACTACTTATGACAGGAAAAATAATGTCTGGAAAATATATTGGTTGAGAGCTAATTTAAAATGGAACCTGTATATACCCAGTCCTAAAGTAGAAAAACTCTCGGATTTTTTAGATATAGTTGACTTGGATAGTTTTGGATGTTTTAAAGGGTAGTTCGTACCTTGCTTTCCCAGCACATCATAACTAGTTGACATGAATATTTTTATTGTCTATTTCCATCCAAGCAAAAAATGCGTTTACTGGGCGGAACTTTAGCCATTGAGAAAGTCAGACAGCAGCCCAAAAAACAATTTGCTGACCTGATTGAGACAATAAACCGCTACTGCACCTAATCGTGCACGGACGATAATCCATACACGTTCCCCCTATAGTTTTCCACCCTGTTCCAGCAACCTGTCCAGCCCCGAAAGCGGTACAAACGTACCCTGTGAAGTAGTTTGCTGGATAGCCCCACCATACACTACGTAGCTGTTAGCCGCGCTGTTTCCACTGAGTTTATTCCAGTAGGTAAGCTGATCGAAATAATCGTTGCTTAGGGTCATACCCGCTTTTATTTCCAGTGGGAGCAGCCCCGTATCGGTATCAATCAGCAAATCGACTTCACGGCCTGTTTTGTCTTGCCAGTAATAGCATGGCGCCTGCTGCCCACGATTGTAGTAGTGTTTTAGCACCTCACTCAGCACCAGATTCTCAAACAGATTTCCACGCATATAAAACGTCTCAACCAGATCGGCCCGTCGCAGTCCCAATAGTGAGCAAACCAGGCCTGTGTCGTAGAAATACAATTTTGGCGATTTAATCAGCCGTTTGCTGAAGTTATCGTAGTAAGGCGGCAACAGGTAAACTACATAACTGGCTTCCAGCACCGATAACCAGGACTTCGCTGTATTGACGGACACGCCTACGTCGTTAGCCAGCGAAGAAAGATTCAGCGCAGAGCCAACCCGGCCTGCACACAGCCTCAGAAAGCGGGTAAACGTGCTTAGGTCGGTAATGTTTTTCAGCGTACGTACATCCCGTTCGAGGTAGGTCTGTATGTAGCTGGGGTAAAAATCGGTTGGGTCCAGGCTCTGGGTTACCAAACGCGGGTAGCTCCCTTCAATTAGTAGCTCATTTACCGTTGTTGGCAATACGTTGCCAGCCTTTCGCTCGGGATAGCTCAGTGGAAGCAGTCGTAATACAGCGGTACGCCCGGCCAGGCTTTGACTAATCTGGTCTAAGAGTAGAAAGTTTTGCGAACCTGTCAGGATAAACGGGTGGTTAGCAGTTTGTGTATCAACAACCCCCTGTAAATACGAAAATAGGTCGGGAACACGCTGCACCTCGTCGAAGATAGCCCCGTTGGCATAGTTAGCCAGGAAGCCCCTGGGGTCAGTTTGGGCTAATGCGCGCATGTCAGGATCTTCTAGCAAGACATAAGGCAATTCGGGGAAGACCGTCTGAACGAGCGTTGACTTGCCCGATTGGCGTGGGCCAGTCAACGTGACAACCGGGTATTGGCTGGCCAGTTGTTTTAGTTTATCCGTGAGTTGACGTTCAATCATACGCTAAAATTACTGAGTAAATTTGGACAAATTTGCAATTGAATTGCAAATTTGTCCAAATTTAGCCTATCAGCTAAGTCGCATTTTTATCCTGCTATTTGTCCACCTAACACATAACGAGTGTACTGATCAACAGGCGGTTAATACATTTGGGGTGATGGCAAACAAGGTCGATTATTCACGTAGCCCCATCCCAACTGTATGAAAGCAGCTATAAATACCCAGTATGGACCTCCCGAAGTAGTACATGTTCGGGAAGTCGAAAAGCCAACACCCAGCGCCAACCAGGTCCTAATCAGGGTGTACGCATCCACAGTAAACCGCACCGACTCTGGCTTTCGCAGCGCGGAGTATTTCGTCTCCCGCTTTTTTAGCGGCCTGTTTCGCCCTAAACTTAAAACCCTGGGCTGCGAATTTGCCGGACAGATTGAGGCTATTGGCAAGGCCGTGACTTTATTCAAGGTAGGCGACAGGGTATTTGGCTACAACGACAGTACCTTCGGTGGCCATGCCGAATACTTGACCCAGGCAGAGGATGCCCCGATTGCTACCATACCCGCCGGACTTTCCTACGAAGAAGCGGCTCCAATTACCGAAGGCGCTCATTATGCGCTGGGCAATATTCGGGCAGCCAAGGTTACAACCGGACAAAATACCCTCGTCTACGGCGCTACAGGGGCTATTGGATCGGCAGCGGTGCAACTGCTCAAAGAGGTTGGAGCGCAGGTTACGGCCGTATGCGCTACCAGGCATGTAGCCTTCGTACACTCATTGGGAGCCGACCGGGTCATTGATTATACGAAAGAAGACTTT
>Ga0209181_10006840_pt1 | contig 15832 bp, 12 predicted proteins | sample MAT05_FD_187208 | JGI IMG/M metagenome (GOLD analysis project Ga0209181, IMG submission 187208) | Freshwater microbial communities from Lake Fryxell liftoff mats and glacier meltwater in Antarctica - MAT-05 (SPAdes) (version 2) | ecosystem: Environmental > Aquatic > Freshwater > Ice > Liftoff... | reverse complement strand
GGCCAGCACCGCCGGGTGGCGGTACAACACGTCCTCCACCTCCAATGAGGAAATATTCTCGCCGCCCGAGATGATGATGTCCTTGCTGCGGTCCTTCACCTTCATGTAGCCGTCCGGGTACTGGACAGCCAGGTCGCCGCTGTGGAACCAGCCACCGGCAAAGGCCTCCTGTGTGGCCGCCGGATTCTTCAAGTAGCCCTTCATCGAGATGTTGCCCTTGAACATGATCTCCCCCATCGTCTCGCCGTCCTGGGGTACTGGCAACATGGTCTGCGGGTCAAGCACGCGCGCGTCGCACTCCAGGTGGTAACGCACACCCTGGCGGGCGTTCAGGCGTGAGCGTTCACCAATGTCCAGATCGTTCCAGCTGTCGTGTTTGGCGCAGGCCGTGGCCGGGCCACACACCTCGGTCAGACCGTACACATGGGTCAGGTCAAAACCCATCTGCTCCATGCCCTCGATCATGGACGCCGGCGGAGCGGCACCGGCCACCATGGCCTTGACACCGGCAGGCACGCCCTGCTTCATCGCGTCGGGCGCGTTCACCAGCATGCCGTGCACGATCGGTGCGCCGCAGTAGTGGGTCACCGCATGGGTGCGCATGGCGTCGAACACCGACTGCGGCTCGACCTTGCGCAGGCATACGTTGACACCCGCGCGCAGCGCCAGTGTCCACAAAAAACACCAGCCATTCGCATGGAACATCGGCAGTGTCCACAGATACACCGGGTGTTTGGGCATATCCCATTCCAGAATGTTGGAGATTGAATTCAGCGCTGCGCCACGGTGGTGGTACACCACGCCCTTGGGGTTGCCGGTGGTGCCGCTGGTGTAGTTCAGGCTGATCGCGTCCCACTCGTCGGCGGGCAGGCTCCATTCAAAATTCGGGTCACCCTGCGCCAGCAACGCCTCGTAACCCAGGCTGCCGATGGTCGGTGCGGGCCCGAACACCGCATCCTCCACATCCACCACCAGCAGCGGCGTCGCCGACTTGCGCAGGCTGATGGCACGCGCCATCACCGACGCGAACTCCGGGTCCACCAGCACCACGCGCGCCTCGCCGTGGTCGAGCATGAAGGCGATGGTTTCGGCGTCCAGCCGGGTGTTGAGCGCATTGAGAACGGCGCCCGCCATCGGCACCCCGAAGTGCGCCTCCAGCATCGGCGGCGTGTTCGACAATATTGCCGCCACCGTGTCGCCGCGGCCAATGCCGTGTTGAACCAGAGCACTGGCGAGGCGCCGGCAGCGCTGGTAGACCTCCAGCCAGTTGTAGCGCAGCGTTCCGTGCACCACCGCCAGGCGCTGCGGATACACCTCAGCCGTGCGTTCGATGAAAGACAATGGTGACAGGGCCACAAAGTTGGCTGCGTTGCGTGGCAGGTCCTGGTCGTAGATCGTGGGCATGGTCCGCTCCGGTAAAGACACAATAGTACCCGTGGCCATTCCCCAGTCATTCATCCAGGAACTCGTAGCCCGCGCCGACGTGGTGGACATCGTCGGGCGCTATGTGCAACTCAGAAAGGCCGGCGCCAACTTTTCCGGCCTGTGCCCGTTTCACGCAGAAAAGTCGCCATCCTTCACGGTCAGCCCGAGCAAGCAGTTCTACCACTGCTTTGGCTGCGGCAAGAACGGCAACGCGATCGGTTTTCTGATGGACCACGTCGGCATGGGGTTCATCGAAGCGGTCAAGGACCTGGCCGGGCAATACGGCATGCAGGTGCCCGAAGAAGACGTTTCGCCGCAGGACCGTGCCCGTGCGGCCGAACAGCGCCAGAAGCAGGACACGTTGACAGACGTCCTGGAGAAGGCGGCCACGGCCTACCGCCACGCCTTGAAGGACACGCCGCGCGCGGTGGAGTACCTCAAAGGCCGTGGGCTGAGCGGGGATGTCGCGCGCCAGTTTGGCATGGGCTACGCGCCCCAGGGCTGGCGCAACCTGGCCAGCGTGTTTGCGCAGTACGACGACGCGCTGCTGGTGGAAAGTGGCCTGGTGATCCAGAGCCAGGAAGAGGACGGTGGCGAGGAAAAGCGCTACGACCGCTTTCGCGACCGCATCATGTTCCCGATCCGCAACGTGAAGGGTGAATGCATCGGCTTTGGAGGCCGGGTGCTGGGCGACGACAAGCCAAAGTACCTGAATTCCCCGGAGACCCCGGTGTTCAGCAAGGGCCGTGAGTTGTACGGGCTGTTTGAGGCGCGCAGCGCCTTGCGCGAGCGGGGGTATGTGCTGGTGACTGAGGGCTACATGGACGTGGTGGCGCTGGCCCAGCTCGGATTCCCGAACGCCGTGGCGACCCTGGGCACCGCCTGCACGCCGGACCATGTGCAAAAGTTATTCCGTTTCACCGACTCCGTCGTCTTCAGTTTTGATGGCGATGCGGCCGGTCGGCGTGCCGCGCGCAAGGCACTCGACGGCGCGCTGCCCTACGCAACCGACGTACGCAGCGTCAAGTTCCTGTTCCTGCCCGCCGAACACGACCCAGACAGCTACATCCGCGCTTTCGGCAAGGACGGCTTTGCGCGGTGCATCAGCGAAGCGGTGCCGCTGAGCCGTTTTCTGGTGGACGCCGCCCGCGAAGGCTGTGACCTGAACACAGCGGAAGGCCGGGCACGACTGGCCAGCAACGCCCGTCCGTTGTGGAGCCAGATGCCCGACGGCGCCCTCAAGCGCCAGTTGCTTGGCGAGATTGCCAGCCTGGTGCAGCTCGCGCCACGCGAGTTGACGGATCTCTGGGTCGCACGCGACGGCCGTGCGGGTCCCGGCCAGACGGGAGTTCGGCGCGACGCCGGGGCCTACCCGGGCAGCGCGGCGCCGCCACGCCAGCGCCCGGCCAGTCGGGCCGACCACGCAGCGCGGATTTTTCTGGGGCACATGGCGAGCTGGGAGCATTTCTCGGCCGAGGACCACGCCATGTTGTGTGGCTTGCCAGCGCCCCACGGACCACTGTTCGTGTGGCTGGAACAGCAGGTGCATGCGCATGGCCCGCAACCGTGGGGAGCGCTGCGCGAGGGACTGCGTGGGCAAGTTTGCGAAGTGCTTGCGCTGCGCCTGATGTCGGCGTCGGAACTGACCGGGACCGCAGAACAGCAGGACTCCGTTGAAGAACTGCACGCCCTGCTCAAGCGCATGGTGATCGAGCACCTGAAGGCGCAGGAAACTGCCGCCATCGAGGCATCCCGCAACGACCCGGCAGCCTTGCAGAGGTACCGTGAACTGCAGGCGCGCAGAAGCGAGCTCGAGGCCTCGATACCGCGCCAGACCTGAGGCCGCTTTAATGGGTATAATCCAAGGCTGACTGCGCAAGAGCGACAGCAGCACCTCCGGGCCCCGCCAACCGTTGACCTCGCTCACGACCGGCTACCTTACCGCAAGGACTGCACCCCAAATGTTCGCCCGCCCATCTTGCCAGCCAATTGGTTAGCCGCTTTTCAGCCCTTTGCGCCACCTTCACGGCGCCGCGCTGCATTGTCCCTTTGATGTCCTGAGGTTTTTCCATGCCTGCTCAAAAGTCCAAGAAGCCTGCTGTGTTCGTTGCCAAAAAAGCCGTCGCCCCAAAAGCCAGGACGGCGGCAAAACCGGCTGCCAGAGCGGCTGTGAAGACTCCAACCAGGACGATCGGACCCGCAAAACCCGCGGCCGCATTGAAATCCAGACCAGTGACCACCAAATTGACTACCAAGCCCGCATCGAAAGCCCCCCCAGTGCCTCAGTCCAAAGCTCCCGCTCCTTCCACCGGCAACGACGACAGGAAGGCTGCCGCAAAGGTCATCGAACCGAAAAAGGCCGCTGCGCCAATTGCCGCTGCAGCAGACTCCGCAAAGAAAAAGCCCGGCCGCCCAGCCAATGCTGCCGTGGCGAGCGCCGCAGCGCCAGTGCGCATTGGCGCCAAACGTGGCCCCAAACCCAAGGGGTCCATCGCCGAACCGAATGTGGACGACATGCAGGACATCGTTGCCGAGTTCGCCGAGGAGCCGGCAATGGTGGACGGCGAGAAGGTGAAGCCGCTGCGCATGAAAATCAGCAAGGCCAAGGAACGAGCCTTGATGAAGGAGTTCGGCCTCGATGAGACCGTGCTTTCCGAAGAAGACCTGGCCAAACGGCGCCAGCGCCTGAAGGCGCTGATCAAGCTCGGCAAGACGCGTGGTTACCTGACACACGGTGAAATTTCCGACCACCTGCCGGACAAACTGGTCGATGCAGAGACGCTTGAAGTCGTCATTTCCATGCTCAACGACATGGGCGTGGCGGTGTACGAACAAACGCCGGACGCCGAGACGCTGCTGCTTAACAACACCACCGCCACGGCAGCGACCGAGGAAGAGGCAGAAGAAGAAGCCGAAGCCGCACTCAGCACCGTGGACAGCGAGTTTGGCCGTACCACCGACCCGGTGCGCATGTACATGCGCGAAATGGGCACCGTCGAGTTGCTGACCCGTGAAGGCGAGATCGAGATCGCCAAACGCATCGAAGGCGGACTGATGGCGATGATGGAGGCGATCTCTGCCTCACCGGCGACGATTGCCGAAATCCTGCGTTTGGGCGAAGAAATCCGCGAAGGCAAGATCGTCATCACCACGGTGGTGGACGGCTTCTCCAATCCCAACGAAGCCGACGACTATGTAGCCGAGGAAGACTTTGACGAGTTTGACGCCGAAGACGACGATGATGGCAAAGGTGGCTCGAAAGCGCTGACCAAGAAACTCGAAGAGCTCAAAAAGGAGGCGCTGACACGGTTTGACCGGTTGCGCGAGCTGTTTGAGAAGGTCCACAAGACCTACGACAAGGAAGGCTATGGCACACCACATTATGGGAAGGCGCAAAAGGCCCTGAGCGAGGAGCTTATGTCGATCCGCTTCACTGCCAAGGCGATCGAAAAGTTGTGCGACATGGTGCGCGGACAGGTCGACGATATCCGCAAGAAGGAGCGCGAACTGCGCCGCATCATCGTGGACAAGTGTGGCTATCCGCAAGACCACTTCATTGCCGACTTCAGCGGCCGGGACAAGAACGGCAACAAGATACCGAGCCACCTGCTGAACCTGAAGTGGGTCGAGAAGCAGGCGGCGGCCAGCAAGCCGTGGAGCACCATCATTGCGCGCAACATTCCGCCGATCCAGGACCTGCAGCAAAAGCTGACCGACCTGCAGTCGCGCGTCGTGGTGCCGCTGGACCAGCTCAAGGACATCAACAAGCGCATGAACGAGGGTGAGTCCTCGTCGCGCGGCGCCAAGAAGGAAATGATCGAGGCCAACCTGCGCCTGGTTATCTCGATCGCCAAGAAGTACACGAATCGCGGCCTGCAGTTCCTGGACCTGATCCAGGAGGGCAACATCGGCTTGATGAAGGCGGTGGACAAGTTCGAATACCGGCGCGGCTACAAGTTCTCCACTTATGCCACCTGGTGGATCCGCCAGGCGATCACGCGCTCGATCGCCGACCAGGCGCGCACCATCCGCATCCCGGTGCACATGATCGAGACCATCAACAAGATGAACCGCATCAGCCGCCAGCACCTGCAGGAGTTCGGCTTCGAGCCCGATGCCAGCGTGCTCGCCGAGCGCATGGAGATCCCCGAGGACAAGATCCGCAAGATCATGAAGATCGCCAAGGAGCCGATCTCGATGGAAACACCGATCGGCGACGACGACGACTCGCACCTGGGTGACTTCATCGAAGACAGCGCCAACACCGCACCGATGGAAGCCGCCATGCAGGCCGGCCTGCGCGACGTGGTGAAGGACATCCTGGACAGCCTGACGCCGCGCGAAGCCAAGGTGCTGCGTATGCGCTTCGGCATCGAGATGACAAGCGACCACACGCTCGAAGAGGTGGGCAAACAGTTTGACGTGACGCGCGAGCGCATCCGCCAGATCGAGGCCAAAGCGCTGCGCAAACTCAAGCACCCGAGCCGCTCGGACAAGCTGCGCAGCTTTACCGACAGTCTGTAGCGCAAGACACCGCGTCCCCGTTCTCCCTGCAGGTCAGGAGACGGGGACGTGCGCCACAGCCGCCTTGACAGTTGCGGCGACCGATACCCCCCGATAGGTCAGGAAATGGGGACGGGCGGCGTCCGGGGGCTCAGGACCTGAGGATTTCCCCGGGCGTGATCGGCACACCGAGCACGTAGACCATGTCACCGGCCTCGGTCAGGTGGATCGCCTTCTGCACGACCATGTAACCGTCCATCGGCGCTTCGAAGCGGGTCGGCGGCCGTTTCGGGTCCTCCTGGAACCAGAGTCGGCCGACCAGCTGGCCTTTCTGCACCGGCTGCCCGGGCTCGACGATGCCCTCCCAGGTACCGGCCTCCTCCGAGCCGATGATCGTCGCCGGGTTGCGGCCGTCCAGGATGATTGGCTCTGGCAGGCCAAGCGACGCGCGCGTCTGCACCGGGCCCGTCATCACTCCGACGTGCCGCAGCACATTGTTCAAGCCTGTCCAAGCCAATGCATGCACCGGACCGGGGGTTCGCCCGCCGCCGCCTAGTTCCGTGGTGATGACGAGCTTGCCCTGGTTCTCGGCTTCGACTGGCAGCAACCCATTGCCGTTGACGTCGATATAGAGAAAGTGGAAGTCGGAGTTCCACGCCAACATCGCGTCGAGCATGACCTGGCGTTGCGCCGGATCGTCCACGACGTGCATGTGCGAGCAAGGCAGGAACCAGGCACTGCGGCCTCCGGAGTGCATGTCGATGACTACGTCGGCGCGCGGGAACAGGCCGCGGGTGAGAAAGTCGGCGAGCTGCTCGTTCGGTGGTCCGTTCGGGCGGCCGGGGAACGAACGGTTGAAGTTCGCATTCGAGCCCGGCCACAGACGCGTGTTGGCGCGCGAAGCCTCGACCGACAACCGCGGGCAGATGATCACGCGGCCCGTCACCTGCTCGGGCTGCAGTTCCTGCAGCAGCCGCAAGGCCGCAATCTGCCCCTCGTACTCGTCGCCGTGGTTGCCGGCGAGCACCAGCACGGTGGGGCCTTTGCCGCGCGCTACGGTCGCGATGGGCACCAGCGAATAGGCCCAGCCGCCCGTGTTCGATATGCGCGGCAGCGTAAGCCGGCCGATCTGCTTGCCGGGCGCGTCAAGGTCAATGTTGCAGCTGACGGGTGAGTCTGTGATCAAGTGAACTCCTGGGCAATGCCAATGATGGGCGAAACGGTCGGTACGGGGAAACGGCAATCTTCAGCCGCGCTGATGCAATGGGCCGGTTCACGCATGCGGTGCCGCGATGCTAACAAATCATCAAGGGCGGGGATACCCGACGGCACAGGTCAGGCCATGGCCTGGAACTCAGCGCCCCAGCACGGCACGCTGATTCAGGGCTGCAGGTACAGCCGGGCCAACTGCGCACGCTCCTGCGGCCCCACGCGCAATGCCTTCGCCAGGTAGGCGTCGATCCCGCCGTGATCGGCCTCCACCACCTTGAAAGCGGCGTTCAGAAAGGGTTCCTGCACCCGCCACAACACCTCCAGCACTTCCTGCGGCGCGGCCCCAGCGGATGACGCCGGCATGCGGAACAGATCGTTCGTGAGCAGGTAGTCGTGCATGATCTGTGGTCTTGACACACCCAGCGCACTGAGTACCAGTGCGGCCGCAAAACCGGTGCGGTCCTTGCCAGCCGTGCAGTGGAAAACCAGCGGTGCGTCACTCTCCAGCAGGTGGGCAAAAAGCTCGGCGAAACGTTCCGAGTTGTCCAGCACGAAGGCCCGGTAGGTTTGCTCCATCAACTGCACCGTATCGTGCGCCGTGATGCGGCAACCGGCCAGCATAAGCTGCTTCATGCCTTGCACGATCGCCGGGTCAATCGGCAAGGAATGGACGTTGACGCCTGGCATGGCACACACGTGTTCGGTCCGCTCCAGCGGAGCGCGAAAGTCGCACACCCGCGTGAGGCCCAGGCCCGACAGCGTTTGTATGTCGTCCGGCGTCAAGGCTCCCAGGTGGTCGGAGCGAAACAACTTGCGCCAGCGCACGCTGCGTCCGCCGTGCCCGGCGTAGCCACCGAGGTCGCGAAAGTTGGAGGTGCCGGCCAGCGGCACGGAGCGCGAGGGAGTCTGCATGGTGTTCCAGTTGTTAAGGAGCAAATTTACCGCAAGTTGCGTGCCGGACGGGTCACCAAGCGGACGCACCGTACCATCGGGCCTGATGTTGTCCGCCCAAGCCACTGCGAACCGACGGGGAATCCTCGCCATGTCCGCCTCAATGGCATGTTTCCTGGTCAACGACGCCTTGGTCAAACACGTGAGCCAGGGTATGCCAGCGGCCCAACTCATCTGCATCCGGGGCATGCTGGCGACCCTGTTGCTGCTGGCCATCGCGCAGGCGATGGGCTTGCTGCGACGCGCCACAAGTGCTCCGGAGAAAACCGGCCTGGTGTTTCTGCATCCCCTCGTACTGTGGCGCTCGGGACTTGACGCACTGGCCACCATGGCGTACCTGAACTCGCTGTTTCACCTTCCCATTGCCAATGCCACGGCCATCAATATGGCGTCCCCCCTGTTCCTGACCCTGTACGCGATGCTGCGCTGGCGCGAACGCGTCGGTGCATCGCGCTGGCTGGCCATCGGCGCGGGCTTCACCGGCGTGCTGCTGGTGGTGCAGCCAACGGCGAGCGGGTTCAGCATCTGGGCGCTGGTATGCCTGCTTGCCACACTGTTGCACACGGCGCGCGACCTGGTCACGCGCAGCATCCCGGCGCAACTCCCCTCGGTTCTGGTGACCCTGGCGACTGCGCTGGCAGTGACCCTGCTGTCTGGAGTCTGGGCCAGTTGGAACGGCTGGCAAGCGATCAGCCTGCAGCAGTTCGGTCTGCTGGCTGCCGCCAGTGTGTTCCTCAGCGGCGGGTATTACCTGGTCATTGTCGGCATGCGTGGCGGAGACGTGGCGGTGGTCGCGCCGTTCCGTTACACCGGGCTGCTGTTTGCGCTGGTTCTGGGATGGGCGTTCTGGGGCGACATCCCGAACACTCTGGCATGGGCCGGCATCCTGCTGCTGGTGGGTGCCGGTATTTTCATGTTGCGCAGTACCCGCAACAGAATCTAGAGCCCGACAGCCTCCTGGCCGTAGAAAAAGCGCTCTTCCACGATCTTGTCGCCCTGCACGCTGTAGAGGCCCATCTCGTCCACCGTCGTGCGTGCACCACCCTTGGGCGTAAGGTCCATGGTAAACCGCACCACGAACTGCTGGCCGTGAACATAAGGACCCTCTACCTTGACGCCATGGACTTCGTGGTTCGCGTACCACCAGGCGCCCTTGGCATCAACCGCCTTGCGGCCCTTGATGACGGCCATATCTCCCGGCATGGCCTCCATCGACACAATGTCGTCCGACCAGTAGGCAGCGCCGGCCTCCCCGAATTTTCCGGCCTTCAGCAAAGCTGTGAATTCGTTTGCGAGTTTCTGGGTTGTCATGAATACCTTCAGTGGGTTGGCGAACGCCTCAGTATCCGCGCGCAGTCCGCCGGCTGCAAGTGGAACCTGATGCCGTGCAACCTGATGCCAACGCCCCGACCTGCACTGCCCGACATGCCACACTAGCAGCCTGAAAGGGCAATAGTCAGATGCCAACCGAACTCGACCGCTTTGTCGCAGACGACAACCATCCGGCGTCCATCAGGGCGCTTGCTGCACGGGGCGAGACGCGGCGCTACCGAAAAGGCACCATCCTGATCCACGAAGGTGACCTGGGGGACAGCGTCTTCATCGTGCTGGTTGGCCGCGTCAAGGTATTCAGCAATGCTGCCTCCGACAAGGAAATCACTTTTGGCGTTTTCGGACCGGGCGAATATGTGGGTGAAATGGCACTCGACGGCGGGCCTCGCTCGGCCAGCGTCATCACGCTGGAGTCGGTGGTATGCGCGGTGGTTACCCGCACCACCCTGCTCGCGTTTATCGCCGAGCAGCCCGAGTTTGCAATCACGCTGCTGTCCAAAGTTATACGGCGCCTGCGCCTGGCAACGCGCGATGCGCGCAACCTGGCTTTCATCGATGTCTATGGCCGCCTCAACCAATGCCTGCAGGAGCTGGCGGTTCCCGGTCCAGCCGGCACACAGGTAGTTCCAGAACGTCTGACCCATGCGGAGTTGGCCAGCCGTGTCGGTTGCAGCCGCGAGATGGTGAGCCGCATCCTGAAGGACCTGGAAAACGGCGGTTACGTGCGCCTGGTCAGCAGGCGCATCCACCTCATGGCCAAACTCCCGCAACGTTGGTAACGCCAGCCTGCACCGCCAAAAACTGTGCATGCGTCACAAATTCAACTGGTCAGACTACCGACCCGACCGCTGCGCTGCGCCCTAAGCTGAGTCCAGCGCATCGAACAGGGAATCGGCAACCGCCGCCCCGACGCGCAAGGAGCCCGGGACATGTTTGCAACACTACACAACGTACCAAAACAGCAACAGCCGCACCCGACGCGGGTCATAGCACCGCTGCCTGAGCAGGCCGAACTGGAATTGCTGAGGCTGGCCCTCAACCAGGTGGACTACGGCCTGGCGGCCGTGGACGCAGACTCGGGCGAGATTCAGTTTGTCAACGCGCCTGGGCGCAATGCACTGCAAGGGCCGCCCGATGGACTCTACAGGGGCCAACACGAGACCGGCTTGCGCATCATCAACGGAACCGTCACGACGTTCCGCGCGGCCCAGGCGAGTCTGCTGGCAGAACTGCTGCAGCGAACCAAATCGGGACTCAGGGGGCTGCTGAGCCTGGCTGGCAACGGACCGTCGGCTGCGTCGGCGGTAGCCGTATTGCCGCTGGCTGGAGCCCATTCCGATCCAGCCTGCGCCCGGGACGATCCGCCGACCGCGCCGCGCAGCTTCGCCCTGCTGGTGTTTGCCAAACAGCATGCATGCGACGACTCCAGCATGGCCCTGTTTGCCCGTGAGCAAGGTCTCACCGGCGCCGAGGGACAGGTCCTGGCGCAGGTGTGCAAGGGATTGCGACCGCTGGAGATCGCCACGCAGCACGGGGTCAAAGTCTCTACCGTACGCACGCAGCTGCGCAGTATCCGCAGCAAGACCGGGAGCAACTCGATCCGGGATCTGGTCCAGCAAATGTCGGTGTTGCCGCCGCTTGCCAGGCGGCTGTCGCAAGCGCAGCCGATGTAAGGGTTTCCAAGCCGCAGGCACGGGCCTATTGCGCTGCCGCCAGCGCCACCACAACCTTGCGCACCTGACCAGCACGCCAGACCGTGAGCGTCACCCGGTCTCCCGCCTGGCGCTGCTCCAGCAGATTGAGCATTCCGTCGAGGTCCGCGACGGCCTCGCCATTGATCGCGGTGATCACGTCGCCACCCAGGATGCCACCATCGGCTCCGCGGCGGAACGACTGCAGCCCGGCCCGCGCACCCGGGCTCTTGGGTACCACCTGCACCAGTGCCACACCTTTGGGCAGGTTCAGCGCGCGCAACATGTCGGGAGGGCCAGCGCTTATACCGATTGTCGGGCGCAGGAAACGGCCATCACGAATCAGGCGTGGCACGATGCGGTTGACCTCGTCAACCGGAATGGCAAAACCGATGCCGGCACTGGCACCGCTGGGGCTGAAGATCGCGGTGTTGACACCGATCAATCGTCCCGCCGAATCCAGCAGCGGGCCACCGGAGTTGCCTGGATTGATCGCCGCATCGGTCTGGACGACACCACGGATGGTGCGGCCATTGACCGAATCAATTTCCCGATTGAGCGCGCTGACGATCCCCATGGTGAGCGACCGGTCGAGGCCAAACGGGTTGCCAATCGCATACACCTTCTGTCCCACCAGCAGATCACGGCTCTGGCCGATGGCAATCGGTGGCAGCCTGGCCGCGGGCACGTCGATTTTAAGAACCGCCAGATCGCGGTCGGGGAAAGCACCCACCAGCTTGGCCTGGTGCGAGGTCTGGTCGGCCAGTGTCACCCGGGCCGCATTGGCGCCCTGGATGACATGGAAGTTGGTGACGATATGTCCGGCCGTATCCCAGACAAACCCGGAGCCTGTCCCCTTTGGAACCTGCTGCACGTTGGCCGTGAACATTTCACGCTGGTTCTCCAAGGTGGTTATATGCACCACCGACGGGCCGGTACGGCGGAACACTTCGATATTGTTCTGCTCATCGGCCGTGAGCGCCCCGCGCGGCGCGACGGCGCGTGCCAGCACCTCGGTGCGTGCGTGGGTAAGGGGTGCGGCCAAGGCAAGGACCAGACCACCGGCGATGGCCAGCGCGGCCAGGGCGATGCGCATGGTTGCGCTGTGGGGCAGGTGAGGGATTGGCATGGGCAAGGGTCAAAAGACAGAACTTTGTCTGGCGCACATGGGGGCGGACGCCGAATCGTCAAGCCTGCCTGTGGAGCGGCGGACGCACCGGGTCCTTCCACCATGCACTTGAACGACGGCTCCCACGTGACGCGCCTCTGGCCTCGGGGCCAACCCGCGCTGCGCGAGCTTTGCCTGGCTCGCCCATAATGGACGAGATGGACCTTCCAAGACGCAAAGCCACAGTTGCCGTGCTGGGCGCGGCGCTTTCGCTGACTGGCTTCACCCAGACGGCCGCGGCGAGCGTGGTTGACGAGACCTGGACCGACGCTGGGCGGCAGCGCGAGGTACCGGTGCGGCTGCGCTGGCCCGACGGCTCCGACCACAGCGGGGCGCGCCCGATTGTGCTGTTCTCGCATGGACTGGGCGGAACACGCGAAGGCGGCGATCTGTGGGGAAAAGCCTGGGCCAGCGCTGGTTTTGTCGTGCTTCACCTGCAACATCGCGGGAGTGATCTGGCCGCGGTGCGCGGCGCCGCGACCTCCTTCGCGGACCGTTCCGGCCTTCGCACGGCGGCCACGGCGCAGCAGTTGCTGGCACGCTTGGGCGACGTCGGTTTTGTGCTGGACGAGATCACCCGCCGCCATCAAGTCCGGCAGGAGCGCTGGGCCTCGGTGCGACCGACCCAGATCGGCATGAGTGGCCACTCCTTCGGCGCCCACACCACACTGGGAATGGCGGGGCAAACTTACCCCGGCTTCGAGGGGGTCGATGAGCCCCGCCTGGCCTCGTTCATCGCGTTTTCGCCGACCTTGCCCGCCACGGGTGATCCGAAGCAGGCTCTGTCCCGTCTGACGCGCCCGCTGCTGTCCATCACCGGTACCCGTGATTCCGACGTCTTGGGCACTGGCGCCACGCCGGATCGGCGCATTGCCGTGTTCGCCGGCTTGCCCAAGGGAGACAAAGGCCATCTGGTGCTGCAAGACGCCGACCACATGACCTTTGGCGGACAGACCGGACGCTCGGTCGAGATCATTGCGCGCGAGCAGGTCACGCGCCACCTGCAAGCGGCCCACCATGCACTGATCGCGTCCGTCACGACCGACTGGTGGCGCGCGACGCTGCAAGGAGATGCCGCCAGCCGTACGCGTCTTTCTGCGCCGCAAGGCCTGCGCGCGGGCGACCTTTGGGAGCTGAAGTAACCACCAGGCGGCGCCGCAGCGCTCCCTTAAAGGGCCTCGGTGTCGACCTCGCCACTGGCCTGGGCGTTATAACGCTGGCCGGTGATGGTGTGGCTATTGACCGTCTGTTCCAGGCGCGCCATCAGGTCTGCATCGAGTTGCAGCCCAGCCGCGCCCAGGTCTTCCTGCAGATGCGCCACGCTGGTCGTGCCGGGAATGGGAATCGTGTGCGGCGCCTTGTGCAGCAGCCAGGCCAGGGCTAGTTGGGCCGGGGTACAGCCAAGGTCCCGGGCAATTGCGTTGAAGGCGGCCTGCACCTTGAGGTTCGCCTCATGGGCTTCGCCCAGAAAACGCGGCATGCTGCGGCGCAGGTCATTGCCGACCATGGTGTGCACATCGAGCGGCGCGCCGCACAGGAAACCACGCGCCACCGGACTGAAGGCCACATAGGCGGCGCCAATGTCGGCGCAGGCCTGCAAGACAGCGATTTCGGCATTCCGCGTCCACAACGAATACTCGGATTGCACCGCCGCAACCGGAAACACGGCGTGGGCCTTGCGCAAGGTGACAGCCGACACCTCGGACAAGCCAATGGCGCGCACCTTGCCGGCACGCACCAGGTCGGCCAATGCACCTACGCTGTCTTCGATCGGTACCTGCTTGTCCCAGCGGTGCAGGTAATACAGGTCGATCACATCGGTTTGCAGGCGGCGCAAGCTGTCTTCGCAATTGCGCCGGATCGCCTCCGGTCTGCCATCTATGACGCGTTTCATCGCGTCCTCGAACTGCACGCCCGCCATACCGCCCTTGCTGCACAGGGTGATCTCGCGGCGGTGCGAGCGCAGCACCCGACCGACCAGGGTTTCGTTTTTGCCAAACCCGTACAGGGCCGCCGTGTCGAACAGCGTGACGCCGGCGTCCAGCGCCGCCAGCAACAGCCGCTCGCCCTGTTCAGGCGACGGTGGCACCCCATAGGCATGGCTCAGGTTCATGCAGCCCAGGCCGATGGCCGAGACGTCGAAGGATGCGATGCGGCGGGTCTGCATGTCAGATTAGCTGCTGCTCGAGTTGGTGCAACACATCGTAGCAGGGCAATACGTCGGCCACGCTGCTATTGGGAGTGCGGCCTTCTCGAATGGCGGCGAAAAACTCGCGGTCCTGCAACTCGATGCCGTTCATCGACACGTCTACGTTCGACACATCGATCTTCTCGTCCTTGCCATTGAACAAGTCGTCGTAACGGGCGACATAGGTGGCGCTATCGCCGATGTAGCGGAAGAAGGTACCCAACGGGCCATCGTTGTTGAAGCTCAGCGACAGGGTGCAGATCGCACCATTGGCGGCCTTGAGCTGGATGCCCATGTCCATGGCGATACCCAGGGTTGGATGGGTCGGGCCCTGGACCGCATTGGCCTTCACGATCGGGCTGCCGCACTGGTAGGCGAACAGATCCACCGTGTGGGCGGCGTGGTGCCACAACAAATGGTCGGTCCAGGAGCGCGGCTGTCCCAGCGCGTTGATGTTGCTGCGGCGAAAAAAGTAGGTCTGCACATCCATCTGCTGGATGTTGAACTTGCCCGCCGCGATCTCCTTGCGCACGTACTGGTGGCTGGGATTGAAGCGCCGCGTGTGGCCACACATCGCCACCAGACCACTCTGTTGCGCGGCCGCCACCACATCCCTGGCGCGCTGAAGCGAGTCGGCCAGCGGAATCTCCACCTGCACATGTTTGCCGGCCTGCAGGCAGGCAATCGACTGCGCCGCATGCATCTGGGTTGGTGTGCACAGGATCACGGCGTCGACCTGCGGCAGCGCCAGGCTGTCGGCGAGGTCGGTGCTGACGTGCGCGATACCGTACCGGGTCGCCAACTCCCGCGTCTTGTCCAGGTCCCGACTGACCAGCGAGACCACCTCGACATTCGCGATGTTGCGGATAGCGTCGAGGTGTTTGATGCCGAAGGCACCGGCACCGGCCAGTGCCACCTTGATGGTGCTGTTCATAAGGTAACCTCCACGCTGCGCGTTGCGGTGCTGTTCGCTTTGGGAGCGGCCCGGCAGCTCACTGGAGTACCTCCACGCTGCGCGTTGCGGTGCTGTTCGCTTTGGGAGCGGCCCGGCAGCTCACTGGAGTACCTCCACGCTGCGCGTTGCGGTTGCGAGCACCTTCGGGCGGTCGGGCGGCGCTCATACCTCCCCCTGCTCCAGGATGAGATGGCCAACCGCCGTGTTGGAGGCCGGCACGTGGTAGAAGCGGTGGGCAACACGGGGCTTGGCGCCGCCAGCCGCGTCGGCCATGGCACCACGCGCGACCAGCCACATCACCAATTCGATGCCTTCCGAGCCGGCTTCGCGCACGTAATCGATATGCGGCAGTTGTGCCAGACCGGCCGGGTCGGCGATCAGGCGATCAAGAAAAGCGTTGTCGAATT
>Ga0209181_10006839_pt1 | contig 15832 bp, 21 predicted proteins | sample MAT05_FD_187208 | JGI IMG/M metagenome (GOLD analysis project Ga0209181, IMG submission 187208) | Freshwater microbial communities from Lake Fryxell liftoff mats and glacier meltwater in Antarctica - MAT-05 (SPAdes) (version 2) | ecosystem: Environmental > Aquatic > Freshwater > Ice > Liftoff... | reverse complement strand
CTTCGGTAATGATTGCGGATAGACGTATGGCTGCCATTTTATGACTCCTTTTTATCATTTATCCATCTGAACGGGCGCAGCGGAAGCCGATGAACCAGTCGCGGTGATCGGGCGTAAATTGAAAACGGGTGGTGCTGCCTGTGCCGAAATCAATATAGCTGTTGATCCCGCCGCGATAGACACGAGCGCTGGTTGTATCGGTTAAGTCTTCACGCCCATCTGTCGCATCATAAGGATAAGGCTGATAGAGTGAACTGACCCATTCCCATACATTGCCGCTCATATCGAGTGCGCCCACCCACGACCCGCCCTCTGGCTTACTGCCGACATCCGCCGTTAGTCCGGGCGAGTTGCGATCAAAAATCAATAGGTCTTCATCTAACTCGTTGCCCCAAGGATACATTAAATTATCGGGACCTCGCGCCGCATATTCCCATTCCGCTTCGGTTGGCAACCTTCCGCCGCGACTCGCGCAAAAATCACGCGCTTCCGTCCATGTCAGATTTTCACGCGGCTGATTTGGATTCTGTCCGTTGCCATTCGACCCAAACTGCGCGTTAGTCACTTCGGTGCGGTCAATCCAGAAGGGCGCATCAAAGCAAACTTCATGCGGCGGACGCTCATCGCGGCGGCCTTCTTCGTTGCCTATCATAAAACAGCCCGACGGCACTTTGACCATTTCCACGCCGTCGAAGGTCTGAATCACGGGTGTCCAGTCGGCGTTACTCGTCACGGGTGCAGTCGTGGGTAGGGGAGTCGGGGTAGAATCGGTGCTGTCACAAGCTGCCAACACACAGATTAAAAGTGCAATCGTCAAAATTTTCGCAGTCATAAGTTCTCGAATCGTCTTTGACTTCATACGCACGAATTATGAGGCGTGAAGATGTGCGATGCAAGAGAGGGTTTGCTAAAGGAAAAATTGCTGCTTGACTTTGAAGTTACTTCAAAGTGTACAGTAAAGACATCTTCGAAGATCAACCTAAGCGAAATGAACATGTTCAAAATTGGTGAATTTTCCAAACTTTGTCGGGTGCCAGCCTCCGCGCTGCGCTACTACGCCAACATCGGTTTGCTTGAACCCGATCATACCGATCACTTTACGGGCTATCGTTATTATTCGTTCAGCCAACTGCCGCGCCTCAACCGTATCTTAGCGCTGAAAGATTTGGGCTTGTCTTTAGATCAAATTGCTCGATTGCTGGATGAATCCGTTTCGCCTGCTGAAATTCGAGGGATGCTTCGCATGAGACATGCAGAAATTCAACAGGTCTTGGATGAAGAGTAGGCACGGTTAACACGAGTTGCGGCACGGCTTATCCAAATTGAACAGGAGGGCAAAATGCCTACCCAAGAAGTTGTACTCAAAGCGATTGAAAAACAGCACGTTATCGCCGTCCGCCAAATCCTTCCCGTCCCATCTGATGTCGGGACGTTGTTAGGGGAAGCCTACATGGCGGTTTCAAGCAAGGGGATCCAACCCATCGCGCCGCCGATTGCGATTTACCACGATCCTGAATTTAAAGAAAGCAACATGGATACTGAAATTGCGCTCCCGGTGGGTTCTTCGGTCAAGGACGATATTGCGCTGGATGGTGGGCGCTGGCTTAAGGTGCGCGAACTGCCTGCGCTGTCTCTGGTCGCCAGCATCATCCATGCTGGAGATTACAGCACTTTTGACCAGACCTACGCTGTAATTGGTCAATGGATTGCCTCTAATGGGTATCGCATCGCGGGTTCGCCACAAGAAATTTACCTCAGCCCGCCGACTGATGCAGCGGGCGCAGTAACGGAAATTCAATTTCCGGTGGAAAAAGCCTAACTGCTCCATCCGGTAAATTCTTTTAATCACAGGACTTTCGCTTACCTCACCCCCCGGCTCCCTCTCCAATACTTGGAGAGGGGGAGAAAAACGCATCTTGAAGTCCCCTCTCCATGCAATGGGGAGGGGATTTAGGGGTGGGGTAAATGCGTGAGCGAAAGTCCTAAATCATAGAGGACACAGAGCGCACCGAGTATGTGATTTAATCTCCCTCTGTGTTCTCCGTGATCTCTGTGGTTCAATCTTGAAGTATTTATCGGACGACTTGATAGGACAGGAAACATCGGTCACTCCCTACAACTTACCCCAAAATCCGCTACAATGCCCTGCACTTAATGGTAAAGATGCAGGTTGTAACGATGCGAAAACTGACTTTATTGTTTGTTGTATGTGGTTTGATTTTGTCAGGCGGGATTAGTCAAGCGCAAGATACGCCGCCTGTGATTACGCCCAATCCCACGTTGTATCAATGGGCGGATTTCCTCGTTGATGAGTTCGATAACCCCGTTTATCTGACTAACGCCGGAGATGGCTCAGATCGGTTGTTTGTGATGGAGCAGACGGGCTATATTCTGGTCGTCGAAAACGGCGAGATATTGCCGCAGCCGTTCCTTGATGTTTCCCTCGATCTCACGCCCGACGTTTTTCAAGGCGGCTATACCGAGCGCGGATTGCTAGGGCTGGTGTTCCATCCAGAGTATGAGGAAAACGGCCTGTTTTTTATCCACTATATCAATCAAGCAGGCAGCGCGGTGGTCGTCCGTTATCAGGTGATGGCGGATAACCCGAACCTCGCCGATACATCAAGCGCGGTCACACTGATCGAAGTCGAAGACCCTTTCCCCAATCACAACGGCGGACAATTGGCCTTTGGGCCAGATGGCTATCTCTATATCGGCATTGGTGATGGCGGCGACTTAGGCGATCCTCTGGGCTATGGACAAAATACGGGTGTGCTGTTCGGCAAGATTCTGCGGATTGATGTCGATACGGATGCGACGACATATACGGTTCCCGCAGATAATCCTTTCGTGGCGGACGATGCTTACATGCCAGAAATTTGGGCGCTCGGTTTACGTAATCCTTGGCGCTTTAGCTTTGACCGTCTGACGGGCGACCTATATATCGGCGACGTGGGGGAGAGCAGTTGGGAAGAAATCAACTTCCAACCTGTTGATTTTCCCGGCGGCGCGAATTATGGCTGGAATGCGTTTGAGGCCAACTATCCCTTTAATCTCGATACGCCTGTGCCGCGTGGGATGATTCTGCCGATTGCCGATTATTCGCATGAAGAAGGCTGTTCGGTGACGGCGGGTTACGTTTATCGTGGTGAGGCGCTGCCAGATTTGCAAGGCGTGTTCTTCTTCGGCGATTATTGCAGCGGTAAAATCTGGACGACGTTTCAGGATGCCGACGGCAGTTGGCAGACGGCGCTTTTTGCCGAACTGGGCGTACAGATCACGTCGTTTGGCGAGGATGAAGCAGGGGAGTTGTATCTGGTAGATTACAAAGGCAGCATCTTCAAGCTGGCAGCAGCGGAGTAATTTTTCGCTTTTGCGGCAATCAAATAACCTCAATCCTAGAGCAGAAAGTCATCTGCTCTAATTTTTTGCAAATATCTTTTATTATACTTATAATATGAGTATACTTAGTTTAAAAATATACTAAAAGGTTTTGCGTGAAATGACACCTAATAACCTAATTAATAGAAGTAATATTCGTAAAGAATGGTACAACGCAGAATGGTATTACTGCGTGATTGATATTATTGCGGAGTTAGTTGGGACAGATAAAAAACATGCCCAAAACTATTATCATGTTTTAAGAAAACGCCTTAGAAAAAATCAAATGCCATTTTGTAAGACACAGCGGATAAAAACATTATCATCAGATAATAAAAGATATTTTACTGATTTTGTTAACTTGGAAAGTGTTCAAGGGCTTGAAAATTATTTAGCGCCAAATATAAGAAATCTCAAAAGCAGAAGAGATTGGCGGATGAATGATGAAGTAATCAACTTTCATCCCAAAGTGAACTCTTTCCTCGAAAATTCAGGGTTTATTACGGAACATCACGTCAGGCTGCCTTCAAAAAACGTCATTGATCTTGTAGGTTTCCACAAAAACAAAGTCTATATTGTCGAATGTAAACCCTATTTAAGTAACGCTCGTTTGTACAGCGCTATTGGGCAGGTTTTAGCCTATCGGACAGAATATAACCCTCTAGCGATTGCTTCAATTGCTTGCTATGCTTCAAACAAGAACACTTACCCACGTAAGATTTGCAACGCTTTAAATATTGAACTTATAGAGATTGAAAATGACAGAGTTGACAGCCAAGAATTTGATTGACGGGAGCGAAATTCGGCGTATATGGCATGAAGGGCAATGGTACTATGGCGCAATAGATATTGTTGTTGAACTCCTTGAAGTTGATCTGAAAACATCCAGAAATTATTATCATGTTTTAAAGCGTCGTTTGAAAAGAGAAGGGGTCGAAATTGACCACCAACATATGAAATTAACGGCAAACGATGGTAAAAAATACTTAACTGAGGTTGTCACAACACGTCAAGCGCTGCGCCTAGTCTTATCAATATCCTCTCCCAAGGCCGAAGTGATAAAGGAATGGCTTAGTATAGTCGGTGAAAAATATTTAGAAGAACCCAAAAACGAGCTAAACCTCTTTGGTTCAATCTAGCAAATAGGGCGCAGATATAGGGACAAAATAAACTATGGATGTCTTTGAGGATTTGCCATTCTACCAACCCCATTTGCCTCATCAGAACATTTAATCATCTCTAAGATTAGGGTAATTTTGCCCATTCGTTAGAGATGCTCAATCAGGAGTAAACACTGTGCAAATCAAACAAAATAGTGCAGCCTATGAACTCTTCGTTGAATTGTACGCAGCACATACAGGCAAAAGTGAAGGGGTCGTAGAGGCCGAAATTACACCTGAGCAATTTGAAGCGCGTTTGAATACGCTTTATCAGCAATATATGAATCGTGAGTTCACCATTGGCAAATTTGCGGATTTGTTGCAAGTGCCGACACTCAATCTCTACGATCTTCTTGAAGAAATGGGTTTGCCTGTGCGCTACAGCTAAATCTAAAGATAAATCGTCTTTTTGCCAATCCTAACGAACTAATGTCTATAACATTTCTCCCCTCAGAACATTTAATTAATTTTAAGGTCAGTGTAATTTTTTCCATATAAGATAAGAGGGAGAAAATACAAAGAAGCCAAAAGAGAGACAACTATGCCGATTGTCATGGACTGGGGCAACGCAGACGACACCTTCATCATCTGGCGCTTTGATGGGACGTGGAAATGGAACGAATTGTATTCTGTTTTAGTGGAATTGCAGGAAATTACAGCGCCCAAGCCTGTTTTTGATATTCTGCTGGATTTGCGCGGCTGTAACGACGCGCAGCCGAATTTACTTTCTCACTTGATCCGTATCATCAAAATGCTGCCAGAAAATCATCGGGATACGGTTATCGTTGGCGACAGCCATTTTTTAACATCGATGCACCGCATGATGCAGCCGCATGTGACGCTACCCGGCGCAGTACATTTCGCTAAGACGATGGACGAAGCCTATGCGTTGATTAAGTTTGATTAAAGCCGTTACATCAGCCCGAATAAACCCGCGAACACCCGCAGTGATTGTCCCACTTCTGGCAGAGCAAACCACACCCATCCCAACACGACGAAATGAAACATCAGCAGCCACCCAAAGAAAGTCCATGCGCGTTTTTGCAGGGGCTTTCCCTTAAGGCTGAGAACCCATTTTCGCGTGCGATCACTCCACTGCTTATGGACGAATAAACCCAAGCCATGCCATACGCCCCAGATGAAAAAATTGACTGTGACTCCATGCCACAGGCCGATAATTGTCATCGTCGCTATTTGTGTCGTCAGCACGATAACGGTAGATGATGGCTTAGGATCCCGCGAAAGCAGCATCCGCGACAAAGGCGTAAACACATAAAACCGCGCCCATGTCCCCAGCGTGATATGCCAGCTTTGCCAGAACGAGGCGATGTCGCTTTTAAGGTAGGGACGATCAAAATTTTCCGGCAGTTTAATCCCGAACAGAATGCCGATGCCGATAGCGATGTCGGAATAGCCGCTGAAATCGAAAAACAGCCGCAGCGCATAGCCATAAATCAACAGCCACAACGCCCCCGCTGACGTGGCTTGTTCGGCGTTGGTCACGTTGAGGGCTAATCCGAGCGCGAGGCTATCCGCAACGACAAATTTTTTGAAGATTCCGACGGTGATGCGTGTCCCGCCTTCCACAAGACGCGGTGCGGCGAGACCCATGATCTCTGGCAAGGCGCGAAAGTCTTTGGCAAAACGCTCGGCGCGGTCAATTGGCCCTGCGATGATCGACGGGAAGAAAATTATGTATGTGACATATTCACGCAGCGAGAGGGCAGGCAGCTTGCCGGATTGACGATCTCGCAGCGTGTGAATCAGCCGAAAGGCGATATACGAAAAACCGAGCCACCCCGCCACATCTGTAATGTTGGCGAGATCGGGATTTTGTCCGGTCTGGATGCGCCAGAGGCGGCTGAGTCCGGCGGCGAGGGGTTCGGTTTTGAGTACGATAAACAGCGCGACAATTAGCAAAATCAGCGCGGTCAACAGCGGAAAACGGGTGCGTTTTTGCCTGATAAACGTCAACAGTCCGATGATACCGCCCAAAATGCCCAACACTAACGCTATATGGAGCGGATTCGGTGGACGCGAGGTCAGGCGCAGTTCAGGCGCGAGATAGCGGGTGAACGCGATTCCCGTAACCAGCGCGACGATTAGGCCGAAGGTGAAAAGATCATCCCGTTTAAAAGCACGCCCTGCGGCAGCGTCTTTCGGTAAAGTGAACCACCAGCAGATGACAGTGAGCATAAGTGTCGCCGTCGGAAAGACGAAATCGGAAAAGCGGATAAACGGCGGCTTGGGCTGGAGCCAATACAGCGCCAATACACTGCCGATCAACAGCGCCCACCCACGCCGTTTGACAGGCAGTAAGGCGCTGTAGATCAGAGCGGCAGCCGCAAACAGCAAAATGGTGCGAAGATCGAAGGTCATTGAAGGCTATTTCTGTGTTAAAGCATCCCTATGTGCTTTATGGGAAATTATTTGAGCAAAACTTGAAGAATATGAACCACCAAGACACCAAGTTTTTATCTAATGGGCATGTCGCCTGAATAATGAGGTCTTATGTAACCTCAGTTTTGGATAGCGCACTTTGATTAACTTTTATAATGTCCTCATCCCCCGACCCCTTCTCCATTGCATGGAGAAGGGGAGAAAAACGGTTCACAATGGTTCTTTAAGTCCCCTCTCTACGAAGTGGGGAGGGGATTTAGGGATGGGGATAGAATGAAAACACTGTCCGAAACTCAGGTTATCTAGGTATTTGTGGATAGAATCTCTCATCAATACACTCTTCCTACTCATCACTCCCTAGAAGCCCTGATAAATCCACTGCGGTGCGCTATCGGTTGTCACGATGATGACCGCTAGGACGATCAAGCACAAAGCCAGCGCGAAGGCATTTTCCCGCGTGAAAAGATGCCGCCGTATCCACTGCCACAACATCATTTAATTTCCTGCGGGTGCAGACTCGCCGCACCATTTCCATGCGCCGTCTTCCTGTACAAGTTGCGAGGTGCCGAGCGGGAATTCTCTGGTTTCTGTGCCGTAAAGCGCGATGATTTTGCCTTCGCACGTCACAATCGTAAAGTCGCCATTCTCGCCGTCGGCTTCGCAGGCCATATCCTGGATTTCGGCATCGACTGAGGCGTAAGAAATCGCCTGCATCTCGACATCAGCTTCCATCGCTGAACACATCACGCCGCGCAGTGCATCGGCATCCCCCGCGATTTTGGCATTCCAGAACGCTTCGACTGCCGCCGCTGGATCGCTTTCTTCGCTGTTTCCCGCGCAGGCCGTTAGTATCAGCAAAAGTGCGCTAAAGCCGACTAAAAGAAATCGGTTCATGTTCTACTCCACATAGTGTTTAACCACAGAGAACACGAAGTACACAGAGGATTAAATTCAATTCTTGGTGTTCTTGGTGTCTTGGTGGTTAGGTTTTTAAAGTTCTTTCGTGATTCTACTTCTGTTTTGTGGTTCCAATTTTGGTGCTATTCGCCGCTGCGGATGTCGCTTAGGATGCCTTCTCGATAGCTGATCTCCGAGAAAACGGCTGTACACTGCTGCCCAGTGGGCGCTTGCGATGAAAAGCCAACTTGCAGATTCGCCAATGCGCCGAGCGTAAAATAACGGACGAGCGACCAAAAACTGCCATCCTCTGAATAATGAATAGCAAACGTCTGTCCGTTACGTGCCACGCGCAGATAGATACTGCTGCCTTCGATGACGACTGAATTACAATCATCGGAAAAGTCGCGTGTGACCACCGAGACAATCATGGGCTTGCCCTGCGGGGAATATTCAAAGCAGGCTTTTGCCCACACTGTATCGCTCTCATGCAGGCGCAGCACACCCGCATCATAGCTTGATTTAAAATCGACGGTGATTTTAGTGCTCAACATAAAATTTTCATCAGGCGGCGTAAACAGGGCAGACGGCGCGCTACTTTTGGTGAAGTTCCCATTGGGATCAATAAACCAGTCAGTGCTTTCGCCAGCGGTGATGGTCAAGTTATCGGCTGGCTCGTTTTTCCAATTCAACGGTAGATTTTGCCAGTGAAGTTCGCCGGGAATATTGGGTAAGGTAAATGTCGTCATCGTATGAACTCCTGTTTTAGTGGAAAAAACGGATTGCCTAATTTATCCGATAAATACTTGAAGATTGAACCACAGAGATCACGGAGAACACAGAGGGGAATTCAATCAAATCTCTGTGCGCTCTGTGGTTAAAAGCATTTAGCGGATGGATCACTGAGCGAATCACGTTCAAAATCCTTTGCGGCACTTTGCGTTCTTCGCGCCTTTGCGTCAAATCTTCTATGTTGGTTGTGACGCTGATTCAGCATCTTACTCCATGCCCACAGCGCGGCGGATTTCGTCCAGTGTCACCAAAACAAGTAAATTTTGCAGGCTGACACCGTAATAGGCTTCCTGTCCGGCGGTAAAATCAATGCGTCCGCCGCTGACTGTCATGTGAACGCCGTCGCCGCCGATGCCATAATTGGGCAATGCCCGCGCCGCCGCCCACAGATTAATCAGCGGCACTTGATAGGTATTGGCGACCTCGATCAAAATCAAATTAAAGCGTAGCGCTTGAACGCGCAAATCTTCATCGGCTTCGTTACTGCTGAAGGTCGTCAAAACTGGGATGATCCCAGCATCAACCGATTCCTGTACGAGTCGTTCCATCTGCTCACGATAGCGCTCGGAATTCAGGGCGCGGATGTCATTGGGACCGAACATCACAATAGCGATGGCTGGTTGACGGATGCGATATTCACACGTCAACGGTGTTTCGCGTGGTTCGCATTGGGCGGGGTCTGCCCAAGCGGGATCAAATAGCGAATAGGCATTCAAGCCGACGCGGGCGGCAATACTTTCCGTTTGAATAAATGGAGCGAAAAAGTTCACTGTCGTTTGCAAAAAATCATAAGCACCCAAATCGACAGGCTGTGTGTTGAGGGGCGTAAGATAATACGTATTGGCGCTGTTGCTGTCGCCAATTTTGACAACCGTTGCGATGTTCCCCATCATTTGCCCGCGATTATAAAGCACCTGCATCGCCTCGCTGATGTGCGGGATGATCGGGGCAGCATAAAGCCGCGCTAAGTTGGGGTCGGAAAGGGCGGTCACATCAGCAGTGGCGACATCCCATGCGGGGACAAGGCTCAGTTGTAATCCACCCGTATTGATGAAGCCCGTCATCACCCAGCCCGTGACATCCTCACCATTCTCGCCGCCGCTCTCGGCGAAGATCATCACCCAATTTCCGGCTGGGTTACGCGCCATCACATTGACTGCGGTTTGTGCCGCCAGCCAGCCCACCGCCGCATACGTATCGCCGGGGCCGGAACGGGCTTCGATGCGTTCCAAAAGGGTGGTTGGGATGGCGACCCGAGGCGACTGCACCGTCGCACGCGGAATCCGTGCTTCAGAGGTCGCTTCCGGCGTTGCCTCTTGAGCGCGGGTGGCGGCAATAAAACCCGCTGCCAGCACAATCGGCAGGGCGATCAAAATTAAAACGCGCAGATAAGGACGGTTAGACATCATAAGCACTTCGGTCTTTTAGACACGTAAGGGTGTAAGGATGTTGAAAGGCGATTGACCGATTATAGAGCATCACCGTATTTTTTCGAGGTTGATACTTTTTCGCATTGATATTAGGGCGCGTAATCTTTTTTGAACCTCCAAATTCCTATGAAATATCATCGAAATAACATCACATCCAGCAATGAAAATAAAGTCTTTTTAGAGCAAAGGGTGAAGATTAAACGCAAAGGCGCAATGAACGCCAAGAATCGCAAAGTATTTTCAGAGCAGGAAAATAGATCATCCCTTTCTCTTTGTGATCTTTGTGCCTTTGCGGTTTGATCCGACCCTAATTGCCTAACGTTTATGCCCGACCAAGAGCGCACCGGGGATGCTGAACGAATAATCCGGCTGCACATCCATCGCCACGCGGATTTCGGCGGGTGCGCCGTCAAACAAGGTCTTGAGCATAGCAACGGAGGCGGACGGTGTCGCCATCCGTGTCACCCACGCATCAAAATTTAGCGGCAGTTCCCATGTAAAGATGATTTCCGCCGTAAAATGTGTTTCCGCCAGCATCGCCGACCATTGTTTAGACGTATGATCGCGGACGTGCGAGGGGTCGCGCAGGAGTTCGATGGTCTGCAAAAACGTATCCAGCGCGGGGGCATCCCACGCCACAATGTCGCTTAAGAGGAAACGCCCACCCGGTTTGAGGACACGATGGAATTCACTCAACGCAGCCGTCGGTTGAGGCCAATGATGGGCACTGTAACGGGAGACAACTAGATCAAACGAAGACTCTTCAAACGGCAGCGCTTCAACATCACCCTGACGAGTGACGACGTTGGTGATTCCACGCTCTGCCGCCAGCCGATCCACTTGATCGAGCATGGCAGGCGTGAGGTCATACGCGACGACTTCCGCCGCGTGGGGCGCAAAGGCTAAAGCGGTATGTCCTGTGCCACAGCCGGCATCAAGGACGCGCTCACTGCCGCGTAACTGGGCTGACTCCACCATGCGCGTCAAGTCTTCACCGCTGGCATGGACGACACTGGTGCTATAATTGGCGGCGACATTCCCGAACTGCTGCTGAACAGAGGCTTTTACGTCGGTCATAAAAGACGCTTTCGATTGAATAAAGGGCATAATGCGACATTATCTGTGCTGTGGACTGGTTTGGTCTAGGATATGTCCTCTTTTGAATTTAACACACTATAATTATCGTATTTCAAATTGCCAATTTCAGATTAGAAATTAGCTATTTCGCTAATTAGTGTATTTTTGTATTTGACAAAAAGCGTTTAAAACGCTAGACTGTAGAAAGTAGAGTCCGATGCGAAGGTTGAAGATACGACTCAACGAACTCATTAAGGAAAAAGAACAAGAGTGGGGGAGGTCGATCAAACAATATGAGATTGCACAGGAGATCAATGTGCCTGCCAGTACATTGTCTCGTTACATGAACGGGTTTTTAAGTAGGTATGACGGAGAGATTTTAGAGAAATTGATGGATTACTTTGACTGCGAACTTGAAGATATTCTAGTCGTTGAAAAGGAGAACACTTGATGAAAACATTCCTGAGTGCATTCGGTGGGGCAGTGGTCGGCGGGGCGATGACGTGCGCTGTCGTCTACCAGATGCTCAAAAAAAGCCAAATCCCCGTCACCGTCGCAGCGCCGAAAAGCCGCGATATTGAGGCCATCTCACCTAAACTTAAACAGCATATTGATCGCCGCGAAAACGAAAGTTCTGCCGATTATGAACCCTATCGTACTCCGATGGAAATCGGCAGCGAGTTAAAAGAAATTGTGAAGGAACTTTTAGACGGCGCTCTGACCGAACAAGAGGCCAAACAGATTGCGCTGCGCCTTAACAGCGAAATCGGTTTATTGGCGCTGCAAGCGGAACGGGCAATTAAAGAACTTCAACCCGCCCCCCATTACGAGGATTAAATCATGACCGAGGCCGAACATATCATGTTTGCGCTGGAAAAGGCGCTAGAGTTAATCGACAACCGCGACGCACGGCGCATTATCCGCGACCAAATCCATAAATTGAACGGGCTAGATTTGACCATCATTGATCTTCATGATGAGCTTGAGGAACTCCGACAAAAATACAGTTATTTTGATGATTTCCTGCATCTGATTCCCGGCATGGCGGATGATGACGCTGACGAAGACGACCAATAAACGGGCCATATTGAAAGGTAGACCCAAAAGAAATTGGAAAAAGGCGATGGCACACCATGTCCCTGCTATGGAGAAATGAGCATCATCATGAACCAATTAGAGGTGGAAGCATTCGTAGCAAAATTGGCTAATGTTCAGCGAGAGGAGAATTTTGGCTACATTTTTTTCTTCGTTGGCGACGATCATCGTCTGGCGTTTGTGACCATTGGACATTCAGACAATGAGTTTGACAGTGTATCCAATCTTAACCGGGAAGGGGTCTTCCGAGTCAATATCGGCGTAAGCCGAGAGACTTTTAAATCGCTGCTTGGGGATGATGATTCTGAAAACGTTGACTATGCTGTTCTTGATGTTTTCCTACCTCATCCTCATTATGCAAAACAGCATTTTGTTTGCATTCTTAACCCGTCACAAGAAAATGTAGAAATCACGAAAAAACTCATTGTTGAGGCACATTCCATAGCAGCCTCTCGCCTCAAACGTAAAACAAGCCTGTAGTGCTTGCCTCATACCGGGTATCCCCGATTATGACGATACACAAGAGAACCAATAAATCCATTTAATAAGTCTCAGTTTTTATAGGACGGGCGGCGCTCGTCTTTTTGTTTGTCTATTTCCGTGCGGTATAGCGGAGTAGGGCTATAATCATTAAAAAGCTCAATTAAGGGGAAAACAGCATGAGCAAGTTAGCGGGTTTACTGATTATTCCGGTAGCGACCATCGCGGAAGTGACAGGCGTGTTTTTGTGGATTGCACTGACCGAAGCGAACCCATCAAAGGCCGCGTTAGGTCTTTTGGCGCTCATCATTGGGCTAGAGATCGAGCGCATCACCGTTTATATGACGCTGGTGCAAGTGTTTGGCCCTAAGCCGCCGCATAAAAACGCTGTGCCGATTTTGTTCGCCACCGGATTCTTGGAAGCCGCGGCATGGCTGGCATGGCTGGCGATTGTGAATGCCATCGGCGGGACAGCCGGACATCTGATCGGCCTTGTGCTTTTCTCCGTACTGACTCTCGTCGTCCATAGTGTACAGATGGCGTGGTTCGCCAAGCTGCCCTCGTTTTATTTTGTACCTGATCCCAAGAGTATTATTTTTTCGATTATCGAAGCAGGCGCGGGCTTCCTGCTGCTGCTGCTTTATCGTGACGGTCAGCACGTCCTCGGCGCGATAGCGATTCTGGTGTGCATCAGCATCGAGCATGTGATGATGGCGACCAAAGTTGATGACGTAAAAGAGCATCTGCGGAGCGTCGGCGCGATTATCTAAGGCGAGACAAAACGAACCCCTTGCAATTTGTAAGGGGTTGGTGATTCGCCGTTACATTAGAGATTACAAATTTACCACCGTTGTAAACAATACATGTCACTGATCATCTAAAGTTGGGAGGTGGTGTTGGCATTGGGTCGAAACCGCTAAATGATTGGTTAAAGATTTCGGTATATGTTCCATCCGCCTGCATTGCACGTAATTCTTCGTCTATTAAATCCCTTAAACCTTCATGATCGCTTGGCAACATAAAAATATAACGCTGAACATCGTTTGTTTGCAGCGGTATAGCTGTTAGTAATGATGAGTTTTGATTTGCTAAGTTCTGAATTATTGCATAATCCGTAATATATACATCTGCAAGGGGTGGGTTATCGGTTAGTGCTTCTACAACTTGACTTCTATTCATAGGACTTACTGGTGGGTTAATTGATGGCTGGCAACGTGCAAGAATATCTGAGGTATTTGTAGTTCCAATTACTGCAATTCTGAGGTTTTTGCCCAGTCCAGATGCTCCAAAGTAGACGCAAGCATCGGAAAATTGTGTAAATGCGCTTGGCATTCCATTCGATTGAGATACATTTTGCGTAACTAAAATTCCTAATATATCTTGAAAATGTACAACCTCTGTACAAATAATGTCTAAATCATCGACACACCTAGATTGTGTATAAGAAATTGCACCTATCACAATATTATAGTTGCCGTTTTTTGCACTTCGCTCTCGGTCATCTATGCCAATACCTGTATAGATATTATTGGTATTAAAATCTATGCCATATTTTCTTTGCCATCGTGTGAGAATTTCTTCCATAAGTAGAATTTGGCAGTCTCCCTAAACACAGTTGGCAGGTACAGAAACAGTCATGAGTACGTCACGAATTGACCAGAGATGGTCAGTAATGCCTGCCGCCATAGCGGGAGATCGTTGTAGCCAACGGCGGTCAGTTGGGGGTAACACTTCAAGCCGCAGCGTTTTCACGGGTCGTGTGAGATTATAAACCACATCTTCCCAGACACAGGCGGCACACAACATCGCCAACTGTTTGGAAAAGCCCAGTGTTTTGCGAACCAAGCGTCCATTCATGAGCCGAGAGGTCAGGTTGGTGCGCTAAAAACAGGTAGTGCGCGTTCCAGTCTGGCTCAGGGTGGTGTCATCGCCATAAATCACCCGAATGTCAATCCCCATCAAATTACCCTGCTTATCGCGTTGTTTGACCATTTGCGTGTAATGCCATCCGGCCACAGGCTGTTTTCGTGTTGGGGGTCTGCCGTGTCCTTTATATTCCGGGACTTGACCATAGACCGCCACTAATGCCTCTCGATGTCCCCCCAACCATTCGACAAGACAGGTGGAGGGCTACTGGCATGGGCAGCGTGTTGTTTGACCCGTTGCCAGAGTTGCATGGCAGCCTCCGTTTCAGTTTGCCCAATGCCACGCCCCACCCGCAAGCGGGTCTTGGGTTCAATCGCTGTGCAACGCCAGTATTCGCCTTTGTCCTCACTCGCTATTCGCTCGTCGCCTTTTTTTTATGTCCTACATACGTCCACAAACCATCGATTTGAACTTGGCTGATTTGATAAGCGTCGAGCAAAATCGCTTCCACTTGCTCGGCATGATGGGCTGCTTCTCGCAAAAAGGACAGGACGGTATCTTCTTTGATCCCTTTGGCACGGCTAATGCTGCTGATACGAGTGCCTTCTGCCAGCAAAGCCAGGCATTTTAAAATATCCTTTTCATCCGTTTTGCGTTGATAGAACAATGTGCCTTTGCGCTCATTGAAAGTCTGTTTACACGTCTTACACTGAAAGCGTTGACGACCCTCTCTCGTTTTACCATAGCGAATGATGGTTTTTGCTTCAATCTTCCCGTAATCTTCACACTCAGGATTCGGACAAAAGTCCCCAACCGCTGCTAATTCGCTCATTTGTCTCACTCGTCGTTTTTGAGTATTATTTTACCAATACTGTCAAGGGAGACTACCCAAATTTAATAGCCATTTTAACTCGCCTCCAGTAAATGATTTACTCACCTTACGCAGCCAGCCGCTCCGGGTTCAAAACCCAGAGCTACGCGCAATCCGGAAACCTCTAAAGAGGTTAAAGAACCTTTTTACTTAACCCCTTCAGGGGTTTTTAAACCCTCTAGCTGGCAGTTTTGAACTGCCAGTGTCCAGTGATTTGAGTGTCTCCGTAAGATCAGTGATTTAATTAAAGGATAGGCTAGTAGTCCGCCAGCAAGGTAGCTGATGAAAGGGTATACTCCGAGAAAAAAGGAGTATACCATGCGGCCACAAAAGCACCCCGTCGTATTGAGCGAGGTCGAAAAAGCGGAACTGGAAGCAGTGGT
>Ga0209181_10006830_pt1 | contig 15839 bp, 10 predicted proteins | sample MAT05_FD_187208 | JGI IMG/M metagenome (GOLD analysis project Ga0209181, IMG submission 187208) | Freshwater microbial communities from Lake Fryxell liftoff mats and glacier meltwater in Antarctica - MAT-05 (SPAdes) (version 2) | ecosystem: Environmental > Aquatic > Freshwater > Ice > Liftoff... | reverse complement strand
TAGCCCGGAAACATCGAACTGGCGCTGGCTGCGTTGGTTGTGGATCAGCGCGGTTGTGGTCGCGTTCGACCTGACCACCAAGTATTACTTCGACAACAACTTCCAGTATGGTGAGACGCGCTATGTCGCGCCATTTTTCAACTGGGTGTTGGTTTATAACCCGGGCGCGGCGTTCAGTTTCTTGGCCGACGCGGGTGGCTGGCAGCGCGAGTTCTTTATTGTTCTCACCGTCGTGATTACCAGCGTGCTGTTGTGGATGTTAAAGACCAATCAACCGAACCGGTTGCTATCGGTCGCACTGGTGCTGGTAATCGGCGGCGCGTTGGGAAATCTGTTCGACCGCGTCGTGCATGGCCACGTGATTGATTTCATTCAGTTGCACGCCGGTGGCTACTACTGGCCCGCATTCAATGTCGCCGACTCTGCCATCTGCGTCGGCGCGGCACTATTGGTGTGGGACGCCATCCGCCAGCCAAAGGCGGGCGTGGCAGAGCTTGAATCCAAAAAAAGCGGGGCGCCTGAGTGACAAACCGGGCGAAAGCGATCGACGGCAAAATCGCCATCGCGGCGCAGGCCAATTAGCAAGGCATGAAGCCGAGCAAGGCCTCAGTTGATGCACGCATGCCGCCGGGTCAATCGCGCGTTAGCGACTTTCCGATGCTCAATATGGGCATCCGGCCGCAGGTTGATCGGCCGCACGTGGATCCGCCGACTTGGTCGCTGCGCTGGTTCGGCTTGGTCGGCAGCGACATTGGGCTGGATTGGAATGCGTTCATGGCGCTTCCGCAAACCGAAGTTGCGTTGGATATGCACTGCGTGACACGTTTCTCGCAACTTTACCCAAGCTGCGAAGGCGTGCTGGCGCGCGATTGGGTGATGCTGGTGGAGCCGACGGATCACCTACAGGTGTCAAGCTGCGCGGGTTCGATGGCTATACGACCAATTTACCCTTCGACGTGCCGCTCGATGATGATGTGCTCGTCGCGCACCGGGTATGGTGCGAGTCACTCTCGCAACATCACGGCTGGTCGGCACGCTTGGTGGTGGCAACGCGCTACGCTTGGAAAGGCGCAAAATGGATTTCCGGCATCGCGTTCCACGAAAAAAGTCGCGCGGGCTGTTGGGCAGTGCGCGGCGATCACAACAACGCCGACGCGTGGAAAGAGCAGCGGTTTGGTTTTCCGCCAGGTGAGATTAACGAGCAGTTTGCTGAAATTCACGATATTCGTTTGGCCGTAGGTTTCGGTGACTCACTTCCCCCTGTGGTAAAGGGCCTGTCCTGAGCGCGCCGAAGGAGGGATCGAGGGGGATTTTTAGCGATTGCGTGTTGATAACGACAGCAAATCCCCCTTAGTCCCCCTTTTCCAGAGGGGGAAATGGCGCGCATTGAGATCACACGGATTTAGCAACACGAATTTCAACCAACGGCTAAGTCGCGTTCCGTAATTAATGCATTTTAAGTTTAGCCAGATGCTGCAATGACATTTACAGTAAACGTAGCGCGGAACGAGCGTCGCGTATTCCGGGTATTCTGGTGTGCATCGGCCGCCCCGGAATACGCGACGCTCCCTCCGGGCTACGGTAAGGTTGCTCCCTTCAAGAAAGAGTCTGCGCGGTGGGTCGAAGCGTTGGAATGACGGCTCTGCTAATGCCGTTGTGGTCGCAGAAAACTGAACATAGAATGAGTCACGAATAGAACGAAACACCACAGTGCTGAAATGGGGAACATCTAAAAAACCCAGTCGTACCGGCGCAGGCCGGTACCCAAGTTTTGTAGATCGTTGCTATGCAACCAAACTTGGACCCCGGCCGGGGTCTGCCCTCGAATGATTGAATAGGGGACCGGGGCGACTAAATTTTTTGGTTTCTAGAAGTTTCTGATTGTGAAACACAAGGCATGACGCCATGTTTGAAGCAAAAATGCTTGAAAACGCCCGCCAATACTAGAGTTTTAATTATGGAAGAGTCCGAAATCCTGTTGGCCAATCCGCGCGGCTTTTGCGCCGGTGTCGATCGCGCTATTGAAATTGTCGAGCGCGCGCTTAAACTTCACGGCGCACCCATTTACGTGCGGCACGAAATCGTTCACAACAAATACGTCGTGGAAGATTTGCGTAGCAGGGGTGCGGTATTCATCGAGGATCTCGCCGACGTGCCGCCGGGCGCGACACTTGTGTTCAGTGCCCACGGCGTTTCCCAAGCGATACGCCGCGAAGCACAGCAACGCGGCTTTCAAGTCTTCGACGCGACCTGCCCGCTGGTCAAAAAAGTGCACGTCGAAGTCGCCAAACGTCGCAACGAGGGCTTCGAAATTGTCATGATCGGGCACCAAGGGCACCCCGAGGTTGAGGGCACACTCGGTCAGGCCGAAACCGGCATGCATCTGGTGGAGTCGGTCGAGGACGTCGCCAAACTCGATATCGCGCACGTGCCCAAACTCACCTACGTCAGCCAGACGACCTTGTCGGTTGACGATACCCAGCTGGTGATCAATGCGCTGAAAGCACGCTTCCCGCACATCATCGGGCCCAAGCAAGACGACATCTGTTATGCCACGCAAAACCGGCAGGACGCCGTGAAATTCATGGCCCCGCAAGTCGAAGTGGTGATTGTGGTGGGTTCGCGCACCAGCTCCAACACCAACCGTTTGCGCGAGCTATCTGAACTACTCGGCTGCGACACCTATCAGGTCGATAGTGCGGCTGAGCTCCAGCCGGAGTGGATTGCCGGCAAGACGCGCATCGGCGTCACCTCGGGTGCGTCAGCGCCGGAGCTGTTGGTGAGTGAGGTCATCGCCAAATTGAAGTCGCAAGGCGTCGCGAGCGTGCGCGAGCTCGACGGCATTACCGAGAACATTACCTTTCCGCTACCGAAGGGGTTGAATCATTTGGCGGCCGCCGGCTGAGCGTTTTAGATAAACGCACGGCCGGCGCCGGCCAACGGCACGCTGCAAGCGCCTGAAGCAGCGTGGCCCCACCTATAATTCAGGCACATTCTGGAGAACAAAAATGACTCGGTCCCGACTCAATTCCCTTGCAGCGCTGTTTATCGTTGCCTCAGCGTCCACGGCTGCGTTCGCTCAAACCAAGGGGGCGGCCCCAGCGCCCGCACCTTCCGCAGCGCGGCCAGCTGCTGCCTTTGCCATGTCGCCGGGTCTCTGGCAGATCGTCATTGCCAACGAAACCCCCGGCGTCGACATGAAGCGCTCCATGACCTCGCTAGTGTGCTTCACGAGCGAAGATATCCGCAACACCCAGCAGGCACTGCCGCAACAAAACGACTTTGGCTCCAAATGTGCGATCAAGAACTACAAGTTGGCCACCAACGTCGCCACGTGGGAGCTATCCTGCACTACCAAGGCCGGTGGTAACTTGGCTGGCCCGGGTACCATCACTTACAAAGCGGCTGAATACGCCGGCACCGCAGCGCTGATATCGAAAGAGGGCGGCAAAACCAAAAAGGTCAACCAGACCTTCACCGCCAAGCGGCAATCCGACTGCAAATAGTGCCACCGGCCGCCCCCTGCGCGGCTAAATGACCGAGGGGTGTGAGCCCTGTTATCGCTCGCGCCCAACCGGTGCGCTTGAGTGACATTTTTCACACTAACGGCTTAAATTTGCGCCATCATTGGCGGGCGTGCCCGCTCAAATTGGCAATTGCACCACTCATCGGTCGCCATTGTCGATTGCGAGGCGGGTTTCTATCATTCATTCTGTCATCAAGGGGGCGTTATGCGTCAGCATCGCGGTTTTACGTTAATTGAGCTCTTAATTGTGGTTGCCATCATCGGCATCCTCTCCGCGATCGCCGTTCCGGCGTATGGCGATTATGTGCGGCGCGCCAAGATCACCGAAGCGACATCGGCACTCGCAGATATGCGTCTCAAGATGGAGCAATATTTCCAAGACAATCGCAGCTACGCAAACGCGGCGGCGATGCCTTGTGGGGCGGTGGGAACATCCATCGCGCCATTGCCGGCTGAGACAGTCAACTTCGTATTCACATGTCCTGGCCCGACAGCGACGACGTTCGTCGTCACGGCGACCGGACAAGCCAGCATGGCCAACTTTGTCTACACCATTGATGAAACCGGCAGCCGCAGAACTGGGAACACGCCGTGGGGAGTAACAAGCGCGACTTGTTGGGTCACGAAGAGAGATGGATCGTGCTAATCCGAGTTCACCAGCGCAGGCGTCAAGCGGGGTTTTCCTTGATCGAGTTGATGATCGGGCTCGCGATATTCGGTGTTTTGCTGGCGATCGGTATTCCTGCCTTTCAATCGTATTCGGTGAACACAAAACTGCTGGCGGGCGCGCAGAGCCTGATGTCCGGCTTACAGAGAGCGCGTGCGGAAGCCATTCGCACGAATAGGGCGGTGCAACTGGTGCTCACCGACGGCATCAATGACCCCAACACTACCAGCCTGAGCGCGACGGGGCAGGACTGGATCGTCCGATCCTTCAATCTCGACACGGCTAGCTATGATTTTGTGCACGCGAAAGCGGGTGCCGAGGGCGGCATTACCGGCTCGGTGATCGTCTCAGCAACCGATGCGGCGGCGGGCCCCTTAACCACGATCGAATTTAACGGCCTCGGTGGCACTACGCTGCTGAGTGTTGCGACGATTGCCTTTGCGCCCGTCAATGGAACTTGTGCAACGGCGACGACCCCGAGCGATTTGCGCTGTGTGAGCGTCATCGTGACGCCCGGCGGGCGAACTCAGATCTGCGACCCGACGATTGCCGCAACTGCTACGTCCGACACCCGCCGTTGCATCACCACCTAAGTATTTGCACACATGACGACACCAACAACCTTCCATCAGCAGCGCGGCGTTTTCTTACTGGAGGCGCTCATCGCGATTCTCATCTTTGCGATGGGAGTGCTTGGCATTGTGGCGCTCGGTGCCACTGCAATCGCTGCGCAGAACGACGCCCAGTATCGTACTGAGGCGGCCAATTACGGCACCGAAATCGTTGGCCTCATGTGGGTGGCGGTTGATCGCACCAACGATACGACGTTCACCAATTCGCTTGCCGCGTTTGCGCATCAGCCAACCGGTGACCCTTCCACCTGTGTGTTCAGCGGCGCGGCGTCCGCCGATGCCAGTGTGACCGACTGGGTGGGGCGCATCACCACCATCAGTGCTACCAACAAGGGGCTGCCCGGCGCAACCGGGCTCGCCGCCGCGACCAACCGCCAGCAGATCTTGGTGGATTCCACGGCGACTGGCTTGCATCAAGTGTCGGTGACGGTTTGCTGGCAGACGCCGAAAGACGCCGTGGCGCGCCGCCACACTCATGTGGCATTCGTCAATTGAGGCCGATGATGAAGATATTCGCGACGAACAAGGTCCGCAATGTGCGGACCCAATATGGCTTCAGTCTGATCGAGTTGATGGTCAGCGTTGTCATCAGCTTGCTGGGCGTGCTGGCGATATTCCAGATTCTCTCGGTGTGGAATGCAAACAAACGCACGACCGCATCCGGTAGCGATGCGCAGATCGCCGGGACGATCGGAATCTTCAATCTGGATCGGGACGTCAAACTTGCGGGTTACGGTTTCGGAACGGTGCCATCCAATATTCTCGGTTGTACGGTTGAGGCGCTCGACGCCACCGGCGCGTCTTCCAACTTCGCTTTCCTGCCGATGATCATCACCCAAGGGGTCGGTGCGGTAGCGGCGACAGGCGCTGGCGGCGCGCCGGATACGATCACCGCCTTGTATGGCAACTCCAATTTTTTCGTCGACAGTCAACGCTTCGGCACCTCGACGGCAAACACCAAAAGGACCCGCAGCCGCACCGGACTCATGCGCGGTGACTTGGCCGTGGTGGCAGATAACCCATTGCCGGCGGTTGCCCCAAATTGCGCACTAGTGGAAGTCACCGACGATCTCGACCCCGATCGATTGACCATCGGCCACGCGGCAGTGGTGTATACAAAAGCCAATGGGACCTCGGGCCCCGCGCGATTTAACCCTGCTTCAGGGCCGACTTTTGCCTTCACCGCGGGCAGGGTGTTTAACCTCGGCCCGGCACCGGTGCGTAGTATTTGGCAAATTCGGGCGGGTAGCGTGCTTTCGGTGTCGAATTCGCTGATGGCGACTGCGGTGCGGGACGTGGCAGAAGGCATCGTTGACCTGCAGGCGCAATATGGCACCGGCACCCCGATCACATGGTCGTCAACCACGCCAGCCGACTGGACGCAGTTGCAAGCGATCCGCGTTGCGATTCTGTCGCGCTCCCAGGAGTTCGAAAAGTTGGCTGTCACCACGGACGCGCCGCAGTATTTTGGCAACACCCTCAGTTTCGAAATGTCTAACGTCTTCGGCGCGGCAGGCTCAAGTGCCGTTGGTGACCCGAACAACTGGCAGCACTACCGCTACCGCGTTTACGAGCGGGTCATCCCCTTGCGTAACGTCATCTGGGGGGGTGCGCTATGAGCCCGATTCGCACTTTGCGGGTTGCGTCAGGCGCGCGGCGGCAGCGCGGTGTGGTACTGGTCATTTCGTTGATCGTATTAGTCGCAATGGCGCTCGCCGGAATCGCGATGGTTCGGCAGATCAGCGGTGGGCTCGGCATCGCTGGCAATCTGGCGTTCAAACAGGCAGCGACCTCGGTCGGCGACTTCGGCATCGAGAAGGCGCGTGAATGGTTGATGACCAAGACCTCTGCCGAACTTGTTGCGAACGTGGGTACCTTTTACTACGGCGCTTGGGGGGCGGCAGCAGAGAATCCCATCACCGCGACTTGGACCGATGCCACGTCGATGTTGGCAACACCGGCGAGCGGGGACAGCATCGGCAATGTTGTGCGCTACAAGATTCACCGCCTTTGTAGCACCAGTGGGTTGACTGTGAGTGACCCAGCCAACGAATGCGTGATTCTTAGCGCAGCAGGCTCAGGGGCGACCAGACAAGGGTTCAGCGACGGCGAAGCACCCCTTTCGACTACCACGCAACCCTACTACCGTCTCACGGCTCAGGTCATCGGGCCGAGAAACACCGTCAGTTACGTTCAAACCATCATGTACTAGCCAAGGCAGTGATCAACGCTTTTCTAACTGATAAAACTGAAAGTCGCGCGCGGCAGTTTGGGTGCGCAGGGAGTTCCACCATGACACATGCAAAACATTCGACGTCCAGCCTCTCAATCGCCAACCTGAATAAGTATCTGGGGGCGCACGTCGGCACACATCTGCGGACATATCTTGGGGCATTCGCGCTGACCTTGATGACAACTGCGGCGAACGCACAGTTGACTGACTTGGCCAGCTCTCCGTTAACCAACGGCGGATCGATTGCGGTAAAGCCGAATGTCATGCTGTTGCTGGATACTTCCAACTCAATGCGACGCTCGCATATGCCGGACGATTTGGAGACGACCGCGGCGACCCTGTCGCTTGGCTACAAGGCATACCAGTGCAACGTGCTCTATTACAACCCTAATCAGACCTACCAATTGCCGCGCAACGCAGACGGGACGCAGTTCCCCACCCCGAGCTTTGCTGCGGCACCGTACGACGGTTTTACGGCATCCTCGCCCGTCAATCTGGCGAACAATTTCCAAGCGTACGACAACAGCACGCGCGAGCGCGCAGTTGGTGCAGATCCCGCGCAAGCCGCCTATTACTACATGCATTCGTCGGCCGGCACCTCGTTTGTGTCCGGGGCGGCACCGTGTACGGACAATGACACGAGCGTTGCCAGCATCGCGGCGACCACCAGCCCGAGCGGCGTCTCGGGAACCTGGACGCGCGTGCTAGTGACTGCGGCGACTGCGGCGCAGCAGAACAACTTTGCGATCTGGTACAGCTTCTACCGTACCCGTATCAATCTGGCAAAAAGTGCTCTCAGCCTTGCGTTTACGCCCTTGACTGATAGCTATCGTGTCGGCTTTATCACCGCACTACCGAACGTCGCGATCAACGGCACTGGGTCAGTAGATTCGGCGTACTATTTGCCGCTAAGCTCTTTCGACGCCACCCAGCGCTTGGCTTGGTTTAACAAAGTGTTCTCACAGGTGCCACGCGGGTCATCGCCGACACGGCAGGGGTTGGCGCGCGTTGGGCGCCACTACGCAGGCATGACCGATGGCATCAACGCCGGCATGCCGCAAGACCCTATCCAGTACTCATGCCAGCAGAATTTTGTGATTGCGACGACCGACGGCTACTGGAACACAATCGCAGAAACAGTCGGCCCGGTACAGATGGATGGCACGACGCGGGTTGGCCAGCAGGACGGCACGCTGACCGATAACAGCGGCAATTCCCCGCGACCGATCTGGGACGGCACCAACGACAATACTCGAATTCTTACGGACAAAAACAATCTGTACAGCTACGCGCCATGTACTAGCGACTGGTTTAGTCGGGGCACCCAACGACTTGATACCAGCACCAGCCAGATCTTGCGTAGCACGCTGCAAATCCAGCAGAGCACCAGCCAGATCTTGCGTACCTCGGTGCAGAATTTTTACACCGACACCATCAATCTCCGCTCGACCACACAGGTCACGCAATCCACGGCGCAAAACCTCGCTGCGACGACGCAGCGGCTGCGTACCTCTGTGCAGAATATCGCCTCGACCCAGCAGACAACACTAAGCACATTGCAAAACCGCCTCACCACCACGCAACTGCTGAGATCATCCGCGCAAGTCGAGCGATCGACGTCGCAGTCGGTGCGTCGTGAAACGACCCGGTTTCGGCTCGTAGAGCAGACGCGGCAGAGCACCAATCAGATTTTGCAAAGTACTAATCAGAACCTGCGAAGCACGGTGCAAAACCTCCGGACGTCGGTGCAGAATCGGGAAAGCCGCACGCAGAATTTTACGACGCGGACGCAGATCACGCGCACCCTCGCGCAGATTACTCGAACCACGACGCAGGACAGGCGGAGCACCGAGCAGAATCTTGCGACCTCGACGCAGACCGCGCGAAGCACGGCGCAGCGCCGTATCAGCACATCGCAGATCAACCGTAATACGACGCAGCAAATTCGTAACACCACGCAGACTGTGCGGACGCTTACCCAAGTGCGTGAGGACACCTTTCAGCTCCAATCGTGCGATCGGACGACTGAAATTTGCACCCCAGTGCCGACTTGCGCCTCCTCGGCCTTCATTAGGTGCGACACCGTTACAACGGGCCCGACGTTGGTTGCAACTTGTACCCCCGCAGCAGCGTTTGCGGGCAACAATTACAAGCTAACCAACTGCGTGTCGACCCCAGTCGGCCCAACCCCGGTGGCCAGCTGCGCGTATGTTGCGCCGGTGTCGGGCAATAGCTTTACCGAAACCACGTGCAATGTCGTCACCACCGGGCCAACGCCAGTCGGGTCGTGTAGCACCGCTTCGGCAGCGTCAGGTAACAGCTGGACCGCCACCGCTTGCAACACCGTGACAACCGGACCAACGCCTATTTCCGGTGGCAGCTGCGGTGCGGCGGCCGCCACTGGCGGCAATAGCTGGACCCAAACAACTTGCCCGACAACCTCGACTGGACCGACGCCGGTGTTATCGTGTTCGCCGAGCAGCGCCACCAGCGGCAACAACTGGACGGATACGACGTGTACTGACAACAATACAACGAACATCGGCGTGAACACTTGCACGCCCTCGAGCGCGGATGCTGGCAATTCGTGGACAGCGACAACCTGCTCGAATCCGCCAGCGACTAACTTCGTCGCCCAGCCAGTGTTGTCATGTTCGGGACAACCCCGCAATTCCAGTAACGACTGGATCGCCATCACCTGCCCGCTAGCAAACACAACGACGTTGGTGCCGGTGCAAACCTGTAGCCCCTCTGGCGCAACCTTGGGCAATAGCTGGACCACAACCACCTGTTCGCCGAACGTGGTCGGGCCAACCGGCGTCTCAAGCTGCACGCCAGTTACTGAAACCTCGGGCAACAATTGGATCGAGACCACCTGCGGTAATGGCAATAGCGGGCCGACTGGCGTCTCGGCGTGTTCACCGCAGACGGCTGGCGCTGGCAATAGCTGGACCGAGAGAACGTGCGGCAACAACAACAACGTCCCGAATTCGCCGGTAGCATCGTGTTCGTCTCAAACTGGGGACGCGGGTAACGCCTGGTTGACCATCACCTGCAGTAACGGCAATACGTCGAACGTGCCGGTTCAGACATGTACGCCGCAGACCGGAAATGGTGTCAACAACTGGTTGACGATTGCCTGTAACACGGGGGGCGGCAACAATTTCGCCAACACACCGGTGGGCTCGTGTTCACCACAAACTGCCGCGTCCGGCAATAACTGGATCACCATCACCTGCCCGACGCCAAACACTACGACCAACGTACCAGTCAGTAGCTGTAGTCCCAGCGGTGCGAACGGTGGCAACAGCTGGACCACGACGACCTGCCCGCCACCAAACGTGACGACCAACGTACCCGTTGCCTCGTGCAGCCCGTCGGGGCCGAACAGTGGTAACTCACAGACCACCACGACGTGCCCGCCACCGATCACGACGACCAACGTTCCGGTCGCATCGTGCACACCAGTAACAGTGCCAAATGCCGGCAATAGCTTCACCACCAGAACCTGCAACTCGACCGTGATCACCCCAGCAACGGCAATCAACCCTGCATCCTGTGCGGTCGGTGCCACTCTGGACCCAATGTCTCCCTTTCATGTGACCACCTGCTACGACGTTGTAAACGACATTGCGTCAACGACTTGCTCGCCGCAAACGGCTGCGGCCGGTAACGGCTGGGTGGGGATCACCTGCCCCGGCGCTGTCACGACAGGCCCGACGCCGGTCGCAAGCTGCACGCCTTTGGGTCCGAACGCGGGTAATTCTTGGACGACGACGACCTGTTCGAATCCGCCTGCCAACAACTACATCAACACACCGGTGGGCTCGTGCTCGCCACAGACTGCCGCTTCCGGCAATAACTGGATCACGATTACCTGCCCGACACCGGTGGTGGCGAATAACGCTGTTCCGGTTGCGACTTGTACGCCACTCTCGGCAGTGGTTGGCAACAATCCGGTGACCGGTACGCCCTGGACATCGTCAACCTGCGGCACAAACGTTACCGGGCCGACCGGATGGAATCCAGCGCTTTGTGTGCTGGGCGGAGCCCGCGCAACGGCTGTATTCCCGGCCAATGCGGGCAACAGCTTTGTACAAACAACCTGCACGGCTGTCGACACGACCAATGCGCCGGTGCAAACGTGTACCCCGACCGGCGCTAATGCGGGAAATTCCTGGGTAGCCACCACCTGTCCAGATCGGTTTATCGTCGCGCCGTCCAACAACTACAATAATGTGCCGGTCGCCTCTTGTTCACCGGTAACGGCGACGAGCGGAAATTCATGGGTGACGTTGACCTGTCCGCTACCGAGTACCTCAGTGAACACCACTGCGGCAACACCGGTTGCCACGTGCAACAATATTGCGCCAGTGAGCGGCAATAGCTTTATCGAGACGATTTGTACAACCAACAATACGGGTCCGATCGGTGTTGCGTCATGCTCGGGCATCGTGCCGATCCTCGGTAACGGCTATACCACCACGACCTGCGGTACGAACGATACAGCGAACGTGCCAATTGCGGTGCCATGTGTGCCGTCAGGCCCAACGCCCGGCAACGGCTACGTCACCACCACCTGCCCGGCAGCGACCGTGACCGGCCCGTTGCCCATTCTGACTTGCACGCCGAGTTCTGGCTCCGCATCGACATGGGTGATCCGCACGTGTAGCAACCCTGCGGCGAACAATTTTGCCAGCCAGCCGGCCGCTTCGTGCGGGGTGCAGGCTGCAAATGCGGGGAATAGTTTTGTTGCAATTAGTTGCCCGACGCCGATCACCACCACAAACGTTCCGGTAGCATCGTGTTCAGCCGCAGCGGCTTCGTCCGGCAACGTCTTCGTCACGACGACCTGCAACAATGCGACGACCGGGCCAACCGCGGTTGCCCCCGGTGGGTGCACTGCTGCTGGCGCCATCTCGGGCAATGCATTCACGCAGACGACCTGCAATCTGGTGACAACTGGCCCGACGGCGGGCGCAACGTGCACGCCGACTGGGCCCATCTTAGGCAATAGTTTTGTCGATACCACGTGCAACAGTGTCGCCACCGGGCCGACCCTGACACAGACCTGTGTGGCGGGGGCCGCGACTGTCGGCAACGGCTGGACAGCAAGCACCTGTGATATTGCCCCTGGCCAAAAGATTCAGTACGCCACGAGGACGACGACCACGTCGACGGCGTTCAGTGGTGGTTTCCAAGCGTCAGCGCCCGCAGTCGTAAACACGTTGGCAGCCGCTGCAGACTTGGATTCGGCCTGCTACATCTTGGGCCAGCATGCGTTGCCTCCGCCGCCAGCGCCTGGTAAACCAGGCACGACTTGGACCAATGGCTTTAGCTCGGTGGTTTCGATTCCGCCTGCGCCTGCGGCACCATGCACTGTGTGGCCGTGCACAACGAATACGAATTCGGGCGGCGGCGGCTCGGCTGATTCCCTCGCCGACGTTGCGCAGTATTACTATGTGACTGACCTGCGCCCCAGCATGGACAACAATGTGCGGCCCGCAGGCACCGGCCCTGAGGAAGATCGCGCCACGCACCAACATATGACGACCTTTACCATCGGTCTTGGCGTGTCTGGCGTATTGCAATATGTCCCAAATTATCGGCTCGCCAGCACAACGACCGGCGACTTTGCAGACATACGTACTGGCCCTGACAGAAACTGGCCATTCCCTGAGGGTGATCTGCCCAGCTCGATCGATGACTTCTGGCACGCCGCTGTGAATGGCCGCGGGCAGTACTTCAGCGCCGGTAACCCGACCACCGTGGTGAACGGCCTGACAACGGCACTTGCCGGTATCGATGCGCGTACCGGTTCCGGTTCTGCGGCAGCGCCGTCGAGCCAGGCTCCCTCGGACGGCGACAACCTTACCTACATCGCGAGTTACGTAACGCAACGCTGGTCGGGTGAAGTTGAAGCGCGCGAGATCAACCTACTGACGGGCGGACCGAAAGCCGACGTCGTTTGGTCGGCAAAAGCGAAGCTCGATGCAAAGACCGGCGCCGAGTGTGATAACCGCGTGATTAACTTGTTTCGCAGCGGTGCCACCAACAATATGGTGCCAATGACGTGGAATACCCGCGCCTGTGACGCCAGCGGTAATCCGACCGGCGTTTCGTCGAACGGCATGAACGCCGCTGAACAAGCGAACTTCAGCGCGGCGAATGTGGCGCTGCTCAGCCAATACCCGAGCATGACGGATGGCACGTCATCGACGGTCGATCAACGTACACCCGCTGCCGGCGCCAATCTGTTGAACTTCGTCCGCGGACAGCGTGGGCTGGAGGGCTTCTTGTCAGACACGGCGAACAAACTGTATCGGAGCCGAACGACGGTGCTGGGCGACATCACCAACAGCGCACCGCGCTACGTTAAGGGGGCTACCGCCGACTATCAAGAAGACGGCTATGACGTGTTCGCTTCTACCAGTGCGTCGCGGATTCCGATGGTTTACGTTGCCTCGAATGGCGGCATGCTGCATGCTTTCCGTGCCGGCACCAATGTATCCGATACGGCAGGCGGCAATGAAGAGTGGTCGTTCGTACCTACGCAGGTGTTGCCGAATCTTTACAAACTTGCCGATAACAACTACGCGAACGTGCACATTTATTCAGTTGATGGCACACCGGTGCCTTCTGACGTGTATGACACGTCTGCCTTGGCATGGAAGAAAGTGTTGGTCGGCGGGTTGAACGGCGGCGGAAAGGGCTACTACGCCCTCGACGTGACCAACCCGCTGGTGCCAAAAGCGCTTTGGGAATTTAATTGGAGCAACACTTGTTATGACGGCACGGCAGGCACAGCTGGCGCGGATTGCCATATCGGTTACAGCTACGGTAAGCCAATCTACGGCAAACTGACCAACGGCACATGGGTGGTGATGGTCACCTCCGGTTACAACAACGTCAATGCACCGGCCAAAATCGGCGACGGCCAAGGCTATTTGTATGTCCTGAATGCGATCACCGGCAAGATCATCTACAAGATCTCGACCGGCGTAGGCTCTGCCACGACGCCTAGTGGCCTCGGCCAACTCGCTTTGTTCACAGATGATCCAAGCATCAGCCTGCTGGCCCTGCAAGTGTATGGTGCCGATTTGCTTGGTAACGTGTGGCGCTTTGATATCAACGACCGCATCTCGCCGGCGGGTCGCGAGGCAGCGTTGGTCGGCACAGCAAAAGCACCGAATGGGACGGGACAACCGATCACCACCACGCCGCGCCTGTTGGAAGTTGGCGGCAACGCAATGATTGTTGTGGGTACCGGCCGATTGCTCGGTAATAGCGATCTTGCGGACAATCAGGTGCAGTCCCTCTATGCCGTTGTCGACGACTTGACCGTGCCCGTGACAAACATGCGCACGGTACTGGCGCCGTTGACCATGTTGCAAACCGGTGCCGACGAGGACCCGACCAGTTTCCGCACCATCAGCTGTACCGCTTTGCCTGCTGAGTGCGGCTCCATCCGCGGCTGGTATACAGATTTGCCGTCCACCGGCGAGCGGTTGGTTGTCGATATGCGTGTAGAACTCGGCACCCTTGAAGCAGTCACATCGAAACTTTCTGCTTCCGCTTGCACCGTTGGTGGTATTGGCAAGCGTATCAACTTGAATGTACTGACGGGTCTTGCCCTGCCGGGCTCGGCGAACCAGATCTCGCGCGGCTTCCTGCCTGCACTACCGGTCGGTATCACGGTGCTAAAACTGCCGGGTGGTGGCGTCGTCTCGGTGGTTGCGGATTCGACCGGTGCGAATACACCGTTCCCGTTCCCGTATGTCACCCCGGCACCGCAAGGCAAGCGGGTCACGTGGCGCGAGTTGACGCAATAACAAATAAGCGGTGTCGGCCTCGGTTTTGATCGGCTCATCCCGCCTGCTGCCAAGCCCCGGTGTGCGGCGGCGGGTGGCAGGCCGATCAAACCTGGTGGCGGGGGTGTCTAGGGCTGCCGTCGTGTCTTTGGTCGTCCACTTGTTGGTCGTCGGCGGTCTGACCGTCTGGTTTCAAGGCGACGACCACAACGTTGCGCCACCGGCCATGTACAGCGCGGTACTGCTTTCAGCGCCGGCGGACCAGAAAGTGCGCCCTCCACAAGCGCCAGCGCAGACGGTTGCAGAGAGTGCCGTGTTGTTTACTCCTGCGTCGTCTAACCCGAGCGAACAAAAACAGGAACCGGTAGCGCGCGAGGCGGAAGCGCAGACACAAAGGCCCGTAAGCCGCCCCGAACTACCGCCTGCCCCGGCGTATAAAGTTCGCGCTGCGTTAGAGCGAGGGCCGGTTCCACTGTTTGACGTCGAGCCAAGCTATCCAAAGGAGGCCGGCGGCGTGCAGGGAACTGTGACGCTGCGCCTGTTGATCAACGAGAGCGGCGTGGTCGACGATGCGGCCGTTGTGAGCGCCTCTCCGCCAGGACTTTTTGAAGCCTCCGCGCTTGAAGCGTTTCGGCGCGCAGCGTTTGCGCCCGGCCAGTTACTTGGGTTTGCGGTAAAGAGCCAGTTGACGATCGAAGTCCGGTTCCAGTCATTTAACAAAGGCGCGATTGCGGCGCGTTAGCCCGTCGTTGGAGGATGCGATGACTCGAAAAGGGCTTGTCGCTGGAAAAACCCTTCGCGCGCTGCTAAAATCACGCTTCTCTACGCAGTTCTTGCCCGAATAGCTCAGTTGGTAGAGCAGCGCATTCGTAATGCGAAGGTCGTAGGTTCGACTCCTATTTCGGGCACCAATAAAATCAAGGGCCTACGTGATGTAAGCCCTTTGTATTTGGGCTATAGCCCATCCGTA
>Ga0209181_10006829_pt1 | contig 15844 bp, 15 predicted proteins | sample MAT05_FD_187208 | JGI IMG/M metagenome (GOLD analysis project Ga0209181, IMG submission 187208) | Freshwater microbial communities from Lake Fryxell liftoff mats and glacier meltwater in Antarctica - MAT-05 (SPAdes) (version 2) | ecosystem: Environmental > Aquatic > Freshwater > Ice > Liftoff... | reverse complement strand
TTCGGCCACGGCCACGGGTTCGGCCACGGGTTCGGTCACGGGCACGGCCTGGGCCACGGCCGCAGGTTTGACTCCCTCCGCCACCTGGTCTCCTCCACCTCGCAGCCCGTTCGCGATCGTGCTCGCGCCCCACGCGCCACCCCCCAGCAGGGTCAACGCCGTCAGGGCCTCGACGACAACACACGTTCCAAGTCGCACAAAAAAATCATATCAGTCGCGATCTGCACTCCGCAAAGATCACGATCGAACCGCCGCCTCAGCCCGGGTCCGGCCCGCCCTCTTCCACGAAGCCGGCCTTGCGATGGCGCGCCGTGGGGATGTGGGCTTCCCAGCACTTTTGGGTGCAGAACCGGAGCTTCTGACGCCCGGTGTTGCACGACGCTACCGTGCAGCGCACGTGGCGAACGCCCGCCCCGATCGGCTTGCGGCACGTGGCACATGCGACGGCGACTGGCACGCGACCCAGATAGCACGGCACACCGATCCACTGGCGCACCAACGCGCTTGCATAAGCACCTCGCGAAGCGCGACACCAGCGCTGCGCAGAACCCCGATCGCCGACCGACCTTCGCCAGGCCGTTCGAAAGCTCACGGCGCCGCGAGCAACCGCTCGACCGCGCCCTCGACGACCGCACCGGCGCGCCCGCTCACCACTAGCCGCACCACGCCCGCCCGGTCGATGACGACCGTGTGGGGCAGCGAGTGAACGCCGTACCGGGCCGCGGCATCGCCAGCGTCGGCGACCAGCGTGATCGACCAGCCGCGCTCGTCGAAGAGCGCGCGGGCCCGGGCCGGGTCGTCGACGTTGACCGCCAGCACCTCGACCCGATCGCCCCAGTCCCGGGCCGCGCGATCGACCGCCGGCAAGGCCTGCAAGCAGGGCCCGCACCAGGTCGCCCAGAACTCGACGACGACGACCTTGCCGCGCGCGGCCTCGAGCGTGACCGGCTCGGCCGACAGCGCCCCGCCGGCGCCGATGCGGGGCAGCGCCAGCGGCGGCGCCACCTGGCCCGACTCGAGCGGCCGTAGCCAGTCGAGATGGCTTACGATCCACACGATGTTGATCGCCAGCGCGAGCGCGGCGATGGCCAGCACCGCCCAGCCCGCGCGCTGCGAGCCCACCCCGATCACGGCGTCCTCCGACGCGCGACCACGATCGCGTGGACCGCCAGCACCGCGCCCGCGCCCAGGGCCACCGCCAGCACCACCGCGCGCCCGACCGCGCCCAGCGGCACCAGCTTGCCGATCGTCGACGCCACCAGCGCGACCAGGGTCGGCGCCAGCGCCGCCACACAGGCCAGATCGGCGTCACGTCCGAGCGCGCGCCGCGGGCCCGCCGCCGTCGTGATCACCAGCGTCGCGACCAGCGTGAACACCAGCGGCCAGGTCGCGGTCGCCGCGATCGCGCTGGTCAGCGCCGGCAGCGCCGCCTTCACGCCGAGCCGCGTCGCGATCCACCCCGCGGCCACCAGCTCGCGGGTGTGGGCGACGACCAGCACCAACGCCAGCGCGCGCATGAGGTCGCTGGCCGGGCGGCCCGGCAGCGGATCGTCGTCGGCCCGCGCCATCGCGGCCCGCGGCGCGATCAACGCCTGGCCCCAGCGCGTGAAGAAGGTCACTTGCCGCCCGTCCGCTGCGACACGATCTTGCGGGCCTGGGCCACCACCGCCGACGGCACGCCGCGGCTGGTCGACACCAGCTTCACGTCGCGATCGCGCAGGAACACCAGCAGCTTCGTCGACTCGGTGAGCGGCGTCTTGGGGTTGAGCACGAGCGACTTTTTCACACCGTAGAGCCGTGTCCAGTCGCGCCGCATCGCGATGTGGCGGATCACGTCGTGGGCCAGCGAGTGGTTGCCGGCGTACTTGGCCGCCTCCATGTCGGTCACGCCCGGCGACTTGATCGCCGCGAGCGCGACGAGCTTCATGGGATCGCGGATCAGCAGCGCGCGCGCGAAGGCGTTGCCCAGCGTCGCCAGCCGGATCTTCGACGGGATCGACATCTTCTCGATCGGCACGTCCTTGGCGTCGAGCGCCTGATCCTCGCCCTCGGCGATGGCCAGGCCTTCCTCGGCCGCGACCGCGCCGTCGGCCACGATCTCGCTGTCGGCCACCGTCGCCACGCTGGCCAGCGCCTGCGCGAACAGCGCGTCGTCGTTCGCCGAGGCCACGCTCGCCGCCGCGCCGGTCACGATGCGGGCCAGCTCGTCCCAGGCCGAGATGCCCGACACCCGCACCCCGGCCCGCACCGCCTGCTCGACGGCGCGATCGACCGTCGACATCCGCGCCGCCGGATTGCCGTACATCGCCGCGATGATCGCCGGGCTGCGCAAGAGCCGCTGCTCGTTGCCGGCGATGAGGTCGACCGCCGCCGCGGTGCCCTTCGCGGCCAGATCCGCGATGGTCTCGTCGGACACCGCGGGCGCCAGGACCAGCGCCTCGACCAGCGCGGCGCTCCGGCTCGCGCGCTTGGCCAGCCAGTCGAGCACGTGGGGATCGACCGCCGCGTCCGCGAACGCCGCTCCCACCAGCTTGTCGGGCAGCCCGTCGGTGGTGGTCTGGGCCACCGTCGCCAGCCCGGGGTCGATCATGGCGAGCTGATAGAGCACCGTCACCATCTCGCCGGGCTTGGCGAGCGGCAGCATGCCGCGCGCCGCCATCATCCGTCCGGGTCCCGGCCCCAGCGCCTTGGCGGCTGGGGCCGACAGCGCGGCGACCACCGCGTCGGACAGGCGCTCGCGGGCCAGGCTCACGCGTGGGCTCCCGCGATCGCGATCGTCGCGCCGACGTTGCGGTCGTAGAGGATCTTGAGGCCCTTGAGGGTCAACAGCTCGTCGGTGTCCTCGATGGTCGTGGCCTCGGTCGCCACCAGCTTGGCCAGCCCGCCGGTCGCGATGCACTTCGCCGGAAAGTCGATCTCGGCGCGGATGCGGGTCACCAGCGCGTCGACCATGCCGGCGTAGCCGTAGAGCAGCCCCGACTGCATCGACGCCACGGTGTTGCGACCGATGACCTTGCCGGGGCGCGCGATCTCGACGCGGGGCAGCTTGGCGGCGTGGGAGTACAGCGCCTCGGCGCTGATCTGCACGCCCGGCGCGATGGCGCCGCCCAGGTACTCACCGCGCGGCGTGATCACGTCCCAGGTCGTCGCGGTGCCGAAATCGACGACGACGCAGCCGGCCCGCAGCGACTCGAAGGCCGCCACCGCGTTGACGATGCGGTCGGCGCCGACCTCGCGCGGGTTCTCGTACAGGATCGGCATGCCGGTCTTGATGCCGGGCCCGACGATGAGCGCGGGCGTGCCGAGGTATTGCTTGAAGAAGCGCTGGATGCCGAACACCGCCGGGGGCACCACCGACGACACGATGCCGGCGTCGAGGCTGCCCCAGGCAAAGCCCTGCAGCTCGAGGAGCGAGCGCACCAAGACCGCCAGCTCATCGGAGGTGCGTTGCGCGTTGGTCTCGATCCGAAAGTGAGCGACCAGGTCGGCCCCACGAAACACGCCGAGGACGGTGTTGGTGTTGCCGACGTCGACAGCCAGAAGGCACGTCATACCGGCGCATGGTAGCCCCTAAGGGCCCGCGAATGAACAAGTCGACCGTTCTCGCGGCCGATCCATCCCGGCTGGCTGCGTTGCCGGTTCCGGTCCTCGGGTCACCTCCGTCGAGGATGCTCCCCTGCGGTCCTCACCGTCGCCTTGCCCTCCGGGCGCCTCGACCGCGATCATCGATCGACTTGTCCACTCGCGGGCCCTAAGGGCCGGAGCGGTGTAGTGTTGCCGGCGATGAGGACCATGCGCACGTCTGCAATCTTCCTGAGTCTCGTGCTGGCCACCGCGGCCTGCGGTGGTGGCGGTGACCCTGGTCCGCGCCCGCTGTCCACGCACTTCCAAGACACGTACATCGCGTCGATCTCCGTCGACCAGCAGGGCGAGATCACCAGCACCGAGACCGCGTACTCGGTCGCCAAGCGCGAGCAGGCCAAGGCCGACGCCGACCAGCGCGAGGCCAAGGTCACGCTCGACGTCGCGCGCAACGAGGCCAAGTCCGCCAAGCTCGACGAGTCGTCGGCCAAGAGCCGCGTCGACGCCGCCCGCAAGTCGGCCGACCAGAACCGCATCAAGGAGTCGGAGAAGGAGCAGCAGGCCGCGCAGCTGTCGCGCACCGCCGCCGACGAGCGCGTGAAGTACTACCAGGCCTACCAGGACTGGCTCAAGGCGCTGTCCCGCTACACCGCCGAGAACACCTACTGGCGTGAGTCGCAGTACGAGCTCGCCAAGGCCCGCCTGGCCCAGAAGAACAGCATCGCGCCCGCGGGTTTCAACTACGACGCGTACGTCCAGCAGGAGGCGCAGCGCAACAAGAAGACCGAGACCTACCGCGGCCGCGCCGACGACGCCAAGAACAAGGCCGTCGCCGCTCGCCAGCGCTGGGTCGCGATCCAGGGCGAGGCCGACAAGATCCTCGGCAAGAAGAGCGAGTTCCCCGATCCGATGGCGTCGCCCCGACCGATGGGTGACGACCCCACGATGGGCTCGGGCGGCATGACCATCGGTGGCGGCGGCGGCGCCTCGTCCGACAGCGGCGTGCCTACCGCCGACGATCCCGCGACAAACAACGGACAGTAGTCGGTTAGGCTCGAAGTCTTGAGCGCCCCCTTCTCCAGCGACACCGTGAGTCAATCCGCGCGCAGCGGTCCCGAGGCCGCGCGCATCCTCGTCGTCGACGACGAGAAGGTGATCCGCGAGATCCTGGCGGAGTTCCTCGAGCTCGAGGGCTATCAGGTCAAGACCTGCGAGGACGGCCAGAAGGCCCTCGACGAGCTCCGGCTCCGGCCCTACGACCTCGTCATCTCGGATCTCAAGATGCCGCGCCTCTCGGGGCTGCAGCTCCTCGAGAAGCTGACCGCCGAGAACATCAACGTCCTCACCGTGATCATGACCGGCTTCGGCACGGTCGAGACCGCGATCGAGGCGATGAAGCGTGGCGCCTACGACTACGTCCTCAAGCCGTTCAAGGTCGAGGAGGTCATCCACGTCGTCCAGCGCGGGCTGTACCGACAGCAGCTCCAGGCCGAGAACATCCGCCTGCGCGAGGCGCTCACGATCTACCAGGTGAGCGAGGCGCTCGCGACGTCGATCGATCTCGACCACATTCTCGACACCATCCTGCGCGCCGCGGTCAAGGAGACCGGCTGCGACGTGGCCACGTTGCACCTGCGCGACCGGGTCAGCGGGCGCTACGAGGAGCGGCTCAAGATGATCGGCGAGCACTCGTCGGTCACCGACGCGCCGACGCCGTCTTTCGACGCGCTCACCGATCGCTTCGATCGCGGCCAGACCGTGGTCTCGCACGGCGACAGCGCGACGCGCTTCTTCGCGGGCCTGCTGGCTGGCGGCGAGCGCGAGCTGGTGTCGTTCCTGTCGGTGCCGGTGCAGATCGGGTCCCACGTCTCGGGCGTGGTCAACGTCTACAGCTTCACGCGCGGCAAGAAGTTCGACGAGGGCCACCGCAAGATGCTCACGGTGCTGTCGTCGCGCGCGGCCGGCGCCATCGACAACGCGCGGCTCTACGGTGACCTGCGGATCCGCAACGAAGACCTCCGCAAGGCCAACGCGACCCTGGAAGACACCTTCCGCTCGACGGTCGCCGGCTTCGCCCAAGCCCTCGAGGAGACCGACCTCTACACCCGCGGCCACTCCGAGCGAGTCGCGACCTACGCCGAGCTGTTGGCGCGCGGGCTCACCCTCGGTCCCGAGGAGGTCGATCGCATCGTCCAGGCCGGCGTCATGCACGACATCGGCAAGCTGGGCGTGCGCTACGACATGCTCAACAAGCCGGGCAAGCTCACCGCCGAGGAGGTCCGGGTTTTCCGCCAGCATCCCGAGAAGGGCAAGCGCATCCTCGAGCCGGTGCCGTGCCTGCACGGTCTCATCGACGGCTGCTGGTGCCATCACGAGTGGTGGGATGGTGCCGGCTATCCGCGCGGCCTGGCCGGGCAGCAGATCCCGCTGGTCGGGCGCGTCATCGCCATCGCCGATGCCTACGACGCGATGACGTCTGATCGCGCCTACCGTCGCGCCCTGCCCCACGAGGTCGCGGTCGGCGAGATCGACCGCTGCGCCGGCTCACAGTTCGATCCCGAGCTGGCGGCGCTGTTCGTCGCGCGTCTCGAAGAAGAACGCGAAGCCGCGGCGAGCCGTGGCGACCTCGGCATCTGGCCGCGCTGACCGACGAGCGAAGCGAGGGCGTGACCATCGTGTGCTGGCAGCCGGCCGGCTGACCAGAGCGCGAAAGCGTTGCGCGCCGACGCAAGCCTTGCGCGGACGCGCGCGGGATCGGGTCGACCCGGACCACACCGCGCGGCACGACGCCTGCAAAGCCAGCGGGCATGAAAGCGATCCCGACCATCCAGCGCTACATGACCCCGACGCCGCAGACCATCGGCGCCGAACAGTCGCTCACCCGCGCCCATGAGATGATGCGCGAGCTCGGCATTCGCCACCTCCCGGTGCTGCGCGCCAACCAGCTGGTCGGCATCGTGTCGGAGCGCGACGTCGCGATGATCGGCGCCCTCGACGGCGTCGATCCCAACCTGATCCTCGTCGAGGACGCCATGACCCAGGACGTACTCACGGTGAGCCCCGACGCGCCCCTCGACGAGGTCGCGACCCTCATGGCCGAGCGCAAGGCCGGCTCGGTGGTGGTCGAGCAGAACCACAAGGTGGTCGGCATCTTCACGACCGTCGACGGCATGACCGCGCTCGCCGAGCTGCTGCACACCCGGCTCAAGGCGTAGGCGACCACAGCGCGAGCAAGAGGTCGAGCTTCTCGCCAACCTCGGGTCGCGGAGAGTGAAAGATCCGCGCGGCGGCGAGCCTATCCGGCGAGGGTGTCGTACGAGGCGAACTTCATGACAAAGGTCGCGCGGCCTTCGGACAGCGAGCGCATGCGCGTCGAGTAGCCGAACATCGCGCGCAGCGGGACCAGGGCGGTCACGACCTGCTTGACGCCGCGCACCGCGACGTCCTGGATCTGGCCGCGCCGCTGGTTGAGGTCGCCGATGATCGCGCCGACGTACTCGTCGTCGACGGTGACCTCGACGTTCATGATGGGCTCGAGGCGAGTGGGGTGGGCCGCCGCGGTCGCGCGCCGGAACGCCTCGGCCGCGGCGGCGCGCACGCCGATCAGCGCATCGGCGCCCTCGGCGATGCCGACGCCGGTGAGCGTGACCTCGACGTCCTCGAGCGGGAAGCCGTCGGCGCCTGACGACGCGGCGTCGCGCAGCCCTTGCAGCGCCGCCTCGATGACCGCCTCGGGCACCGCGACCACGTCGACCAGCGCCTTGCCGAAGGTGACGCCCGAGCCGCGCGGCAGCGACCTCACGTGGCAGCGCGCCTCGCCGTAGATCCGCTGCTCTTTGAGCTCGCGCTCGAACACCGCGTGACCATCGGCCTCGCCCAGCACGGTCTCGCGGTACACGACCTGCGGCTTGCCGACGTTGGCCGCCACGCCGTACTCGCGGCGCATGCGATCGACGACCACCTCGAGGTGCAGCTCGCCCATGCCCCAGATGATGGTCTGGCCGGTGTCAGCGTCTTCCTTCACGCGGAAGGTGGGATCCTCGTCGGTCATCTTGGCGAGCGCGAAGTCGAGGCGCTCCTTGGCCGCGTTGTTCTCGGCCTCGATCGCCTGCGAGATCACCGGCTCGTAGGTGTCGATGCGCTCGAGGAGGATGGGCGACTTGGGATCGCACATCGTGTCGCCGGTGGTGGCGTCTTTGAGGCCGGCCGCCGCGACGATCTCGCCGGCGCCGGCGCGGTCGAGCTTCTCGCGCTTGTCGGCGTGGATACGGAACAGCCGGGCGACCTTCTCCTTCTTACCGGTGCGAGCGTTGAGCAGCTCGTCACCGGGCGCGAAGGAGCCCGAGAAGATGCGCAGGAACACGACCTTACGGCCCTCGTCCATCGCGATCTTGAACGCGAGGGCGGCCAACGGCTCGTTGTTGCTGGGCGCCCGGGTCAGCTTCTCGGTGGTCGCGCGGGGATCGACGCCGGTGACCGGCGGCAGATCGGTGGGCGCCGGCAGATAGTCGACGACCGCGTCGAGGAGCGGATGGATGCCCTTGTTGCGCAGCGCGGTGCCGACCAGCACCGGTACGATCTTCACCGCGATGACGGCGCGGCGCAGCGCGGCCTTGAGATCGGCGAGCGGGATCTCGGCGCCCTCGAGGTACTGCTCGGCGATGGCGTCGTCCTGATCGGCGATGGCGGCGACCAGGCGGTCGCGGGCCTCGGCGACCGCGGCGGCCAGCTCCTCGGGGACCGGCTTGATCTCGGGCCGATCGTCGAGCTCGCCCGAGAAGTAGAGCGCCTGCTGCGACAGCAGATCGACCACGCCCTCGAAGCCGTCCTCGTTGCCGATCGCCAGCTGGATCGGCACCGGGTTGGCGCCCAGGCGGTCTTTGATCTCGGCGACGACGTTGTCGAAGGACGCGCCGACCCGGTCGATCTTGTTGATGAACGCCAGGCGCGGCACGTGGAACTTGTCGGCCTGGTGCCAGACCGTCTCCGACTGGGGCTGGACGCCACCGACCGCGCAGAACACCACGACCGCGCCGTCGAGCACGCGCAGCGAGCGCTCGACCTCGATCGTGAAGTCGACGTGGCCGGGGGTGTCGATCAGGTGGATCTCGTGCTTGCCCCACTCGAAGGTGGTGGCGGCCGACGTGATCGTGATGCCGCGCTCGCGCTCCTGCGGCATCCAGTCCATCTGGGTCTCACCGTCGTGGACCTCGCCGGCCCGGTGGATCTTGCCGGAGTGGAACAGGAAGCGCTCGGAGACGGTCGTCTTCCCGGCGTCGATGTGGGCGACCACGCCGATGTTGCGGACCTGATCGATCTTCGCCATGGCGCGCGCTCTATAGCACGGGTCGAAGACGTCGCAGCCGCGGGCGCTTTCAGTTACATTCGCTCGCGATGATCCCACGTGTCCTGGCCGCGGTCTGCGTGACCCTGGCCGCGCTGGCAGCGACGGCAGCCGCGCAAAACCAGCCCGATTTCCAGTCCGCCGCGGCCCACTACAAGGCTGCGGAGACCGCCATGACGACCGGCGACTTCAACGCCGCCGCCCTCGAGTACGGCATCGCCTTCGACATCACGAAGGACCCGATCCTGTTCTTCAAGATCGGCCAGGCCAACGAGCGCGCCGGCAAGTGTCCGGTCGCGCTGACCTACTACAACCGCTACCTGCGCGAGGGCAACCCCAGCGACGACTACCAGCGGCTCACCACCGAGCGCATCGCGGTGTGCTCGGCGCCGGCCGACGCGGTCCCGGTCGAGGCCACGCCGGCCGGCGGGACTGCGGTCGGTGAGCCCCGGCCCGACGACGGCGCCGGGTTGGAGTCGGGATCGGGCACCGGCCTGGGCGACGCCGGTCCGTCGTTCACCGACACCCCGAGCACCTGGAAGCGCAAGACCGCCTGGGTCGCGACTGGGCTCACCGTCGGCCTGGTCGCGGCCGGCGTGGTGATGGCGATGTCGGCCGAGGGCAGCGAGGACGATCTGCGCTCGCTCATCGACTTCCGCAACGCGGGCCGCCCGGTCCGCTTCGACGAGGTCGCCGCCCAGTACACCAGCCTCGAGAGCGACGGCAAGCGCTTCGACAAGCTGGCGACCATCGCGTTCGCCGGCGCCGGCGTGACCGCGGTCGTCGCGGTGACCATGTTCATCCTCGATCGCGGGGGATCCGAGCGCCCGGCCCAGACCGCGCGCATCACGCCGACCGTCGGCCGCCACGGTGGCGGTGTCGCCGTCGGATGGGAGTTCTAGCGTGCGCTGGTCCGGTAGTTTCGTCCTCGGTCTCTTCGCGTTCGCGGCCTGCTACGAGACGCCGCGCCCGCCATGCGCGTTCCTGTGCGGCAACGACAACTCGTGCCCGTCGAGCTACTTTTGCGCCAGCGACGGCTGGTGCAAGGCCGACGGGGTCGCCGACGGCTTGGTGTGCGACCCGACGGTGAACGACGCCTCGGTCGTCGACGGCCCCGCTCCCGACGGCTCGATCGACGCCAGCGACCTCGACGCGCCCGAGGACGGCCGCCCGGTCGATGCTGGCGTGGATGCGGCCGCGATCGATGCGCCCACCGATGCCCCCACCGATGCCCCCACCGACGCCCCGATCGACGCCGCCGGCGCGATGCTGACCATCACCACGCCCAACCCGCTCGACTTCGGCTCGATCGCGCAGACCACCTCGACGACGTCGACGGTCACGGTCCGCAACGGCGGCGGCGGCCCCACGACGGCGCTGACCGTCGCGGTGACCGGCACCTCGTTCACGCGGGTGACCGGCGCCAGCGACACCTGCACCGGCCAGACCCTCGCTCCGTCGACCGACTGCAGCTTCGACGTGCGCTACGCGCCGACCGGCGTGGGCTCCGCGACCGGCGTGGCGTCGGCGAGCGCGGCCGCCGGCGGGACGGTGTCGAGCAACCTGACCGGCGCGAGCACCGCGTCGCTGGTGTCGTCGCCGGGCGGGCTGAACTTCGGGCCGATCACGGTGGGCCAGATGGCGAGCTTGACCTTGACCCTGTCCAACGTCGGCGGCGCGACCACCGGCACCATCACCACCACCGCGCCGACCGGCGAGTTCACGATCACCACCGACGCGTGCGTGACCACGACCGTGGCGGCCGGCGACAGCTGCGACGTGACGGTGCAGTTCGCGCCGACCGCGCCCGGGACTCAATCGGCGACGTTGACGCTCAACGCGACTCCCGGCGGGCCGCGGCCCATCACCGTCACCGGGATGGGCCAGTAGCTCGGACAGGTAGTGTACGGACCGACGCGGTGCTAGTTTGCGCGCCATGGTCTTCGGTCTGTTCTCCAAGGAAAAGTCGCTGCAGCGCACGATCGAGCGCGCCACCAACAAGCTCGCCCAGCAAGCCGACCGCTGGGGTGCCCTCGAGAAGCTCCGCGAGGACGGCAGCGACGACGCGATCTTCGGCCTGTGCAAGCGCTGGGGAATCACCAGCAACAACAACGTCGAAGATCAGCAAGAGAAGTCCTGGGTGGTCGAGGCGCTGAGCAACAAGGGGGCGTCGGTGCTGCCGCCGATGCGGCGCTACATGAAGGGCGCGCCCAAGCTCTCGCACGCGCTCAAGGCCGTGACCGCGATCGCCGACCGCGCCCAGATGCTGGAGATCGCCGACGAGCTGCTCGCCGACGAGAAGCCGGGCTACACCCGCGATCCCGAGCGCCGCATGGACGTGATCCGCTGGCTCGCCGAGTGGAAAGACGGCGGCAGCGACGCGACCAAGCGCATCGTGCCGTACATCAAGGACTTCGATCAGAACGTGCGCGTGACCGCGGCCGATGCCATCGGCGAGTCGGACATCGCGCTCACCGGCGAGGCCTTGGTCGAGGCCTTCCTCCGCCCCGAGGAGGAGAGCGGCCGGTTTCGCCGCCGCATCGCCGAGATCTTGGCCGCCCACAAGTTCCCGCTCGGTGATCGCGGCCCCGCCGTCGCGACCCACCTGCACGGCCCGGCCGCCGGGTTCAAGGTCGCCAACGGCATGCTCGTCGAACGATAGCCCCGACTAGCGCGCCGGCTCGAGCGTCAGCTTGGTGGTGCGGCGCGAGCCGTTGCGGGTGAGCTCCAGCTCGATCACGTCGCCGATGCCGCGGCGGTCGAGGATCTTGAACAGGTCGGAGGTCTTGGCCACCGGCGTGCCGTCGACCTTGGTGACGACGTCGCCCAACTCGAGGCCCTGGGTGCCCTGCACCAGCCCGGCGATCCCGGCCCGGTCGGCCGGCCCGCCCCGGGTCACGTTGCGGATGCCGACGCCGGTGACGCCCATCTGCCGCATGTCCCCGTCGCTGATGATGTTGATGCCCAGCACCGGGCGGACCTCGCCCTTGAGGTTGAGGATCTGCGGGACGATGAGGTTGACGGTGTCGACTGGCACCGCGAAGCCGATGCCGGCGCTGGCCCCCGACGGGCTGTAGATCGCCGTGTTGATCCCGATGAGGCGACCGTGGCTGTCGAGGAGCGGCCCGCCGCTGTTGCCGGGGTTGATCGGCGCGTCGGTCTGCACGACGTCGTAGATCTTGCGCTGGCTCTTCGAGGTGATCTCGCGGCCCAGGCCGCTGATGACGCCGGTGGTGAGGGTCTGGTCGAGGCCGAACGGGTTGCCGATCGCGAGGACGCTCTGCCCGACCTGCAGGTCGGCCGAGGTGCCGACCATGATCTTCGACAGCTTCGAGGGCGGCGCGTCGATCTTGATGACCGCGATGTCCTTGTCGCGCGCGGTGCCGATGATCTTGCCCTCGTAGGTCGAGCCGTCCGACAGCGTGACCTCGGTCGAGCGGGCCCCGTCGACGACGTGGAAGTTGGTGACGATGTGGCCGTGCTCGTCCCACACGAAGCCGGAGCCGGTGCCCTGGGGCACTTCGTCGACGGTATCGGTGATGACGTTGCGCTGGGCGCCGATGTTGGTGATGTGCACGACCGAGGGCGAGACCTGCTTGAACACCGCGATCGTCGACTTCTCGTCGGCGCCGAGGTCGCCCTCGGTGAGCGCGATGGGCCGCTGCTCGTAGACCACCTCGGGAGCCTGGCGCCGCATCTTCACGACGGTGAACACCAGCGCCCCCGCCACCAGCAGCAGCAACACCGCCAGCACCTTGGTCAGCACGGACGAGTCGGAGGGGGCGTCGGCCGGGTTTGCCATCGGCCGCAGCATGACACGGCGCCCCGCGGTCGCTACAGCGCGGCGGCGAGCGACGAGCGCAGCGACGCCCGGGCCCGGTAGCCGCGGATCTTGACGGTCGCGACCGACAGCCCGAGCGCCCGCGCGACCTCGGCCTCGCCCAGATCGTCGTCGAGGCGCAGCCGCAGCACCGAGGCGTACTTGGGGTCGAGCTGGTCGAGGTGGACCCGCGCGATCGCGGCGACCTCGGCGAGGGCCAGCTCGGCCTCGGGGCTGGGCTGGGACGTCGGCAGGTCGAACGCGTCGTCGACGCTATCGAGGCTTCGGGTGGCGTCGACCCGGCGCTGGCGGCGGCGCCGCAGGTGCGACAGCGCGGCGGTCATCGCGATCCGGTAGAGCCAGGTCCGGTAGCGTGACGCGCCGCGAAACGAGTCGCGGTGGCGAAACGCGGTCAGCAACGCCTCCTGGGCGACATCGGCCGCGTCGTCCTCGTCATGGACGATTCGCCGGGCCACCGCGAAGACGAAGTCACGGTCGTCGACGGTGAAAGACACCTGGTCAGGCGCGCGCTGGTCGAAAACGTTCATAACGTTCATGCTAGCCGACTTCTGGAGCTTGTCACCTTGTGTAACCGTTCTAATCGTTCGGCATCCAACCCGGGTGAGACGCGCCCTCTCGCCCCGAGACCTGGCCACCGCCATCGGCGTGAGCGAGTCGTCGCTCAAGCGCTGGGTCGACGCCGGCAAGATCGCGGTGGTCCGCACCGAGGGCGGCCACCGCCGAATCCCGCTCACCGAGGCGGTGCGCTTCATCCGCGCGTCAGGCGCGCAGCTCCTGCGGCCCGAGATGCTGGGCCTGGCCGAGATCGCGGCCGGCGCGGTCGACGACGGCGACGCTACCAACGCCCTGTTCGCCCAGCTGGCCGCCGGCAACGGTCGCGAGGCACGCGGCCTGCTCATGGGCCTGTATTTGCGTGGCATGACGCTCGCCAGCATCTTCGACGGGCCAGTCCAGGCGGCGATGGCGCGCATGGGCGAGCTGTGGGAGCACGACGCGACCGGCGTGTTCCTCGAGCACCGCGCCACCGACACCTGCCTACAGGCGACGGCGCAGCTGCGCGCGCTGTTCGAAGCGCCCGACGACGGCCCGGTCGCGGTCGGCGGCGCGCCGACCGGCGATCCCTACATCTTGCCGACGCTGATGGCGTCGACGGTCCTGGCCAGCGAGGGCGTGCGCGCGGTGAACCTGGGGCCTGACACGCCGACCGCGTCGCTGCGGCACGCCATCGCCCACCACGACCCGCGGCTGGTGTGGCTGAGCGTGTCGTCGCCGACCACGCCGGCTCTCGGCGAGGAGCTAGCCGCCATCGCCCGCGAGCTCGAGCCGCGCGGTGCCACCCTGGTCATCGGGGGCCGCCGCCGCCACGAGCTGGCCCACCAGGTCCGCGGGGCGTACGTCGTGGCCACCATGGCCGAGCTCGCCGCGTTCGGCCGCGGGCTCAGCCTCGGCCGCAAGTCACCGGACTGACAAGAACTTCAGAGATCTAGGTCGTGGGCGGCCAGGTAGTGCTCGGCCTCGAGCGCGGCCATGCAGCCCGAGCCAGCCGCGGTGATGGCCTGGCGGTACTTCTTGTCCTGCACGTCGCCGGCGGCGAACACGCCGGGCACGTTGGTGACCGTCGAGCCCGGCGTGGTGAGGATGTAGCCCTGCTCGTCGCAGGTGACCTGCCCGTCGAGGAACGCCGAGTTGGGGATGTGCCCGATCGCGAAGAACAGGCCGGCCGCGGCGATCTCGCGCTCCTCGCCGCTCTTGAGGTCGCGCACGCGGACCTGCTGCACGGTGCCGTCGCCGCCGACGTTGGTGACCTGGTGCGACAGCAGGAACTCGATCTTGCTGTTGGCGCGCGCGCGGTCCTGCATGATCGCCGAGGCGCGAAACTCGTCGCGGCGGTGGACCAGGTAGACCTTGCTGGCGAACTTGCTGAGGAAGCCGGCCTCCTCCATCGCGGAGTCGCCGCCGCCGATGACGAACAGCGGCTTGCCGCGGAACACCGGCAGCGCGCCGTCGCACACCGCGCAGGCCGACACCCCGCGCTGCCACAGCTCACCGTCGCGGGTGCCGGGCACGTCGTCGCGCTTGGCGGTGGCGCCGGTCGAGATGATGAGCGTGTGAGCGTGGCCCTCGCGGCCCTCGCTGACGTAATGGAACGGCCGCTGCGAGAGGTCGACCTTGGTGATCGTCTCGGTGTGGATGACCGTGCCGAAGCGCGACGACTGGGCGCGGAAGCGGTCGGTCAGCTCGGGCCCCATGATGCCGTCGGGGAAGCCCGGGAAGTTCTCCACGTCGGTGGTGGTGGTGAGCTGACCGCCGGCCGCGATGCCGCCCGCCATCCAGCCTTCGAACAGGATCGGGTGGAGATTGGCGCGCGCGGCGTAGATCGCGGCGGTGTGCGCCGCGGGACCGCTTCCGATGATGACGACGGGATCAACCATGGCGCGGCAGTGTAACCGGGCCGGGCGGCGGGGAAACCCCGCTGGCCGGGATCCTGTGCTGCAATCGCGGCCATGGATCGTGAACGTCCTCGGACCGCGCTGGCTCAGCTCGACTCCTCGCATCGCCGCCACGACGAGCGCCTCGAGGGGCTCACCGGCGCCGCCACCCGACTCGCCGCCGGCCTGGGCGGCATGGCCGAGGTCGAGGAGATCCTCGACGCCGCCGCGTTCTTCGCGCGCTCGACGACCCGGCACTTTGGCGACGAGGACGACGTGGTGTTCCCGGCGCTGGCCCGGGCCCGACCCGCGACCGCCGAAGTCCTGGCCGCGCTCACCGACGAGCACGCGCCGATCCTGGCCGCCTTCGCCGCGCTGGGCGAGCGGGCCCAGCGCTGGGACGAGCGGGTGCCCGAGTCGGGCGAGGCCACGATGTTCGCGGTCGCGGCCGACGCGGTCGCGGCCCGCTATCGCGACCACGCCGCGCGCGAGGACGCCCTGTTCGCCGAGGCCGGCGACGCGCTGGCCGGCGAGGACGACGCGCTCCTGGCCGCGCTCGAGGCCCGGCGCAGCGGCGGGCGCGGACGTGGCGGTGGCGGTGGCGGTGGCGGCGGTGGCGGTGGCGGTGGCGGTGGCGGTGGCGGTCGG
>Ga0209181_10006827_pt1 | contig 15846 bp, 8 predicted proteins | sample MAT05_FD_187208 | JGI IMG/M metagenome (GOLD analysis project Ga0209181, IMG submission 187208) | Freshwater microbial communities from Lake Fryxell liftoff mats and glacier meltwater in Antarctica - MAT-05 (SPAdes) (version 2) | ecosystem: Environmental > Aquatic > Freshwater > Ice > Liftoff... | reverse complement strand
GGAACTGGCCCCGCTGCCCATCGACCAGAACCGCGGGGACTTCCTGAATCTGTTCGTCGATTTGAAAATCGGGGAATGGGCGGGCAAGCCCGCGTACCTGCGCGTCGGTCGCCAGGAACTCCTGCTCGGTTCGCAGCGGCTCATTTCGCCCCTCGAATGGGCGAATACGCGCCGGACTTTCCAGGGCGTGCGGGCGTTCCACCAAGGCGAGAAGGTCGACGTCGATTTGTTCTGGGTCCGGCCGGTGAACATCAAGCCGAGCCAGTTAGACGACCGGAATACGGATCAGAACCTCGCGGGTGTTTACACGACCACGCGCCCGGCGAAGAGCCAAGCGGTGGACCTCTACTACCTCTACACGGACAACGCGGCGACCGTGACCCAACAACGAGTGCAGCGTGCTCCGAACGTGCTCAACACCTTCGGCGGTCGCTACGTAGGCGACAAGGACGGCGAGTTCCTTTGGGACTTCGAAGCGGCGATGCAACTCGGAGCGCTCAACGGGCAGAAGGTCGCCGCGGGGATGGCCACCGCGGGCCTCGGCTACCACTTCAAAGATGCTCCCTTGAACCCGACGTTCTGGGCCTACTACGACTATGCCAGCGGTGATAACTCACCGAACGTCGGACGGGCCAACACGTTCAACCAGCTGTTCCCCTTCGGCCACTACTACTTGGGTTGGGCGGACCAAGTCGGCCGGCAGAACATCCACGATTTCAATTTGCACATGTACTTGTATCCCACGAAATGGCTCACCGCGTGGGTGCAATATCACAACTTCTGGCTCGCGGCCAAACAAGACGCCTTGTACAACGCCGCCGGAAACGCCGTCCGCCGCGATGCCACGGGCAATGCCGGGTCGCACGTCGGCCAGGAGATCGACCTCGTACTGAACTTCCACCTCAGCAAGCACGCGGACCTGCTCACCGGCTACAGCCACCTCTACGGCGGCGACTTCCTCCGCAACACGGCGGGCGCAACCGGGAGCGCAAACACCAGCCTTTACTACCTCCAGGTGAACTATCGCTGGTGAGCGGCCGGATTTTTAATTCGGCCCTTTGGAATCGGAATTGCTTCCTCCTTCTGTGGACTGTCGAACTGCTCGGGTGCCTTCGGGAACCAGGGTCGTCCACTCACAGAAGGAGATACCGTGAAATACACCGGATGGTCGATGATCGGGATCGGCATTCTCATTGCCATGTATTGGGGGTTCGCCTTCGCCATCGAGCGCGGAACGCTGCTCGAAAACGGCCAGCCGAACCCGACCAACTTAGGGTCGTTTACGCTCTTGCTGTTCTCCGGCCTCGTCGTGATTATCGGCACCGTCATGCTCATTTACGGCGGCCGCGGATACATCCAGACGAAAAACCCGGCCATTCACAATTGATCTGCAACGCGAAACACTAACCCGAAGCGTGAGCGAGGTGGTATTCCTCACTCACGCTTCGGGTTAGTGTTTCTTGAGTATCTGGTAGTCGTGAATGTGAGATTGAACCAAGTCGCATTGTGAACCGGATTGCGAATTCTACCGACATTCCATCCTCGCGGCACCTCGTTTGCGAAACTTCTAGAAGCCGCGGCGGCCGACCTCGCGGCAGCAATTCAGCGGCCGGCACATCAACTTTTTAGGAGGTGCAGTTATGACAGAAACTACCACGACCATCGTCGGCGTGTTCGACACGCGAGACGACGCAAGACAGGCGATCCAGGAACTGCGCACGGCGGGCTACTCCCACGAAAGCATCGGCTTCGTCAGCCGCCGTCCGGACGGTTCCCTCGAACGCGACGGCACGGAAGACTCGTCGTATTGGGAAGAAGGCACGGGCATCGGAGCCGCCGTGGGGGCTGCCGCAGGAACGGGGCTCGGGCTCGCAGTCATGGCGGGGCTCCTCACGCCGGTCGGGCCCGTGATCGCCGGGGGAGCCTTGATCGCCTTGCTCGCCAGCGCCGGTGCGGGGGCGACCGTCGGCTCCGTGGTCGGCGGTCTCATCGGCCTCGGCGTGCCCGAAGACGACGCGGAGTATTTCGAAACCGAACTCAACCGCGGCAAATCGCTCGTCACGGTGGCGACCGCGTCTCGGACCGCTCAGGCCATCGATATCCTCCACCATTCCGGCGGGCTCATGCGGGTTTGAATCCTTCGTTGGAAGCGGACGTTCCTGGCCCCTTCTCTCCTCCAGGAACGCCGTTTTAACGAGTCGCGGCCCTTCTCAATTCAGAGCACTTTAGTGCCTCTTGCTGCGCAGCGCAATTCTCAAATGAATCTCCCCGCGTGAAAAGCCGTGCGGAAAAGCGTTGGCATGGTCATTGCGTTTTCCATCCCGAACAATGGAATGATCGGTGTAAGGAGACAGCATGCCGGGTGAAACCGTTTCCGTCGGGGATCGTCCTGGAACCGTTCGCACGTTGGCGGTCGAGGGACTCACGGCCCGAGCGTATGCGACGGGAAAGCTGACGCGCGAGTTGACGCGGAACGTCCGGCGGATCGCCCGCGTCCACAAGACCCTCGCGGCGATGTCCGCCCGCGGCGAAGCGGTGCCGGGCGAGGCGGAGTGGCTGCTCGATAATTACTACGTCATCCACGAAGTCGTCCGCCAGATCCACGACCACCTTCCGAAGTCGTACTACCGCCAATTGCCCATCGTGCCCGCGGGTCCGAACGCGGGACTGCCGCGCGTCTACTTGCTCGCGGAGTGCATTCTCGGCACCGGCGACAGCGGGATGACCGAGGCCGACTTCCGCGAGGCCGTTCGGGATTACCAGCAGACGACCGCGCTGACGATCGGCGAAGTCTGGGCCGTGCCGATCATGCTGCGGATCGCCGTGCTCAAACTCTTGCGGGGCTTGGCAGACAAGGTTCTGGAGACGGTGGGACATCGCCGCGATGCGAAGGCGTCGATCGCCGCTCTCCGCCGCGGTCGCCCGTCCAAATTGCCGGAACCACCGACGGACGCCTTCGCGGCCTCGGCGTGGGAACTGATCCGCGAGGACGGCCCGCCGTCGGAACTGATGGCCGAGTGGGCGAGCCGGCACCTCGAAGACCCGCACGCCGTGAGCCACCGCGAGTTCTGCCGGCAGGCCGCCAATCAGGTCTCCATCGGCAACGCCGTGACGATGCTGCGGCTCTTGGGCGTGATCGATTGGCGGATCTTCTTCGAAGCCACGAGCCTCGTCGAAGCCGCGCTGCAAACCGACCCCACGGGCGTCTACTCGCAGCAAGACTTCGCGACGCGCGACCGCTGTCGGCGGGCCGTCGAGGAACTCGCTCGCGGCAGCGAACGGCCCGAAGCGGACGTCGCCCGTTCGGTCGTCGCCACCGCGCGCCGCGATCCGGAGCGTGCGCCGGTCGCGCACTTCCTCATCGGCGAGGGCCGTCGGGCGTTCGCCGAGCGGTTGCACTACCAAACGCCGTGGGCGAAGCGGCCCCGCGCCTGGTTGACCCGCAATCCCGGACCGAGCTATTTGGCCCTGTTGGCGGGCTTTACAACTCTCGCACTCATCCCCGCGCTCCTCTTGCTCGCGATGGCCCCGTGGCCGCTCGCGGTGGTCGCCGCTCTTTTGGCCCTGCTCCTCGCTTCGGAACTCGGAGTCGGGCTGACCAACTTCGCCGTCCGCAAGCTCGCCGCTCCGCGAGTGCTGCCCAAGTTGGAGTTCCTGCACGGCATCCCTGCCGAGTCTGCGACCTTCGTGGTCGTGCCCACTTTGATCGGCAAGCCGGAACAGGCCGCGGGGTTGCTCGACCGCATCGAGCAGCACGCGCTCTCGAACCCGGACGCGGCCCTGTCGTTCGCGCTGCTCACGGACTTCACCGATGCGCAGACCGAAACGATGCCGACGGACGCGGCGTGCCTCGAGGCCTTGCTTGCGGGCGTGACGCGGTTGAACGCGACCTACTGCGAGCCGGACAAGCCGCAGTTCTACGTGCTCCACCGCCGCCGGAAGTTTAACGCGGCCGAGAACTCTTGGATGGGCTGGGAACGCAAGCGCGGCAAGCTCGACGAATTCAACCGCTTGCTCCGGGGAGCGACCGACACCACCTATATGGCGATTTCCTGCCCGCTCGCGAACATTCCCAAGGTCCGCTACGTTCTGACGCTCGACACGGACACGGTTCTCCCGCGGGACACGGCCCGGGCGATGGTCGCCACGCTGGCGCACCCGCTCAACCGACCGCGGCTTTCCGCCGACGGTCGGCGCGTCGAATCCGGTTACGCCGTGCTTCAACCCCGCGTGAGCTTCCTGTATCGGACTGGGTTCCGCTCGTGGTTCGCCCGCGTGTTCGCGGGTTCCGCGGGGGTCGATCCGTATTCGTCCGCCGCGTCCGATACGTACATGGACCTCTTCGCCCGCGGCACGTTCACGGGCAAGGGGCTCTACGACGTGGACGCATTCCACGCCACCGCGGGCAAAGCGTTCCCCGAAAATGCGATCCTCAGCCACGACCTGATCGAATCGAACTACGCCCGCTGCGCACTGGCCTCGGACATCGAAGTCTTCGACGAGTTCCCGGCCAAGTACCACGCCTTCGCGAAGCGGGACCACCGCTGGGTCCGCGGCGACTGGCAGTTGCTGCCGTGGCTCGGCTCGACGGTTCCCACGGCCGCGGGTCGATTGCCGAACGTGCTGCCCGCGCTCGAGCGCTGGAAGATCCTCGACAACCTCCGTCGCAGTTTGCTCGCGCCGGTCGCGGTCGTGCTTCTCGTGCTCGCCTGGACGGTGCTCCCCGGCCCAGCCTGGGCGTGGACGCTCTTCGCCACCGCCGCGTGGCTGTTGCCGAGTTTCTTGCTCGCGACGGAAACTCTCTTCTACATGCGCACCCGAGCAGCGATCCGTTCGATTCCCTCCAAGTTGCGGTTCGAGTTTTTCAACACCCTCGGCCAAATGGGCCTTCAACTCGCGTTCCTCGCCGACCAGGCTCGCGGTGCAGTGGACGCCATCGCGCGCACGCTCTTCCGGCTGTTCGTCTCCCGCAGGCGAATGCTCGAATGGGAAACCGCCGCCGCGGCGGAGGCTCGGCTCGGAACGGGTTTGAAACAGTTCGTCCGCATGATGTGGCTCGCGCCGGTCCTGGCAGCAATCGTCGCGGCCGTCACTGCGGTGCTCGCGCCGTACAGTCTCATCCCCGCCGCGCCCCTGTTGATTCTCTGGTTCGTCTCGCCGTTGATTGCGTATCTCGTCAGCCTGCCGCGTTCGACGGCGGAGCCCAAGCTGAGCGAGTTCGAGGAAGCCGAGCTCCGCCGCGTCGCCCGCCTCACCTGGGACTTCTTCGAGACCCACGTCGGCCCGACGGACAACTGGCTGCCCCCGGACAACTATCAGGAGGTGCCGCTCGGCGTGGTCGCCCACCGGACCTCGCCCACGAACGTCGGACTGTACCTGCTCGCCGTGCTCACGGCCCACGACTTCGGCTACATTACCGCCGCGGAAATGGTCGATCGGCTCCGCAAGGCGTTCGACGCGCTCGACAAGCTCGAACGGCACCGCGGGCACTTATTCAACTGGTACGAAACGACGAACCTGCAAACGCTCCAGCCGGCTTACGTCTCGACGGTCGATAGCGGGAACTTGCTCGCGTGCCTGTACGCCTTGAAGCAGGGCTTGATCGAGAAGGTCAACGCCCCTGGCCCCGCCGCGCAATCGGGCCTCGCGGATACGCTCGCCGTGGTGCGGGCGTACTGGAAAGACGTGGAAGCGTCGCCGGCCGACCGGGCGAAGGTCGATGCGGCCCTGCACGACGCAGCCGCGGCGGGAGAGGACTTAGGCCGCGCGAGCGAACTCGCGGGAGTGCTCGCCCTCGCTGTGCGCGGCGCGGCGCCCCAATCTCCTGCAGTGCGCTGGGCGAACCGCTTGAAAGACCTCGCAGCCCGGCACCGCGATGCCGCACCGGCGAGCGCGGCGGACCTCGAAGACGTGGCCCGCCGGTCCGCCACCCTCGCCGCGGGGATGTCGTTCGGATTCCTGTACAATCCCGAACGCGAACTCTTCTCCATCGGCTTCAACGCGAACACCGGCCGGCTCGACGCGAACCACTACGACTTGCTCGCGTCCGAAGCGTGCATCGCCAGCTTCCTCGCCATCGCGCGCGGCGAAGTTCCGCGCAAGCACTGGTTCCGCCTCGGCCGATTGGTGACGAACGCCGCGGGGGAAACCGGGCTCGTTTCGTGGGGCGGAACGCTGTTCGAATACCTGATGCCGCGGCTGCTTTTGCAGACGGCTCCCGGCGTGCTGCTGGACCAAGCCCAGTGCGCCGCCGTGGCCCGGCAGATCGAATACGGCCGCGAAGTCGGGCTGCCTTGGGGCGTGTCCGAATCCGGGTTCTACCTCTTCGACGCGGCTCGGGTTTACCAGTACCAATCGTTCGGCGTGCCCGGCATGGGCCTGAAGCGGGGACTCGACCGCGACCGCGTCGTCGCCCCGTATGCCACGCTCCTGGCCGTGGATGTGGACGCCGCGGCCGCGGTGCGAAACTTCGCTCGCATCAAAGCCGCGGGCGGCGAAGGACCGTTCGGCTTCTACGAAGCCATCGACTACACCCCCGGCCGAGCGAAGGTCGATGGATCGCCGAACGTCGTTCAATCATACATGGCCCACCACCAGGGCATGGGCTTCCTGGCCATCGCCAACCGCCTCACGAACGGTTTGACCCGGCAGCGCCTTTCGCGCGAGCCCGCCGTGCGCGCGGCGGAATTGCTGCTCGACGAGCGAGTGCCCGCGAGCGCCCCAGAGATCGACCCGGAAGGCGATTCGTCCGCGGCCGGGCGGGAAGTCGAAACCACCGACTATCCGGTCCGCCGCCGCATCACGACGCCGCACACGCCGACGCCGCGGACGCACCTGCTCTCCAACGGCCGCTACACCGTGCTCGTGACCAATTCCGGCTGCGGGTACAGCCGCTGCGGCGACCTCGATGTCACCCGCTGGCGGGCCGATGCGACCACGGACGCGGACGGGCTCCACTTCTATATCCGCGACCGCCGCTCGGGGGCTTACTGGTCCGCGGGGTATCAACCGAGCGTGCGAACTCCGGATGCTTACGAGGTGACGTTCGCCATCGACAAGGCCGAGATCAAGCGCGTGGACGGCGACTTGGTCACGCAAGTGGAAGTGACGGTCGTCCCCGACCAGGACGTCGAAGTCCGTCGATTAACGCTCGTCAACGGTGGGACGAAGCCCCGCGAGATCGACGTGACGAGCTACGCGGAAGTCGTGCTCTCGCCCCACGCGGCGGACGCAGCGCACCCCGCATTCGGCAAACTGTTCCTCGAAACCGAATGGCTCCCCGAGCAGCGGGCGCTCCTCTGCCGCCGTCGCCCGCGCTCGGCGTCCCAAGCCCCGGTGTACGCGGTCCACGTCCTCGCGGTCGATGGCCCGTCTGGGGCCGTTTCCTGCGAGACTTCGCGGGAAGTCTTCCTCGGCCGCCGCCGCACCACGGCCGCGCCGGCGGCGCTGGACCACCGCGTCCTCGATCTCGCCGGTACCACGGGGGCAGTGCTCGACCCCGTGCTCGCGATCCGCCGCTCGGTCGTCCTCTTGCCGGAGGAGCGCGTCACCTTCGCATTCTCCACCGGCGTCGCCGCGACCCGCGAGGAAGCCCTCGCCATCGCGGACCGCTACCACCACATGCCCGCGATCACGCGCGCGTTCGAGTTGTCCTGGGCCCACGCGACCATCGAACTTCAGGGGAGCCACTGGAAGGCGGACGACGTCCACCTGTTCCAGCGGATCGCCGGGCACTTGCTCTACCCCACGGGCCCGCTGCGAGCCGATCCGGAAATCCTCGCCGCGAACCGCCTCGGCCAGTCCGGGCTCTGGGCGTTCGGCATCTCGGGGGATCTGCCCATCCTCATCCTCCGGCTCCACGGGCCGGGCACGCTCACGCACCTGAAGCAGTTGCTCCAAGCTCAGGCGTACTGGTACTCCAAGGCGATGAAAGTCGATTTGGTCGTGCTCCTGGAAAACGCCGGCGGCTACCACGACGAACTGCACGATGAAGTGATTCACCAGGTCCGTTCCGCGGGGCTCGCGGATCGACTCGACAAGCCGGCGGGCGTGTTCCTGCGCAAGGGCTGGCAGATGACCGGGCCGGATCGGACGCTACTGCTCGCGGCAGCGCGTGTCGTGTTCGACGACCTGATCGGACCCATCGCCGCGCAGGCCGATGCCGCCCCACCGCCGCGGTCGCTGCCGCCGCGCCGCACGCCGGAGACCGTCCAACCGGCGTATCGCTTCGCGGCCGTCGCGCCACCTGCAGGGCTCCAGTTCGATCGCGGGGCCGGGGGCTTTTCGGCCGATGGGCTGGATTTCGTCGTTCGTGCGGACCGCCCGCCGCCGACGCCGTGGTCGAACGTCATCGCCAATCCGGACGGTGGCTTCCTCGTCACCGAATCCGGCGGCGGCTTTGCGTGGGCCGGCAACAGTCAATCCAATCGCTTGACGCCGTGGAGCAACGACCCCGTCTCCGACCCGCCGGGCGATTGCATTTACCTCTACGACGAAGCCACGCAGCGGGTCTGGAGCCCGACCGCGCTGCCGGTCCTCGCGGCGGGGCCGGTCACGGTCCGCCACGGGCAGGGTTACACCACGTTCGATCGCGAAGCGGAGGGGATTACGTCCGAACTTACCGTGTTCGTGCCCGTGGCAGATGCGGTCAAGGTCTCGGTGTTGAAGCTCACCAACGCCGGACCGCGGGTCCGCCGGCTCGAAGTGGCGTACTACGCCGAGTGGGTACTCGGCAGCACTCGCGAGGCGACCGCGTCGCACGTCGTCACCGAAGCCGACGGCGAAACGGGGGCGATCTTCGCCCGCAATCCGTTCCACCCCGACTGCGCGGGGCACGTCGCATTCGTGGACAGCGACCTCCGGCCCCGCACGGCCACGGGAGACCGCAACGAGTTCCTCGGCCGCAACGGCTCGACCGCAGCCCCGGCCTCGTTTTCCCGCGTCTCCCTGTCCGGCCGCGTCGGTCCCGGGCTCGATCCGTGCGCGGCCCTCCGCGGGGGCATCACGCTTTCTCCCGGCGAGGAACGAACCGTCGTGTTCGTACTGGGCCAAGCCGTCGATGCCAGCGCGGCCCGGAAACTCGTGCGAGCATACCGCACGGCCGCCGCCGCGGATGCGGCCCTCAAGCAAGTCGTCACCCGCTGGGACGAAATTTGCGAAGCCGTGCAAGTCGAAACGCCCGACCCCGCGTTCGACCTCATGATGAACCGCTGGCTCATTTACCAAACCCTCTCCTGCCGGCTCTGGGGCCGCTCGGCGTTCTACCAATCCGGCGGCGCCTACGGCTTCCGCGATCAACTCCAGGACGTTTGCGCCCTCATCCACGCCGCCCCGACCGAAGCTCGCAACCACATCCTCCGCGCCGCTCGTCGGCAGTTCGTCGAAGGCGACGTTCAGCACTGGTGGCACGTCCCCATCGGCAACGGCGTGCGCACCAAGTTCAGCGACGACTTCCTCTGGCTGCCGTACACCGTCGCCGAATACGTCACCGCGACGAACGATGCCGAAATCCTGGACGCGGTTCTGCCGTATCTCGAAGCCCCGCTGCTCGCGCCGGACCAGCACGAGGTCTACGGCATTCCCACGGTGTCCGAATTTTCGGGCACGCTGTTCGAGCACTGCGAGAAAGCCCTCGCACACGGTTGGCAATTGGGGGCGCACGGCCTGCCGCTCATGGGCACCGGCGACTGGAACGACGGCATGAATACCGTCGGCTCCGAAGGGAAAGGCGAGAGCGTCTGGGTCGCGTGGTTCCAGATCGTGGTCTACGAGCGGTTCGCTGTCCTGGCGGACCGGCGTAACAACGCGGCCGTTGCGACGCGGTGCCGAGCGAACGCCGAGAGCCTGCGGGCGGCCGTGGAAGCGACGGCGTGGGACGGCGACTGGTACCGCCGGGCGTACTTCGACGACGGCACGCCGCTCGGCTCGAAGGTCAACGACGAGTGCCGAATCGATTCGTTGGCTCAGTCGTGGGCCGTGATCGCGGGGGGCGATCCGGTTCGCAGCGCCGCGGCGATGGATGCCGTGACCGAGCAATTGATCCAGCCCGAAAAACGGCTCATCCTGCTGTTCGCGCCGCCCTTCGACTCCGGCCCACTGAAGCCGGGCTACATCAAAGGTTACGTCCCCGGCGTTCGAGAAAACGGCGGGCAGTACACGCACGCCGCCGCGTGGGTCGTCAAAGCCCTCGCGGGCCTCGGCCGCGGGGATGATGCCTATGCGGCGTTCGCTCAAACGAACCCCGTCACCTCGGACCCGCAAGTCTACCGCGGCGAACCTTACGTGGTGGCCGGAGACGTTTACTCGAACCCGCAACACGTCGGCCGGGCCGGGTGGACGTGGTACACCGGCTCCTCGGCGTGGCTTTACCGCGTCGGCCTCGAAGACATTTTGGGCGTGCGACGAGAGGGAAATCGGCTCGCATTCGCTCCCTGCGTTCCGAGTGCGTGGAAGAAGTTCTCGGTCGTTTACCGATTCGGCAAATCGAAGTACCAAATTGAGTTCGAGAATCCCCAAAGCCTGCAAGAGGGGCAAGTTCGGTTGCAACTCGACGGCGTCTCGATAGCCGGATCATCGATCACTCTGAGCGACGACGGACAGGAGCACCGCGTGAAAGTGGCAATGGAATGCTCAACTTCTCACTTATGAGCATCAAACTGCGCAATTATCCGTATTTTGAAGATTTTGCGAATCGTGCTAATTCCACTAACACTTTTCCGATAATAACTTGAGTCTTGAGATGACTTACGGGCACGGTATTTGCACAATAACAGCGCAGCAGTAAGGTTTACATCTTGGGGACACATCAAATGGTGACGAGAAACAAGAGCACGGATCGTTCGTATTTCGCCCAGACGGGTCGCCTTCATTTTGCCGAAGTGGACCAGGAGATTTTCGTTCCCGACGACCGAGCGGGTTTGCGACCTTCGGAAGTCGTGCAATCCAAACTCTTGCAACTCATCCCCGAAATGCCCGTGCCCGTCAGTTGCCTCCACACCTGCCGCGATACGCGGCGGGCGAATTAGGTTCCTAAACCTCTCCTTGAAGCTTTCACACCCGGCCACGCGGCCGGGTGTTTTTTTCGGTTCAAGCCTGAGCCAGTCCGCGAGTGAGAGTATTAAATCATACCCCTCGCTCTCTCTGAGCCCGAACGCAAGGGAGGTGTAAGTCTTCCCCGCCCGAAGCTCGGGCTCGGATGCTTGCGTAGCTAAAACTTCACTGTCGTTCGGTCTTAGACGATTTCCGAAACGAAAAAACCGTGCCCTTTGGGGCACGGTTCTCGCTTGAGAGTCGGTTGATTACGCCCGGCTGACGCGGCCGAGGAGCAGGCCGACGCCGAGGCCGACGAGCAGAGCCTGGATCGGGTACTTGCGGACCATCGAGGTCACGTCGTTGCCGAGAGTGCCGAGCTTGTCCCCGGCAACATCGCAGGCGTCTTCGGCCCAGTGCTCGACTTTGTCCTTGGCTTCGTGAGCGTAAGCGTTGGCCTTGTCGGCGACGTCTTCGGCCTTGTGCTTGACTTGGTCAAGGACGTTGGAAGCCCGATCCGCCACACCGGCTGCCCGGTCGGCGAGGCCCTTCGATTGATCGGCAGCGGCGTCGATACCGGTTTTCACTTTGTCGCGCATCTCGTTCATGAGAGTCTCCTGAAGCAGAGGTTGAACTATTTGGAATGGTCCATCACACGACTAAGGTATTCGCAGTTGTCGTGCCAAGAATCACGGCTTCGTCGGCTTTTTCCACGGCTTTCTGTTTACTTCCCAGAGCGGCCAGCCAGGCATTCAGGTGGCTTACGGTTTCGGCAATCGTCGAAGTTTCGTGGGCCGCACCGGCTTCGATCAACTGGGTTCGATTTTCGTTGGTGTCCTCGCTCACGCCCCAGCGACCCACGACGATGCGGGCGTTCGGGAACTGCCGGGCGATCCGCTTGCAGACGTAGCGGGTGTGCGCGAGCCCCCCGGGCGGGAGGGAACCGACCACGATCACCGCGGGGTCGAACGACTCGGCTCGGCTGAGAATCTCGGAAGTCAACTGCGCGACTGGGGAGACGTCCACTTCCCACAGGCGAGCATCCAGCACCTCACGCAACATCTCGATGCCGACTTGGTCCGCCTCGTCTCGAGCCGGCACGATCAAGACGCGAACTTTCTCGTCGCGGGGCTCGACTTCGGTCGCCGCGACGTGCCGCTCGCGTTCCAGGTCGCCGAGATCGTCCACGATTTCGCGGACGATGTGCAGCATCCCGGCGAGTTCCGGGGCCGTGTGTTCGTTCCGCTCGGCGTCCCGCTTGGCGTAGGTCAAAGCGGGGACCACGATCCTGTCGAAGACCTCGACCGTCGGTCTCGTCTTCAGTTCTTCGACGACGATCTCGGTGGCCTCGTCCTGGTCGCGGGCCGTGATCCGCTGGTAGAAGCGAACGTCTGCGGAGAGGGCCGGTTCGTCGCCCAGGAGTATGTCGAGGAATCGCAGCGACGGAACGTTTTTGCCGAGCACGAGCAAGCAGACCGTGAGCGGTCCGGAGAGCACGAGCCCGACGGGCCCCCAAAGGAGCGTCCAGAAAGCCGCGGCGATGAGTTGGGCCACTTCGGAGAGGCCCATACTTTTTCCGTAGAGGCGGGGCTCGATGAAGTTGTTACAGGCGAGTTCGAGCACGGCGTAGACGGTGAGCACCCCCGCGGGTTGCCACCACGTATCGGTGAAGATCCAGGCGACCGCGAGGGGCGGGATCAACCCCAACCAAGTTCCGAGGTAGGGGATGTACCGCATGACCGAGGCGACGAATCCCCAGAGCAATGCGTAAGGGATACTGAGAGACAGGAGCGCGATGATAATCAGAACGCCGAACGTCGTGTTGATGAACAATTGCATGAGGAGGTATCGGCTGATTCTCTTCGTGGCATCGTCCACGGCTTTGTTCGCCGTGGTCACCCGCGTGTCGCCGATCAAGCGAATCAAGCGATTGCGGAGGTCGTTCTTTTTGAACAGCATGAACACGGCGAGCACCAGCGAGAAGGCGCCCTGGCCGAAGACTTCCAGAGTCGGGCTGAGGAAGGCGGGAACCTGCGTCAGCCAAGAGTCCGAAGAATCGACGATGACGGTCGTGGCCTTTTCGTCCTTCAGGGGCGGAGGAGGCGAAAAGGTCGAAGCGATGTCGTTCGCCATGTTGCCGAATCGGTTTTCGCCGTCGCCGAAGAGGTCTCGCTTCGCGTTGAGGAGTTTCGCTTTGATCTGGGGAGCCTTGTCCGGCAGCTTTTGGGACAGTTCGGACAATTGCCAGCCGATCAGTGCAAATGTGAGGGTGAAGGCGCATCCGGCCATCGTCACGGTCGCGAGCACGGCGGGGACCTGTCCGATGCCGCGGCGGCGCAGCCATTGGACGACCGGGCTGAGCACGAAGGCGAGGAAGATCGCGAATGCGACCGGCAAGAACACGGAGCGCGCCCAGTAGAGGGCGACGACGATCAGAGTGAAGACGGCGACCGAGGCGAGCGCAACCAGCGAACGCTGCCAGGCCCGGTTTTGCGATTCGACGGCCATGAGAACTCCCGCGATTGGCGCGCAGGCCAGCCGCCGTAGGTATTTTTCGAAGGGGACTTAAGCGGGATCGATTGGGAGCCGCACCGTGAAAGTGGCCCCGCGTCGGGGGCCATCGCTGTGGGCCGTGACCGTACCGCGGTGCATTTCGACTAATCGGCGAACTAGAGCAAGACCGATGCCAAGCCCGCCTTGCGAGCGGTTGAGCGTCCGGTCGATCTGCGTAAAAAGCTCGAAAACTTGGGGCAAATGCTCCGCGGGTATGCCGACGCCGGTGTCCTTGACGGAGATTTGTACGTGGCCATCATCGAGAGCGCACGCGAGGACGACCGAGCCGCCCGACTCCGTGTACTTGGCGGAGTTGTTGAGCAGGTTGGAGAGCAACTGGGCGACCCGCATTCGGTCCACCGTCATCAAAACCTCGCGATTCGGCAATTTCACCTCGAGGCTGAGCTTCGCCTTCTCGATCTGGGGCTTGCTGAGTTCGAGCGCCGCGTCGATCACTTCGGAGAGCGGAACCCGCTCCGGGCTGAGGTTGAGCTTGCCGCGGGTGATGCGGGAGATGTCGAGCAGGTCGTCGATGAGGCGGACCATGTGGCCGACCTGGCGGTCCATCATCGTGCGGGCGCGGGCGACTGCCTCGGGTTTGTCCCCAGTCAATCGCATGATCTCGAGGGCGTTGCGGATCGGGGCCAGCGGGTTCCGCAATTCGTGGGCGAGCGTGCCCAGGAATTCGTCCTTTCGGCGGCCGACTTCGCGGAGGGCTTCCTCTGCTTCGGCACGGACGGCAATCTCGCGGATCAAGTTCTGATTCGACCGTTCGAGGTCCGCCGTTCGTTCGCGAACGGTCCGCTCCAACTCGGCGGAGTAGCGCTGCTGCAAGAGGGCGTGGCGGATCGAACGCTCGAGCAAAACGGAGTCGAGCCGGTTCTTTTCGAGGTAGTCCGCGGCGCCGGCCTCAATTGCCCGGCGATCGACTTCGTACTGGCCCTGGCCGGTGAGGAGGATCAGGGAGGCGTGGGGGCAATGTTCCCGCGCCTCTCTCAAGAGCTGCAGCCCGTCGCGGGCACCGAGGCGATAGTCGACGAGGTAAACGTCGTGCGTGGCGTCGCAGATAGCCTTCAGCCCGTCCTCGTAGGTGGGAACCCAATCGAGGACGAACGGCTGATCCGGCAGGTCTTCGAACAGGCCTTTGGTAATGAGATAGTCTTCGCGATCATCGTCGATCAACAGAACCCGAATCGGCGTCGTTTCAAGGGCCTGGGGCATCGCTGGAATCCGGGAGTTCGACGATTTCGAGCCAGTATTTCCCGAGCGTTCGCACGACATCGAGAAGCCCGTCGAACGTCACCGGCTTGGTGATGTAAGACGATGCCGAAAGGGCGTAGGTTCTGGCGATGTCCGCTTCCGCTTTCGAGGTCGTCATGATGACGACTCGGATTCGCGCGAAGCGGGGGTCCGCCTTCATTTCCTGGAGGGCCTCGCGGCCGTCTTTCTTCGGCATGTTGAGATCGAGCAGAATCAACCCCGGCCGGGGGGAGGATTCCGGATCGACAAACTTGCCCCTCCGGTTCAAATAGTCGAGCAGTTCCTCGCCATCTTCGACAAACCGGAGGTCGTTCGATAAGAGGCTTTCCTGAAACGCCTCTTTCGTCATTTGACGGTCGTCGGGATCGTCGTCCGCCATGAGGATCGTGATCGGTTTTCGATGATTAGGCATTCGAGACCGCTGATGGTGTAGGGTTCGGGTGGCTTCGAACCGGGAACGAGACGATGAAGGTCGCCCCTTCTCCCAGTCGGCTCGTGGCTGTGATGCTTCCCCCGTGCCGCTCGGCTATCTTACGGCAGATGGCGAGGCCAACGCCAGTCCCCTCGTACTCGCCCCGGCCGTGCAGTCTTTGAAAGACCTGGAAGATCCGATCGCGATATTTCTCATCAAATCCTATGCCGTTGTCGGAGAATTTTAGGATCCAGCGCGGAATTTCTTCCGCGACCAACTCGGCGGTTACGCGGATCTCGGGAACGACCTCGGGTTTGCGAAACTTCAACGAATTGCCGATCAGGTTTTGGAAGAGTTGCCGCATTTGCAGCGGATCGGCTTTGATCGTTGGCAGCGGACCGAGATCGACGGTCGCCTGCGTCTGCACGATTCGGATTTCCAAATCGGCCAACACGCCGTCGGCGATGGCGCGGAGATCGACCGATCCGAAGGGTTGAGCATTTGAAGTAACGCGGGAGAACGTGAGGAGGTCTTCGATCAACTGCCGCATTCGCGACGCCGAATTGAGCACGCGGTCCAGGTAGTCGGTTCCC
>Ga0209181_10006826_pt1 | contig 15847 bp, 12 predicted proteins | sample MAT05_FD_187208 | JGI IMG/M metagenome (GOLD analysis project Ga0209181, IMG submission 187208) | Freshwater microbial communities from Lake Fryxell liftoff mats and glacier meltwater in Antarctica - MAT-05 (SPAdes) (version 2) | ecosystem: Environmental > Aquatic > Freshwater > Ice > Liftoff... | reverse complement strand
CAACCAGGCAAAATATAAGGGTCAGGATTATAATAGTGAATTACAACTTTCATTGAGAGATACCTACACTACTCATCAGAAAACATTAACAATCAACGGTAAAAGTGTAAGAATTACCATTCCCGCAGGTACTGAAAACGGACAGGTAATTAAACTAAAAGGTTACGGTGCACCTGGCGTTAATGGCGGCCCCGATGGCGACCTGTTCATTACCTTTTCCATCGCCAACGACCCAAGGTACAAGCGACAGGGCAATGATCTTTATGTAAATGAAACCATCGGATTATATACGGCTGTGCTGGGTGGAGATGTAACGATTGACACCCTGAGCGGCAAAATAAAACTAAAAGTAAAACCAGAAACACAAAATGGGACTAAAACCAGGTTAAAGGAAAAAGGCTTTCCTGTGTATAAAAAAGAAGGAGAATTTGGAGATTTATATATTACCTATACCATACAGATACCTACCAATCTTACTGAAAAAGAAAAAGCTTTATTTACAGAACTGGCTTCAATCACTTCTTAAAAAATTTGGTATGCAAACAGAACACTTGATATTAACAGATGCTTTTTGTATCAGCCATAATGTAGACTATTCCTTTATTCAATCGTTATACGAAAATGGTTTGATTGAAATTACTACCCGGGAGGAAAAGACATTTATTCCAGAAAGCCACCTTGAATTTGCAGAAAAACTGATACGATTGCACAACGATTTAAAAATTAACCTGGAAGGTGTAGCCGTTATTACTTATTTATTAGAACAACTGAAGCACCAGCAACAGGAAATTCTAATACTAAAAAACCGGCTACGCTTTTACGAAACGTAGCCGGTTTTATCCACCTGTTTAAATAATTTTTTGATAGCAAGGGAAGTGTATTCTTTTTTATTCCGTTGAAGTAATAAATTTCATTGAAATTGAATTTACACAATGCCGTGTATTCTTTTTTGTAAGTCGTTCTCCTGCAAACACATGCCCGAGGTGTCCGCCACAATTGGCACAAATAATTTCTGTTCTGCTACCATCCGCATCCGGCAGATGGGTTACAGCACCTGGCAATTCATCATCAAAACTTGGCCATCCACAGTGCGAATCAAATTTATCTTTAGACAGATACAAGGGCGTATTACACCTTCTGCAAACATAGGTGCCTGCCTGTTTATTATCCGTGTATTCACCTGTAAATGCCCGCTCTGTGCCTTTGTTGATGATTACCCGTTCTTCTTCTTTTGTTAGTTGATTGTATTCCATTTTTATCTATTAAAGATTTGTCTTGAAACAATCAATTGATACCGATTGTTTATCCCATCAAATGAAACGTTATTTTTTAGTACTATTTGGAATAATGTACAAAGGCACAATAGCGTGGCGCAATACCTTTTCTGCGATGCTACCCATCAATATTTTATCCAGTCCATGCCTGCTGTGTGTGCCCATCACGATCGTATCTACATTCAACTCGGTAGCTGCATCCAGTATCGATTGCGCACAATCGCCCTCACCTATCAGCGTTGTAATGCTTTCATCCCCCAGGTGACTTTTCGATTGGTCCAGAAAATCCTGGGAAGCCTTTTTAAATACCGCTAAATCGTTCAGGATATCCAGCGAGCTAAATCCGCTGTAACCCATGATGGGAGAATAATCCAGCGATGAATAATAAGTTGGTTCTGCTACCACATGCATTAATACAACGGCTGCATTGGTAGCTTTTGCAAGCGCATAACCTGCGTTGGCAATTTTTTCTGCATTGGGGCTATAGTCCAATGCGATTAAAATTTTTTTCATATTGTAATTTTTAAATTTTAAGAGCTCAGGGAAATTAAAGTCCCTGGAATTAAATGATTCTTATTAAAATTACACATTGTTTATCAAATAATATAGGCTCATCAGTTTTCGAAAATCATCGATGGGTTAATTACAGATTGAATAACCAATTTATCAGGCATCAATTGATGCAATGCATTCATGTATCAAAAACGTTTTGGGGGAAACCTATCGTAAGCATCAGGCATTTGATATCGTCCTGCTGGCAGATAAACTTGCCAATGGATTTGAAAGACTATATCTATGGTGCGATGCAAATTTGCCAGGCAGAAATAAAAAATCCGAAAGCGGGATATACCTGCTTTCGGATTGTATTAAAAAAACAATAAGTCGCAATTTTAATTTTGGCTGGTAATCATCCAATTGCTGCCATCACTTTGTATGGTTAAATATTTCCATTGTGTATTTAAATTGAAAGTAACAACACCATCGATGGTTTCACTGTTTCTTCCATCTACTATAACCCTACCATTGCTATTATCTGTCTTTTTAATGGTATATATTCTGCCCGTGATTCCGGCTGCAGTTGGCAATGAAATTGTTCTGTCAGAACCACCGGCATTAACCAACACAAGACTGTGGGCATCCGTTAGTATTGTATTACTGCTTACGCTGGCAACTGCTGTTGAAAATGAGCCATTGGTTTGTAACGTACTATTGGGCGTAGCTGTACCCAATCCCAAATTACCTTTTTTATCCAAGGCACTCAATACTGTTCCACCCGAATTACGCCATTCGGTAAGGTTAGCAGATTGGTTGCTGCTATTTGCCTGAACTCCTAGTGCCACACTCTCATTGCGCATTGCTGCTACAATTACACTTGTGCCGGTAATACCATTTGCAAATGGGGGAAAAGTAGCCGTTAGTCTATCACCCCCTAATATAGTAGCCCAGTATGAACCCATTTGTAAGGATCTTCCACCGCCTCCCTGCCAATAAATATCGCCACCATCTCCACCAAACCTAAAATCACCGGTGCCCGCTGTTTTAGAAAATAGCAATTGAGCTACGGCTCCCACTCTTCTGATTTCAATGTTATCTTTTACCACCAACTGTGTTGTAGGATCTGTAACGCCAATACCGACATTGGCCGACTGATAAATATTTTGAGTATTGGCAGTGGCCCCACTATTGGTGGCCACATTGAACCAGGGTTCAGAAGTTAATGCCGCACCTATATTTAAACTATTACTTGCGATACCATTAATCGTAGAAGTAATGTTGGTGCCATTGATTGCCAATAGATTTGAATTTACAATGGGCGCCGTTGCAGCAACGCCGTTGGTAGTGTTGGTCATTGTGTTGTTAGAACTTGACAAAAGGTTTGTAGTACTTGCTGCAACAATGGGCGCTAAATTTAAACCTCCCGATGCAATACCATTTACAGTAGAAGTTAAAGTTGATCCACTAAGCGTTATTGCATTTGTACTTATTGCCGGAGCAGTAGAAGTGATGCCATTAATGTTGGATGTAATAATATTTGCGGCACTGGTTAATGTATTATTGTTGATGATATTTACGCCTGTAGCCTGAACGCCATTCACCCTGGTTGTTAGTGTATTGGTTGCACTGGTGTTACTTATACTATTTACAATGGCTGCTGTTGCAGTAACACCATTGGTAGTATTCGTCATAGTATTGGTAGAGCTTGACAAAGTATTGGTAGTGGCCGATGCAACTAAAGAGCTAAGGTTTAAAGCAGCCGAAGAAAATCCGTTTACAGTCGACGTCAAACTGGTCCCATTTAACGAAAGTGCATTGGAATTCACTATTGGAACACTACCACCCGACACACCATTTATCTGGGTAAAAATGGAATTGCCAGAACTGGTATTGTTCACAGCGTTTACAATCGGCACCCCGCTGCCCGTTATACCATTCACGGTTGTAGATAACACATTGTTTGAACTGGAATTGCTTACGGAGTTGATGATATTTACGGAAGACCCTACGCCATTGATTGTATTGGTCAAAACATTATTGGCATAACTTAAGGCATGGGTTATGCTTCCATTGCCTGCTGCAAGGGCTAACCATAAAGGAGAAGCCGGGGTACCGGTATTTACCCTGAATCCGTTATCAGTAGTATTGTAAATCAACAGCCCTTTGGCTGGTAAAGGAATGGCATTTTGTTGCGTTGTTGTCATGCGAGGTGCAAGAAAGCCCTTATTGACACTGCTTACATCCAGCATCGCACTCGTATCGGGCAAACTGCCTGTTCCGTTGATCGCTATATTTTGAGCATAAATTTTTGTTACAGTAGCAAGTTGACAAATCAACAGCATGATTATTAAATGCGTCTTCATGTGGTTTGAATAAATTTAAATGAGTTTTTAAAGGATGGTATTTAATTTATTATTGAACGATTACTTTTTGTGTATTTTGACTATTATCCTTTCCGATAATTTCCATCTGATAAACGCCGACAGCTAGTTTTGAACCCGTATTCAACGCTTCAGTGCTATTGCCGCCATTGTTTTGTATGCTCTTCACGAAAACCAACTGACCAATGGTATTGGTTAATTTCACCTGGTATAAACCTGCAGGCTGGTTGTTCATCAACAGGTTGATCACATTTCCGGTTACCGGGTTAGGATAGATTCTAAAACTGCTTTCGCTTTTCCCCATTGCTACCTTTACAATTGCGCTAAAAGTGATTGCTCCAGTTTTGTCATAACATTTAATCCGGTAAAAATTATTGCCTTGCACTGGTTTAACGTCTAAAGAGCTGTAAGTATTGTAAGCATTATTAGCCCCGGTTACATTGATCGTATTGATGTTGATAAAAACCGCACCATCCGTAGATTTCTCTACCTCATATTTTACCATATTCAACTCGTTTTCCACTTTCCACTCAACCATAACATTGCTGCCTTTCTCAAAAGCCTTCACGCTGCTGATGGTTACGGGTAAAACGCTCATTGATGGCTTAAATACAATTCTAAATCGGTTGGCAGCAGCAGATGCGGTAGCAGCGTTGATTGAGAAGTTTACGATGGTGGTTCCTGAAAGATTCACCAAAGTGCTTGTTGCAAGATAGCTATCTTCTAAAAAACCAAGCATTCCTGGTTGCTCTAAACCTGTTGCATCAAATACAAATTGATACGCTCTTTGAGTAGTAGTGGTTAATCTAAAATAAACAGTATCATTAAAACCAAGCGCTGGTCTTCTTTCTGCAACCAATGTTATATTGCCTTTAACGATGCTCAAATTTTCATTTGAGTTGGTAAACTTTAAGGCGTCATCTAAATCAATTGTAGCGTCATACAGGTTATCAAATTCTGCAATTACACCATCAGCAAGTGTTGTGCTGTTATCCGCATTTAATAAATTTAAAGTAGTGATTATCTGACCGGTACCAGCAGCAGCAGCAGGAGTATTTAATGTTGCAGGTCTGAAGATCGCCTTATTGTTTACAGTTGATTTGTCGCTTTCTTCAAATACAAGTGAAGCTGCACTGTCTTTTCCGGTTTGTACAAAAAATGCCTGGCTTGATTGAATATCCTTTGTTTGTGAACTTCCATCAACCGACTTTACAAATATTCCATCATTATTCAAATCATCCAGCATTACATAACCACCCACCCGGTTTAAAGTTGGATCCCATACATATATGCGTTTTACCAGGTTATTCCTTGACACTTTATTAAAATCAACCGGAGAAGCATAAGGATTGCCGACCAGGGTGTATTTTCCGCCAACTGGAGTAGCGGTAAAAGTTTGTTTACCCGTTTGTAAAGTACCGATGCTATTGATTGTGGTGGCATTCATGTTACCATAAATTGTATTGCCTGGTGTACGATCGCCTCTTACAAAAACAAAGTAACCATTGTTATCAGCACTTCCGGCAGAACCGGCAGAAATAGCAACCTGGGTGTTTGCTATGTTTACAAATTGCTGGGTGTTGTAATTAAATCCTTTCAGTGAAAAGTTGTTGTAACCACTTACATCCAAACCGTTTCCTGGTATTCCTGTTGGGCTGGGCCCCGTAACAAGCAATCCCAAACCTGCCGCATAAAGACCCTTATTCTGCCAACTGTTTAAAATCGTATTAGAACTGGTAACAGGTGCGGTTAGCAATCTCCATGATCTTCTTCCGGGAATATATCTTTCAACATTTGCTTTGCCAATTATTTTACTTGCTGAAGCAACCTCAGCAACTCTTGCAGTAAGGTTAGCATCTGATCTCAGCGTAAGGTTACTATCGGTATAAAGATTACCATTATTTACTTCCAATGTATTGGTAACAATCACCGCAGATTTTAACGCTACCCCGTAGGCAACTTTTGAAACCGTTAGGTTATTAAATGTAGTGGCGTTGCTGCCAGCTATAAATGAAACCAGTGTATCATTGTGACCACTAAAGCTAACAGTGCTGCCACCTGCTACAAATTCGCCATCGTTCTTCATGGAAGCATTGTTTACTATAAGCGACACATTGCCATTTAAAACCATACTGCTCCGTGGGCTAATGGTAAGCTGCTGTGCTGTAATTGATAATGATAGTGAGAAAAGAACGATAAGGGAGAAGAAAAATTTGCTGGTGGTGTTGTAAAAAATTTTCATAAAAGTAATTTCTATTTTCAAATGATTAGAGGTGAGAACCAATAATCTACTTTGATGCCAACCTATAATTGACTAGAAATCAGCACTTTAAAAAATTCCAATTTGTGCCACTTTCCTTTTAAAGGAAGTCGATTCCCGTATTCGGAAACCCCGAATACACCACCTACAAAGCATGTAAGTTTTTATCTACAAACTTTGTAGAAGATGCGAGGAAGGAAATATTTAAAATGAAAAACATGCGTAAAACATTGAATGAAATCGAAGGAAATCTATAAATTTTATTAATATTCTAGTGTATCTAAAACAAAGACTACTTTAAACAACGCCCATCTATGTTTGAATTAATATAAAAACCAGTACAGTTAAAATTTTTACAGAGATTGATAACGACATTTTAAGATTTTAAGACATAAAAAATGCACATTAGCCAGCCATCCGTTACAAATGATGCGCTAATATGCATTTATCTACTAAAGCTGGCGACCGGCTTATTTTTATAAAAAATAACCTAAGCTTGTGCCGCAGGTCCGCCAAAAGTAAATGGCACTTCTATTTGATCCATATCCTGGATGGTGCCATTGGTTGCTTCAAATTTATTTACATTTTCAATCATTGCCTTCATAAAACGCTTGGCATGAAATGGCGTTAATATGATCCTGCTTTTTACTTTGCTCTTGGGAGTGCCGGGCATCACATTTACAAAATCAATTACAAATTCTGCGTGGCTATGGGTAATAATGGCAAGGTTTGCATATTGACCTTCTGAAACCTCTTCTGAAATTTCAATATTGAGCTGATTCGGCTGTTCCGGTAAACTGTTCATATTATTTTATTATTTGCAACAAAGATAAATACAAAGCCGTTGAATAATGGTTGACCACAGTATTATGTAAAAAATAGTAGTAACTAGTGTTATGTTAAGTGTGACCCGATTACTCAGGTTGTCAATGGTGAATGGTCAATATTTCACCATTGACAATTGACCATTCACAAATCGACCCGTCATTTTATTCATTATATAGCAACCCGCTTCTGAACCGGATTTATGCTAAAATGACCGTTTCCAGTCCACCTTAGGTACCCTATTATTAACCCGTTGGTAAATTCAGCAAGCATAGAAAAAGGAGAAACGAAGAAGACACGAAGAAGACTGCTTCGCTATAAAACACTTTTAAACAATCTTTTTATTAACGCCGCTTCTCATTTAAAATGGGTTCCCAAACTGGTACATAGCCTGTATTTTAATCTCCGATCTTCTGTTGCCATCAATTTCATCCAGACCTGTACCAATGATATTTTTTTCTTTGAAAATTGTTTGAGCCCAGCGCAGCCAAACTGTACATTTTTTACTGACATCATAATTCAAATTGAGATAATAACGGTAACCTTTATCGTAAAAAACAGGTATTGAAAAACTATACAACACATCATTTTCATAAGCATATAGCCGGCTATCGTATCCGTCGGTTTCAAAATATTGCAGGCGGATGCTGCCGGAATATTTTTTCATCATCGGTTTAACAACTATATCTGCATATGATAAAAAGCCCGTTTGACTTCCAGCTCCCTTTTTGTCATACCAAACCATTTCAACCCGATTGCGAAATGTAAGCGAACGGTTCAATTTATAACTAAAGGAGGTGCGGACATTTTGCCTGACTTTTGGCATAGCCGGTGTTAAAGTTAATGTACCCGGATTGTAATTTTTGGCTTTCGATTCTGTTCGGTAACGCAGGTACATATCCAGCCGCTTATTGGGTTTATAAGATGCTTGTACCAAATAGTCAGTTCCTGTAGAAGGTGCATCCACGAGGTATCTCAGCCAGGGAAATTTATAAAAGTCTGCGTAGGCATCAATGCGCCAGAACACATGGGGCCGGATGCTAATGCCTGCAAACATTCCCCGTTCATTGTTTGGTAAATTACTTTCGGTAAATGCATTGCTGTACAAAGATTGGTAAGTGGGTGAAATATTCCGGTATAAGAGACTCATGTCGACTTTTGAATCCACCGCAACGATCAAACCATTTACAAAAGCTTTATCAAACGAATTGGAAATAGCGGCTTCTCCAAAAAAATGGAGGTTCTTATAAGTGTAACTGTAATCAACACTGTAGTTACCAAAACGGCTACCCGAAATGGCATACAGGTTATAAGGATCGGGCGCTTTTTGTATCGGTAATTTAAATTGGTATTGAACGCCATTCAAGCCAAGATGTAGCCGACGAAAATTATAGGAGATATTACCACCGACTACCAACTGCTGCTGCACGCCTTTATCGGCCACTTCACTTTTGGTGCGATGCAAACCGGATATTTGCAGCGAAGAAATGTAATCGTCATTGTTAAGCGTATCGGGTGTTAAATTACCGTCTACTTTTTTGTAGGAGGCGAAGGCGGTGGCTTCAAAATTATTTTTGGCAACCGTTATTCCTACACCCCGATGAAAGTTAATTTCCCCGGCAGAATTATAAGGGCGCAACACAGCAAGTTGCCGTTTAATATTGGGTACGTCGGCACTTTTTCTAAATGCAAGGCTTTGCCATTGGGTAAGTCCTTGCCCCAGGTTTACGGTAAAATCGCCCAGTGCAAGCGATTTAATGACGCCGATATTGCGGGCAAAAAAATGGGCGGAGTAAAAATCAAAGCCGCTCTTTTGTCCCCCTTTAAAAAACTGTTCCCCTGCATCCTTTTCTCCCACCACACCGTATTGCAATAAATTTTTGAACTGGTATTTATAACGCAAAAATAATCTTTGCCTTGACCCCGGATAGAAGTTATTGGCCGAAGCGGCATCCAATTTGAATCCTTTTTGCTTTTCGATTACCTGCGCCGCTCTTGCAATCAAACTGCTACTGCCATTTACAATTCTTTCTCTGATAGAGCTGATCACATTTTGTGGCGTACTTACTGTAATGTATGGCCGCAGGCGGTCGATCAGTTGCAAATCGAACCCAGGCACCGCCTGCAACTCATAAATGCTGATGAAGTTTCCGAAAAGAGCCCGATATCCAATAATGTTTTGCAACTGGATGGGAGAAAATAGTCCCAGCTCCTTTAGACTACTTAAATCAGGCGCATTTAAATTGATCGGATTTTTTACATATTGCCGCATCGACTGTAAAAATGAATCATCCTCCGTTTCCAAATCCTCATTTTTTTCGGTGATATCTTCCAGTTGCTGCTCAATAATGGGTGGCGTTACCGGTACCTGCGCAAAAATGCGCTTTGGTAACAAACAGCATAAAAATGAAAGCATAGCTGCCAATACAAAATTGCAAAAAGCGATACCCCACGAACACGAAATGGCATGTATTAATATTTTACAAGGTGCAGCCATTTGTTTGTAGCAGGTATTAAAATTTAAATGTTGAATATTTCAAGTCGTTCGACGTCGTCAGCGTATTTCAATAAAGTCGCCGCAAATGAATACAATGTTTTAAAGAACCACCCTTACTGGTTCCGGGTCTTTTATCGGGAAGGGCTGGCGGCGTCCTCACCAAAATTCATGATTAGCATCAACCCCGGCGACCAGCCCAATTGAGGGTGGTAACTGCCACTAAAATCTAACCGGTAATTTTTCCACCCAATACCTACACCGGCATAAGCCAACGATGTAGCAGAAGCAATTCCTGCCCTCGCAAAAAACTGTTGCATAAACTGGTATTGTATGCCAGCGTTCACATTTACCGGAAAATCTTCTTCCTTTACAATTTCGGCACTTACAAAAAACTTTTCGGAGGCATCATAACCCAATCCAACTTTATAAGCGGTAGCTAGTTTTTCACCGGTTTTACCAAATCGTCCGCCGATCGGATTGTACACATGAATACCGGCATTTAATTGTTCCGTCAAATGGATGATGGCCCCCATTTCAACGGTTAGCGTATTGGCATTGCTGTAAGATGGAACCCGGTAACCATAATAATTGAACTGTACACCGATGTCAACACCGGAACCCAGGCTTCGGGCATAAGCCAGTCCAATCTGATTTTCATTGAAGTTTTTAAACCCGGCATATTTTAGATTAACACCAAAATTTCCGGTTTTGGTTGGGATTGCAATGGCAGCCGTATATAAACTGGTAGCCGAAAGTAAAAAGCGCTGTTCACCATAAACGCCCGCAGTCACATTTTTGATTTGTGCCAACGCAGCCTGGTTATTGGTAAAAGAAAAAGCATCGTTGTGCTGCACGCTATAAGCACCCAGCCCAACATAAATGGCCGAGATCGGTTGCCGCAGCGATTGAGCAAATCCTTCCGGCAACATTAAAAACAACGAATAAAAGTGGATAAAAAAATGTTTTCGCAAGCCGGTAAATTTTACTTAAAAACAATATAATACATATTCATAATTTATGCAATAGTTGCATTGAAAATTATACTGAAGAATTTTCAATACCTGGGCCGTAGTTGGCGTCCTTCGCCAACCACCAGGCGCTCTGACAATTATATACACACCATCGATAAGCCAATGAAATTTAACTAAATACAGTTTTAAATCCTCACCCCCAATCCCCTCATTAAGGAGAGGGGGGTGAGGATTTAAAGTCTGGGTGTAGGTTGGCTTTTTTGCAGCCGCACTGCGTAGCTAATTTGAAATGCACCCGTCTGCAGAAGGGGCTAACCAAATTGAATTGCCACAAATGATCTATCAAAAAAGCAGACAGCCGCCATTTCTTATCAATTGTTGTTATTTTTGCGCCATGCAAATTTTAGATGGCAAAATAGTATCGCAGGCAGTAAAGGATACGGTAAAAGAAAAGACAGCCTTGTTAAAATCCACCGGAAAAAAAACGCCTCATCTGGCTGCAATTTTAGTTGGATCCAATGGAGCAAGCGAAACTTATGTGGCCAGCAAAGTAAAAAGTTGTGAGGAGATAGGATTTACCAGCACGCTGATCCGGATGGAGGTAACGGTTGAGGAAGCTGAATTAATTGCAGCCATTGAAAAATTAAATGCGGATGATGATGTGGATGGTATTTTGGTGCAATTGCCCCTTCCTAAGCAAATCAGCGAAGACAAAATAATCAGCCTCATCAGCCCCGATAAAGACGTAGACGGATTTCACCCGATGAGTGTGGGCAAAATGGTACAAGGCTTACCCACTTTTATACCAGCTACTCCTTTTGGCATTGTGATGATGCTGGAACATTATAAAATTGAAACAAAAGGCAAACACGCCGTGGTAATTGGCCGCAGCAATATAGTAGGCCGCCCCATCAGCATTTTATTAAACCAAAATACCTATCCCGGCAATTGCACGGTAACAGTTTGCCATAGCCATACGCCTAATTTAAAAGAGCTTTGTTTACAGGCCGATATCATTGTAGCAGCCTTAGGCCGTCCTGGTTTTTTAACGGCCGATATGGTAAAAGAAAATGCGGTAGTGGTGGATGTGGGTATAACAAGAGTAGCCGATGCCAGCAAGAAAAGTGGATTTGCCATTAAAGGAGATGTAGATTATTCAAACGTGGCGCCGAAGTGCAGTTACATTACCCCGGTTCCGGGAGGTGTTGGTTTGATGACCATTGCCGCATTGATGATGAATACTTACAATGCCTGCATTGCAAAAAATCAGGATTAATTTTTTGAAGGCATTCATGATTCAGCAATATTTAATATCCTATCCTTTTTATTCGAAGCATTGTTTTTGTTTCATCCCGTGCGAATCTAAAAGACTGTATCAAAGAAAAATGAAAAAATAGTTGGTGAAAATCAATAATAAGTCTTTTTTTAAAAAGGTTAGAAGCCTGTCGTTAAAATTCAATCGCTCTTTTAAACTCATTGGTTTCGCCTTCGCAGCCGACGGGGTGGGTAACTGGAATCCCGAAAAAATCGTGTTGGTGTCAAATTAATTTTTTAATTAAATAGTTATAACATAAATGTGGAAAAGGTTTCAAGAAGTTTTACTATTGGTATTTTTACGCCAGCGGCGTAACCTGTTTGTAGAAAATTTTAACATAAACCGCATTTGCCCCAGCGGGGCAACCTTGCGTTTTTCTGCATTACCCAAATTATCAGGCTGCGCCGCTGGCGCAGGGTTTACATTGATGAATTGGCGAAGCTACAAACAGGTTACGCCGCTGGCATAAATACTGTTGCACTAATTTTCAGTATTAATATGATGTGGTAAAAAATGAGGTAATATCCTTAGCTTGACAAATATGCGAAACAATCGGGACTGCTTTTGCTTCTTTCATCCCGATGGGAATCGGGAAAATACCCACTTCGCCGTTACCGAAGCAAAAGAGACAGCTTATCCAGTTACTGATTTAATTTTGAAACATAATTCACATAATTCCATGCGTTGATGCTATCACTTTAAAAGCAACAGAAATTTAAGTACACGACATTAATTCACTATTGACCCAAACATGATTCAAACAGAAACCAACCTATCACAGCAGCTCCCGGTAATGGAGCATTTCTATACTTTACAAGGCGAAGGTTTTCACCAGGGCAGGGCAGCATATTTTGTTCGGCTGGGCGGCTGCGATGTGGGCTGTGTATGGTGCGATGTAAAAGATAGCTGGGATGCCAATGCGCATCCTAAAATAACAATTGAAGAAATTACAGAACTGGTAATTGAAAACTCAGCACCAATAATAGCAGGTAAAAAAGGCGGCCTTGTAGTAATAACCGGCGGCGAGCCATTGATGCATGATTTAACAGCACTTACAGCCGCACTTCAGGCTAAAGGATTTGAAACCAATATAGAAACCTCCGGTGCTCACCCATTAAGTGGCAACTGGGACTGGATTTGCCTATCGCCCAAAAAATTTAAAGCACCGCTGCCAGGTGTTGTTCCGTTTGCCAATGAATTGAAAGTGGTCATCTTCAACAAAACAGATTTTGAATGGGCCGAGCAATATGCGGCCATGGTTACGCCTAACTGTAAATTGTTTTTACAACCGGAATGGGATAAGGCCTCTACCGTAACTCCGCTGATCATAGAGTACATCAAACAAAATCCACAGTGGGAGCTGTCACTGCAAATACATAAGTATATCAATGTGCCGTAAGTAGTTCATGGTTGATGGTTAAATGAAGGGTGTAAAATAGTTCATGGTTCATAGTTGATGGTTAAATGCAGGGTGCACTTATTTTGAAAGACTTTCAGTTATCAATTCTGTTAATATCAACCGGTTTTGAAGGTTCTCTAATGACTCATGAACTATCAAACAATCAACCTTCAACCATCAACCTCCACCCCTCTTTTAACATTGCTAAAATAAAACTGTGGGCATTTCGTTTTATCTTCATTCACTGAAATAAAATCAATGCAACAACCCCCATACACGATTCGCCCCATTATAACTGTTTTCCTGTTTTTTCTTTCTGCCACAGTATGTTCTGCCCAATGGTATGAGCCTGATAAAGTAAATAAAAAAGCAGGCGAAATATATGCGAAGGCTTATGAAGATGCACAGGAACAAAAGTATGAATCCGCTATCAACCACATCAACAAAGCACTTGTAATAGATCCCAGGTTTGTAGATGCCTTTTTATCGAGGGCTGGCATTTATGCCAATCTTAAAAAATACGATGCATCGGTGATTGATTTTGAGAAAGCTTTTCAATTGGATTCCGTTTATTCATTCACCTACCTGCTTCCCTATTCGATCTCATTGGCAGGCCTCGGACAGTTTCAAAAAGCATTGATTGCGGTAGAACGTTTTTTACAAAACGACCAATTGAATTCGCAAAGTTTAAGAGCGGGCAATTATCGAAAAAGGGTGTATGAATTTGCAGTGGAATATGAAAAAAAACATCCTTCCAACAACTATGTTTTTACACCCCATAATTTAGGTGATAGCGTAAATTCAACCGCACTGGAATATTTTCCATCGCTTACCATTGATGGCAAAAAACTCATCTTCACCAGACGCATTGCCGGCGATGAAGACTTTTATGAAACGGATTTAATTGATGGCAAATGGAGCAAGGCCGAACCGCTTGGTGGAAAAGTAAATACCAACCTCAACGAAGGCGCACAAAATATTTCGCAGGATGGCCAGTGGATCATTTTTACCGGCTGCAACTATCCCGAAGGACAGGGCAGTTGTGATCTGTATATTTCGTACAAAACAAAACAGGGCTGGAGTGAACCTGAAAACCTGGGGCCAATGGTGAATACAGATTTCTGGGAATCTTCTCCATCGCTTTCGCCCGACAAACGGGATATCTATTTTAGCAGCAACCAGCCCGGTGGCTATGGCGGTAAAGATATCTGGGTTACGCATCGAAACGCCTATGGCAAATGGAGCAGACCCGAAAATTTAGGCGATAAAATCAATACAAGTAGTGATGAAAGTTGTTCCTTTATTTATTCCGACAATCAAACCCTTTTCTTTAATAGCAATGGCCATCAGGGCTACGGACAAACAGATTTGTTTTTTTCCAAAAAATTAAACGACAGCACCTGGAGTGAACCTGAAAACCTTGGCTACCCGATTAATACCATTGATGATGAAGGATCACTGATTGTATCTTCCAATGGGAAAACAGCCTACTATGCCAGCGACCGAAGCGACACTAAGGGCGGTCTTGATTTGTATAGCTTTCAACTAAGGGCCGACATTCAACCGCCCAGAACTTTATGGGTGAAGGGCCAGGTATTTGATGCAAAAACAAAGGCAGGTTTACCTTCCTCCGTTGAACTAACGGACATCAACAGCCGCCAGTTGATCAGCAAGGTGCAAACGGATGAAGAGGGCAATTATTTGACTACACTGCCGGTTGGAAAAGATTATGCATTCAATGTAAACCGGAAAGGATATTTATTTTACTCAGAGAACTACAATTTAAATGACCCGAGTATCGATAGCATTTTTACAGCCAACATCCCTTTGCAACCCATCGCAGCAGGTGCTGCCATCATACTAAAAAATATTTTCTTCGAAAGTAAAAAAACAATATTAAACCCAGGCTCGCTGGTAGAACTGGATAAGGTAATTCAGTTGATGAATGAAAATCCGAAATTAAAAATATTGATCAGCGGCCATACAGACAATGTAGGAAAAGATGCGGATAACCTGGTATTGTCTAACGGCAGGGCTTTGTCCGTAATTAATTATTTGCTGGCTAGCAGGCAGATATCAAAAGATCGTTTACAATCAAAGGGCCTTGGTGCCACCAAACCAATTGCAGATAATGCAACAGAACAGGGCAAAGCGTTGAACAGAAGAACAGAGTTAAGTGTGATCAGTAATTAGCTGATTTAGTTTTTCGGTTTTCCATTTGACTGAGCTTGTGGCTGCCCCGTCCTATTAACAGCTTACGTTAATGGCATCAATGAATGAATCATTAAAAAATGTCCTTTTACATCAAACCCGGGCATATTATCACAAGACCTTTGACGCTAAGAAAGCGTTTATTTTTTTGACTACAAGTTGATTTTGTTTATTAGTGTTTTGATTTGTAATAATTTTATATCGTCAATTATTACTGTA
>Ga0209181_10006824_pt1 | contig 15854 bp, 9 predicted proteins | sample MAT05_FD_187208 | JGI IMG/M metagenome (GOLD analysis project Ga0209181, IMG submission 187208) | Freshwater microbial communities from Lake Fryxell liftoff mats and glacier meltwater in Antarctica - MAT-05 (SPAdes) (version 2) | ecosystem: Environmental > Aquatic > Freshwater > Ice > Liftoff... | reverse complement strand
ACGCACCAGCAGACCCTGCCCATCAAGGACGTCTGGCTGTATCCGCTGCGGCGCGACTACGCCGAACACCTGCGCCTGTGAAACCCGACGCAACGCCATCGCGGCGACGGCATCACCGAATGTTTACGAACTCGGGAGGCCCTGATCGCGAATCATCTGCACCACCTGCAGCTTGAACTCCGGGTCGAAATTCCTTCGTTGTCTCTTGCTCATGTTCCTCGTCCAAGTGGACTCCACCTATCGAGGTGTCCGCAGAAATTAGACCAGCACAGTCGCTGATGGGTCGGGGCCGACGGCCAGAGTCCAAGACGGTACGACCGGTCCGCGGCCACCTCGATGGGCTGGACGGCGGCCTTGATGGTCGCGGTGACCGCCAATGCCGCCATCTACAAGGGCCACAACGATTGACGCCTGCCCAACAAGAACGAACTGGAGTCGCTGTTGGACATCAGCATCGAAACCAACCCGGCCATCAATCTGACGGCATTCCCCGCCACCCCGGTCAGAGGCATCTACTGGAGTTCGACCATGTACGGTGGCGCCACCCCGGGTGTCGCGTGGTACTTCTTCTTCGACCATCCGCTGGGCAACGTCAACACGCTGAGCGCCACATTGCAGGTTCGCCTCGTGCGCGCAGGGCGATCGGTCGACGCCTTTGATCGGCTCTAGCTAGCGAAGAAACGCGCTCAATTCGTCGAGGGCGGGCAGCGTTGCCATGTCGATGCCGAACAGGTTCACCGCTGGATGCAGAGCGAGCAGCTGCTCCGCCTGCCGCTTCATGTCGAACTCGAGGTCGGAATCGGCGAGCAGGGCCCGCAGCCAGCGCTGCCCCTGCGCTTCGTCTCCCCCGCTGTCGAGGGCAAGCGCCGCACACAGAAGCACCGCCCAGCGCGCGATCGGCGCCAGCGCGCTTTCCCGAGCCACCGCAACGAGCGACCCGGCGATCTCCCGCGCTTCGCTCACTCCGCCTTCGCTCATGGCGACGAAGGCCAGATGGAACTTCGCCTCGCAGCTGAGGATCGGCGTGCCGGCATCGATCGCCTGCTCGAAGTGCGCCCGCGCCTCGGCGAAGCGGCCACGCATCGCCTCCGCCTGCCCGAGCGTGTCGAGAGCCGCCGAGCGCCCGGAGGCATAGCCGACCTGTTCGTACAGGTCGAGCGATCGCGCCGCATCCCGGGCCGCGAGATCGGCCTGCTCCGCGCCGAAGCGCCACAGCGAGACGGTGGCTAGCGAATTGAGGGCGCGCGCGAGATGATGCTTGCTGCCGATCTTCTCGAACAGGCTCAGCGATTCGCGCAGCAACGCCTCGCCCTCTTCGACCCGGCCCTGCTTCACAAGCGCCGGCGCCAGCGACGATTGGACCGTGGCGATCATGGTGGGCGAGCCGATCTCCAGAGCGATGTCGTGCGCTTCGCGAAAGCATCGCTCCGACTCGGCTGCCTGGCCGTTGGAGTCGAAGAGGACGCCGGCGTTGTAGCGTGCCCTCAGGGCCAACGCGGGGTCGCCGACAGCGTCGACCAGGGCCTTCAAGGTGTCGATCCCGGCGATGGCGTCGGCAAGATCGTCGTTGATGTGCGCGATGCTTTGCGCGTACAGCAGCGAGTAGGCCAGCGGGTAGCCGAGCTCGTTTCGCCGGGCAAGCTCGATCGCTGCGTCGAAGTCGTCCCGGGCCGATGCCAGGTCGTGCAACATGGCATGAGCGCGGCCGCGATTCGCGAGCACGAGCGTGCGCACCGACGGTGAGAGGGCAAGGCCCGGCGCCAGGAACCGGGTCGCGGCATCGACGGCGTCGCGAACCATCCCCCGGCTCAACAGAACGCGCAGGAGGGGCTCGGCGCTGGCATCCGACAGTTCGCGCCCCTGCGTCTGGAGAAGCTCAGCCGCCGCCAGGAGGTTGGGCAGCTCCACACTCAACACAGCCTCTGCCTCGAGCTCTGCCGGACCATCGAGCTGCGAGCGCAGGCGGCCCAGCTGGCCGGCGTAGTGGACAAGGTAGCGCCGCTGCGCCTGCCGCTGGGCATCGGCGCGCGCGCTCAACCGGGCTTGCAGGAACTGGCGCACCAGTTCGTGCAGGCCGAAGCGCCCGTCGGGACGGCGCAGCACCAGCGACTTGTCGACCAGGGTCGAGAGCAGCCGCAGCGTGGCGCCGGCCACCGCCTGCGCCGCCTCCTGGGTGAAGCCGCCGCGGCAAAGGGCCAGTGGCGCCAGCGACAGCTGCTGCTCGCGCGTCAGGAGCTGCCACGAGGTGCGCACGACGGCATCGAGGCTGCGCTGCCGCGCCGGCCGGTTGCGATGCTTCGTCGCCATGGCCGACATCTCCGTGGCGATGGCGTTCGTGAGGTCGCCGCAGGGCACCGTTCGTACCCACGCTGCAGCCAGCTCGATGGCGAGCGGCAAGCCTTCGACCAGCCGGCAGATGCGCACGACGTGCGGCCATTCGGCCTGCGGCGAGAAGCCGAGATATGCCTGGCGCGCGCGCTGCATGAACAGCTCGACGGCAGGGTACGACGCAGCCGGCGTCTGCACAGCGGCATCCGCAGGGAACGGCAGCCCGGGCACCTCGTAGACCCACTCCTCCTGGACGCCGAGCGTTTCACGCGAGGTCACGAGAAAGCTCACGGCCGGAGCTGCGCGCAGGATCCGGAGCACGAGCTCGGTGCCTCCCGCTTCGATCAGCTGCTCGAAGTTGTCGAGCACCAGCAGCCGCTCCTGTGGTTGCAGCGCGGCGCAGAGGGACGCGGCCGGTTCGGCCTGGGCCGGCAGCTCGATGCCGAGCGCACGCGCCATCGCGTTCGGCAGGTGCTCTGCCTTGAACACGGCGTCGAGAGCGATCCAGGTGGCGCCGAGCGCGAAGCGCGCCGCCCACTGCGCCGCCAGCACGTAGGCGAGGCGTGACTTGCCGGAGCCGCCGAGCGCATGCAGCGTGAGAAGACGACATGCGGGATCGCTCGTCAGCTGCTCGAGGTGCGCCAGCTCGTCGATCCGGCCGACGAAGGTCGTTGCCGGCACGTCGACCGCATGCAGCGCTTGTTCCGGCAGGAGCGCCCGCGCAACGACAGGCCGATGCTGCCCTTGCCCGGTGCTGCCGGCGAGGATCGCGTCGGCGAGCGACCGGGTCTCGGCGTCCGGGCCCCGGCCCATGGCCACCGCCAGCTCGCGCTGGCAGGCCTCGTACTGCGCCAGCGCCGCTTCGCGCTGGCCGGCTTCGAACAGCAGGCGCATCAGCCAGCGGTGCGCCCGTTCGGCCGCCGGCTCGAGCGCCGCCCAGCGGCGCGCCGCTGCCATCGCCGCTTCGCGCCCGCTCGAGGCCAGGGCGGTGTCCCGCTGCGCCAGCTCGCGGTGGCGCGCGATCAGCCGGTCGAAGACCGATTGCGCCACCTGCCGGAAGCCGGCCCGCTCGCGCTTCAGCCAGTCGTCGAAGTCGGGCGATGCATCGAGCTCGAGATCCTTGAGGAAGTCGCCGCCGTAGAGATCGGCGGCCGCGCTCAACGACGACAGCTCCTCCGATTTCGCAAGCGCCTCGAAGCGCTGCGTGTCGATCTCGATGGAACTCGGCGCGTTGCCGTGCAGGCCGATGCGCTCCCGGTCGACGGCCAGCCACGTCGCGACGGCGGCGGGTAGGCGTTGCAGCGCCGTCCGCAGGCTGCTGCGCGCCGCTTCCTGGTCGCCGCCCCACAGCAGCCGGGCGAGCTCGCGGCGCGTCGGGCGACCGCCGGCGCGCGCCAGAAAGTACAGCAGCCCGAGCGCCTTTTTCGAGCTGCACGCGACCGGTTCGCCGTCGATCGCGAGCCGCGGCTCGCCGAGCATCACGATGGTGAGGCGCTGCATGCGACCGATTCTAGGCAGCAGGAAACGCGCGCGACCGCACGGCAACTCGCTGTCGCGCTGCTGTCACGGCGCAATCACGGGCCGCTTCCTAACATCGCCTGCAACGGTTCGGGATTCAAGGAGCGATCATGACGAGTCGATGGAAAGCAGCGATGGCGATGGTCGGCCTGGCGTGGCTGGTCGGATGCGGCGGTGGCGACGGCGATGCACCACCGCCGACCCCTCCTGCGGCGACGGTCGCGACCGTGCAGGTGGCGGCGCTGGCGCTCGACGGCAGCCCGCTTGCCGGCGTCAGCGTCACCGCGAACGGCAGTGCCCCGGTGCTGACCGATGCCGCCGGCCGGGCCGAGCTGACCGTGGCCAACGACGTCGACCTGATCCTCGCCTTCAGCAAGAGCGGCCTGGCGAGCCAGGTCAAGGTATTGCACGTGCCGGCAGGCGTCTCGCGCTCCGAGTTCAGGGCGACCCTCGTGCCCCGACAAGCGGCGCTGACCGTGAGCGACATCGCCCTCGGCGGCACGGTCCGTGGCAAGGACGGCACTCGGGCGACGTTCCCGGCGGGAAGCCTGGTCGACGCGAGTGGCGCCGTCGTCTCAGGCGCGATCCAGATGCAGCTCACGCCGATCAACGTGCTCGCCGACACCTCTGCCTTTCCCGGCCGCTTTGCCGGCACGCAAGGCGGGGCGGCGCCGGTGGGCATCGTCAGCTACGGAACTGCGGAATTCCATCCGACGCAGAACGGCGGGAAGCTGCAGATCGCGCCCGGCAAGTCGGTGACCATCGAGATCCCGATGTACGCCGACCGTCACACGGACGGCAGCGCCGTCCGGCTCGGCCAGAGCATCCCGCTCTGGTCGCTGAACGAGGGCACGGGCCTGTGGACTCAGGAGGGCACCGGCACGGTCGTCGCCAACGCCGACAGCCCGACCGGCCTGGCGTTGCGCGCCGAGGTCAGCCACTTCAGCTGGTGGAACTGCGACGATCTATCGGGTCCCGAGGCGAGTGTCGACGTCCGGTGTCTCGGCGTCGATGCCGGCGGCAATGCCACCGTGCCGCTGGCCGCCGGACAGAGCTGCCTGATCCGCGCCCAGGTACCCGATCCGCGCCGGCGACCGGCCACGGCGGCGACGATCGGCGTCGACAACGACGGTGCCGTCGGACTGCGCGTGCCGGCCGACACGCTGGTCGAGTTGTACGGCGAGAGCGTCGCCAACGGCGTCCCCGTGAGGGGCCTGGTGACGGTGAACATTCCCGCCGGCGAACGCCGGACCGTGGTGATCCCGCTCGTGCCGCCGGTCGCGGTGACACTCCTGGAGCCGGCCCGCGATGCCACCTTGCCGTCGCTGGGGAGCGCCACCGTGACGGTCGGGGAGAGCGTCGACCGCGTCGAGATCTATCTGGGCGGCGTCAAGGTCGCCGAAGACACGAGCGCGCCGTACCAGCTCGCCTTCGACACCACGGCGGTGAGCGAGGGCTTCACGACATTGCAGGCACGGGCGTTCCGCTCCGGCAGCCTCGTCGGCGCCACCGAGCCGATCCCGGTGATCGTCGATCGCAGCCCGCCGGTGGTGACGCTGACGCGACTCGACGCGACCGCCGGCGACGGCCGCGTCCGGCTGCTGGCGCAGGTGAGCGACCTGTCGCCGGTCGGCCGGGTCGAGTTCTTCCGCGGTTCCACCCTGCTCGGCGAAGCCACGGCGTTTCCCTTCGAGCTCACCTACTCCCTGCTGGCCTCCGATACACCGAGCGTCAGCTTCACGGCGCGCGCCCGCGATGTCGTGGGCAACGCCGGCAGCAGCAACGTGATCTCGTTCGGCACGCTCGCGCCGACGGTCGCACTGACCCGAAATCCGTCCACGGCCACCCTCACCTCGAGCCAGGCGGTCACCTTCAGCGCCACGGCGGCCAGCAGCAACGGCATCGACCGGGTCGAGTTCTTCAAGGGAAGCATCCGGTTGGGCGAGGACCGCAGCCCGCCCTACGAGATCGTCTACACCGTCACCGGGGCCGACGAGCCGGTGCTCAACGTCATGGCCAAGGCCATCGATGCCGACGGCAACAGCGCCAGCGCCAGCCTCGCCGTGCCGGTCAACATCAGCTCGGGCGACGCCGTCGCGCCGGTCGTGGCGCTCGACGCGATCGCGTCGCCGGTGAGCACCAGCAGCCTCGAGCTCGCCGCCGCGGCGAGCGACGACGTCGGCGTCGCCAAGGTCGAGTTCTACGTCAACGGCTTGCTGATGGGCGAGCGCACGGCGTTGAGCGCGGGCCGGTACCGGCTGATCGCCGACGTCGGCACCCTGGACGGCCCGGTCACGTTCATCGCGCGGGCCTACGACGCAGCCGGCAACACCGCCGACTCGACGCGGACGGCCACCGTCCGGATCGTGGCGACGCTGCTCGCCGCCAACGGCGAGCTTATGCACGCGCCGGCGAGCTTGGCGGCCTGCCCGCCCAGCCTGGGGCTGAGCGCCGACGGCACGCCGTATGTCGCACACGTGGTTCTCACCGGCAACGTGCCGGACGCGGGCGTCTCGCGCCGCATCGGCGGCGTGTGGCAATCGCTCGGCTTTGCCAACGACCCGACCTCGACCCACCTCCAGCGCTTCACCTGCCCGACCCTCGGCGTCACCGCGGCGGGCGAGCCGTTCGTGGCGATGATGGCTGCCGCCGGACGCAGCGGCGACTCCGGTCTGACACAGATCGTGCGCCGGTTCAACGGCAGCGCCTGGGTCACCGAACGAGAGATCGTCGCCACTTCGGGGAACGACCGGATCTCGCTGGTCATGGACGGCGCGAACCGGCCGGTGATCGTCTGGAGCGGCGCCGTGTCTGGCGTGGGGAAACGCCTCAACGCCGAGCGCTTCGAAGGGGGCATCTGGCAAACCCTGGCCACGCGCTTCGGCTCGCTCGGCGGCGACGTCGGCGACTTCCGCCTCGCCGTGCGGCCCGATCTCACGGTCGCCCTGGTCACCGTCTCGAGCACCGGTCCGTTCGGCAACGCCATCCATGCCCTCACCATCGGCGACGGTGGCATCCTGTCACTGGGCGATTCGGTGACGCGCAAGATCGACGAAGTCGGCGACAGCTCGCGATCGCTGCGCGTCCTCGACATCACTGCCAACGCCGGCGAGACGGTGGTGAGCTATGCGCTGTTGGGCAGCAGCATCTCGCAGACCCGGACCGTGCGCTTCGACACCGCCAGCAACGTCTGGCGCCTGCTCGGCACCGATGCCGACCTGGTGGTACCGTCGGGCCCCTCCGCGCTGGCCTTCCAGGGTGGGACGCTGGTCCAGGTGCTCTCCATGGACGTCTTCGCGCCCGCCCTCGCGCGGCGCTGGAACGGCAGCGCCTGGAGCGCGTTCACCACGCTGACCGGCGTCAACAGCATCGAGGCCCGGGCGGTGGTGCACCAGGACACCTTGTTCCTCGGCTTCACGCAGGGCGGCAGCGCGGGCGTCGCCCGTCTCAACGTGCCGTGAGGCGGGTCTTATTCGCCACGCCGGAAGTGAACGAAGAACGCGGTCGAGTAGGTGGGCCGCGATCTGCGCCATGCGCCGCGCACCGCACGAGGGGCAGAACCCGCGGCGCTTGCAGCTGAACGCCACCAGCTTGTTCACGGTCTCAAACGGTGCAGTGCGGCGCCATCGCGCTGAATGCGGCCTACCTTGTGCTGCCCGCCTCGGGGCGCGCACATGAGAGTGATCGAGCAGTCGCTCCTGGCCATGGCTGACAGCACAGCGGCCGGCAGGTCAGGTCAGGTGAACGGACCAGCAAAGCTGCCCGCCGCGAACGTCAGCTGATGGCTATGGGGAGCTGCTACTTCAACCCGTTCGGCGGCAATGCCGTGGCGACCGCCGCCGCGCAAACGACTGAGGATAGGAAATTCAAACGCACTTTTTTGCTCCCAAAGGCCCGCCGGCAAGGCTCTCGATCACCCACTGAACCGGCCCTTGGGTCTATTTGCCGCACGTTGAAGGCCGATCCCGGCGCCGAAGTGCGTCTCTCGAACGGCTTGCCTTGGGGTTTTCCCTTGCAGCATCTTTGCGCTGGCCGACAAGGCCGGTGACGAGCCCACGGCCGACCTGCTGACGCAGCGCCTGACGGTGCACGAGCAGACGGCCTGGATGCTGCGTTCGATGCTGGAGGCAGGCTAAGTCCGCAAGCGGCGATTGCCCGCCGGCCGCCTTTGCCGCCACCTTTGCCGCCACCTTTGCCGCCACCTTTGCCGCCGCCAGGGTGTCAACCCGTCTGCCCTTTGTCGAGTGTCTGTGCTACCTTACAAGGTATGTACGCCGAATTTGACCATCGCTTGTCGCAGCTCTCCGAGTTGGCGCCCGAGCTCGCCTCTACCGTGGTGCGGGTGGCGGGCGATATCGCCCTGGTCATCGGCGCCGACGGTGTGATCTGCAACGTGGCCGAAGGCCAGGTGCCACTGGGCAGCCACGGCCAGGAATGGCTGGGCCGGCCCTGGGCCGAAACCGTGCCCAGCGCCGCGCGGCAGAAGGTGGAACTGCTGCTGCAGGAAGCGCAGAACCACGGGGTGTCGCGCCGCCGTGAGCTGAACCACCCCACGACGGGCGGCACCGAAATTCCGGTTTCCTGGGCCGCCGTGCGCCTGGGCGCCAGCGGCCCGGTGCTGGCCGTGGGGCGCGACTTGCGCGCCGTCAGCGCCATCCAGCAGCGTTTCCTTGACGCCCAGCAGGAGATGGAACGCGAGTACTGGCAGCGCCGCCAGGCCGAAAGCCGCTATCAGCAGCTGTTCCAGGTGGCGCACGACGCCGTGCTGGTGCTGGACGCAGAAACCTTTGCCGTGCTGGAAGCCAACCCGGCCGCCGGCCCGCTGCTGGGTGCGTCGGCGTCTGAACTGGTGGGCCACACGCTGCGCCGTTTCATCGACCCGCCCTTGCGGCCGACACTGGACGAACTGCTGGTCACGGCAAGGGCCAGTGGCCACGCTGCGGAGATGCGGCTGAAGGTGGCCAGCACCGACTTGCCCATCGACCTGTCGGCCACGCCGTTCAGGGCCGAGGACAAGATGTGCCTGCTGCTGCGCGCACGCCGCGCGCTGGCTTCGGCCAGCGACCCCCAAGCTGTGCTGGACTTCATCGGCCAGACCCCCGACGCCGTGGTCATCACCGACTCGGCCGGCCGGGTGTTGTGGTCCAACCGCGCCTTTGCCCAGATGTGCGACTCCTCGCATGAATCACGTCTGAAAGGCCGCCTGCTGGCCGAAGCCGTGGGCGGCGACCCTGCGCAATGGGCCACGCTGATGGCCCGTGTGCGCAGCCGCGGCATCGTGGGCCAGGCCACGGTCACGCTGCGCCTGCCAGGGGCGCAGCCGCTGCGGGCCGGTGTGTCGGCCGCGCTGCTGGCCGAAGGCGACCAGGAACAAATCGGCTTCACCTTGCGCGCGGCCGCCGGTCCGGACCTGCCGGCACTGCCCTCGGGCACGGCTGAAGAGCTGGACCTGGGCCTGGCCGAGCTGGTCACCCGCCTGGGCCAGATGTCGCTGGCCGAGATGCTGACCGAAGCCAGCCGCACGGCCGAGGTGCACTTCATCCAGGCTGCGCTGCGCGCCAGCGGCGGCCGGCTGGACGCGGCTTCGGCCACGCTGCAGATAAGCCCCGCTTTGCTGTTGGACCGCATGGCGCAGCTGGGTCTGCCACCGCCGGCGACCCTTTGGCTGAGCCGAGTCAACGGCCAACTCCCGCACGCGAACTGACCGTGGACTTGAGCGTGGACAGCCCGGCCTTCGGCCAGGCCGACCTCACTAACTGCGAGCGCGAGCTCATCCACCTGGCCGGTTCGGTGCAGCCCCACGGTGTGCTGCTGTTGCTGCGCCAACCCGACCTGGTGGTGCTGCAGGCCAGCGCCAATGCGCAAGCCTTGCTGGGCGTGCCGGCGCAGGCGCTGCTGGCGATGCCCCTGCACCGGCTGGGCGGCAACCTCTCGCACCAGGTGATCAAACTGGCTGGCGAGCTGGATGCACAGGGCGCTGCGCCGCTGCCGCTGCAGTGCCTGGTGGATGGCCCGAATGGAACAGACTGCGAAACACCGACGCGCCGCCTGGAAGGCCAGCTGCACCGGCCGCCGGGTGGCGGGCTCATCGTCGAGCTGGAAGCCGTGCCCCGCCCTGCGCCGGGCCAGCCTGCGGCCCAGCCTGGCAATGCAGCGGCGGCCATCGGCCTGGACCCCGCCGAGCTGGGCCGCCACATTGCCACCGCTGTGCAACGTTTCACTGCGGCGGCCAGCATTCAAACGCTGGCCGACGCCATCGTGCAGGTGCTGCGTGACCTGACCGGCTACGACCGGCTCATGGTCTACCGCTTCGACGCCGACGGCCACGGCAAGATCATTGCTGAAGCCCGTGACCCGCGTCTGGATTCCCTGCTGGGCCACCACTACCCGGCCAGCGACATCCCGCAGCGCGCGCGGCAGCTGTACCTGAGCAACCGCGTGCGCGTGCTGGGCGACGTCAACTACGAACCGCAGCCACTGGTGCCCTTGCTGCGGCCGGACAGCGGCCAGCCGCTGGACATGTCGCTGTGCCACCTGCGCAGCATGTCGCCACTGCACCTGCAGTACCTGCGCAACATGGGCGTCACCGGCACCCTGGTGGCTTCGCTGGTGCGCGAGGGCCGCCTGTGGGGGCTGATCGCGGCCCACCACTACAGCCCGCGCCGCATCCGGCTGGCTCTGCGCACGGCGGTTGATCTGTTGGCCGAGGTGGCATCGACCCGCATCGCGGCCATCGAAAACTACGCCCACACCCAGGTGGCGCTGATGGTGCGGCGCCTGGAGCAGCGGCTGATCGAAGCCACGTCCACCGAAGGCGACTGGCGCCTGGCCCTGCTGCGCAACCCACGCACGCTGCTGCAGCCGCTGGAAGCCACCGGCGCAGCGCTGTTCCACGACGGCGAGGTGCTGACCACTGGCGAAGTGCCGTCGACGCCCGAGTTGCGCGCGCTGTGCAGATGGGTGGACGGCCAGCCCTTCGAGAGCCTGGCCGATTCTGCATTTGCCTGTTCTTCGGTGGGCAAGGTGCACCCGCCACTGGCCAGTGTCACGCCAACGGCTTGCGGTGTGCTGGCGGTGAAGCTGTCGCGCACAAGGCCCGACTACCTGATGTGGTTCCGCAAGGAGCAGTTGCTCACCGTCACCTGGGCTGGCGACCCCGCCAAACCGATGATCAACAACGACCCCACGCAGCTGTCGCCGCGCCGGTCGTTTGCGGCCTGGAGCGAAATCGTGCGCGGCACGGCGCTGCCCTGGTCCAACGCCGAACGCGTGATGGCCAGGGCCATCGGCGTGGCGCTGGTGGACATCATCGTGCAGGTGCATGCGGTGCGGCTGCTGATCGCGGAGCAGCAGCTCACGCAGATCCGCGCCACGGTGGGCGCGGCGGCCGAAGCCGTGCTGTTGGCCCGCGCTGACGGCAGCCTGATCTACGCCAACACGGCCTTCGAGACGCTGCGCGGCGACACCACTCATGCAGTGGCCGCAGGCACTGCAGTGGCCGATCTGTTTGCCGACAGCACCCGCGTGCGGGGTGTCATCGAAGGCCTGTCACAGCAGCCCTGGCGCGGTGAATGTTCGCTGCTGCACAGCGCCGCCCCGCAAGCTGCGCTGCCCGTGGCCGTGCGCGCCGAACTGGTGCCCGGGCGCGACGGCGCGCTGCTGGGCTGCATCATCACGCTGACCGACCTGAGAGAAACACGCCGCACCGCGCAGGCGCGCCAACACCTGCAGGCCGCACTGGCCCTGGCGGGCGGCGATGCCAACTTCGAGCGGCCCAGCGACGAGGTCATCGGCGCCATCCTCACCAACGCCAGCCTTGCCGCGATGGACATTGCCGACGCCGCCGGCGGGCCCACCGTGGCGCCCTTGCTCGAAGAACTGGAAGCTTCGGCCAAGCGCGCCACGGCGCTTTACGCGCAGATGCGCAGCATCTCGGCCTGAGTGGCCGAGGGTCGCTCGCTCAGAGGGCCAGTTCGGCAAACAGCTGCTGGTGTTGCACAAAGGCCCAGCGCGCTTCGGCCACGATGAGATCGGCCTCTTCAGCAGTCACCGGCAACTGCGCCAGCGCCTGGCGCAGCCCCTGGCGCAGCGCAAGCACCCGGGCTTCGTCACCAAATTCGTAGAACTGTGTCGCCCCTTCAGCGGCCGGGCCCAGTCCGCGAGCGACCAGTCGTTTCAGGATCTGCCCGCCGTGCAGGTCGCCCAGGTAACGGGCGTAGGCGTGCGCCACCAGCGAGGCCGAAGATTGTTGGGCCAGTGCCCGCAGGCGTTCAACATAGGCCACGCCTGCCGCAGCCAGCGGCAACTGGCTGCGCCATTGCGGGCCCATCAGGCTGTCCAGGTCGGCGGCCAGCGCGGCGCGGCGGTGCAGCTGCGGGTCGTTCAGGTCCTGCACCGCACGGTGGGCGTCGGTGCGCATCAGCGCCGCTTCCATGGCCTCGTAGACGGCGTGCAGGCCGCGCAACAGCGCGCAGTAACCCGGCAGGGCCAGGCGGCCGGCCAGCAGTTGGGCCATCACGCCGGTGCGTTCGGTCTGGGCGTGCAGGTCGCGGGTATCCAGGCGCAGGCGCTGCGTCAGGTCCACGGGCTCGGATCTCAGCGCTTCAGACATCAAAGATCGTCCACCGTCTTGGGCCAGCTGGACTTCAGCAGTCGGCTCAGTGCACGATCGGCCAGCAGCTTGCCGCCGGTCTGGCAGCGGGCGCAGTAGTTGGTTTCGTTGTGGGCATGCACGATGCGCTGCACAGGCGTGGCGCAGATGGGGCAAGGCTGGCCATAGCGGCCGTGCACCGCCATCTGTTCATGAAAGGCGGTGACCTTCTGCGGCCAGCCGGGCGATTCGGCACGCAGGCGGTCGGTCCACTCCAGCAGCACGGCACGTGTGGCGTCGAACAGGCGTTGCGTGGCTTCGGCCGGCAGCGCGCGTGTCAGCGCCAACGGCGACAGCCGCGCGCGGTGCAGGATTTCGTCGGAATACGCATTGCCGATGCCACTGAACAGGTGCGGGTCGGTCAGCGCGCGCTTGAGGGTGTGGTTTTCTTTCGTCAGCTGCGCGGTGAACGTGGCTGCGTCGATGGCAAAAACGTCCAGCCCGCCGGCGTCCAGCGCAGCCAGCGCCGTGGCCCCCGCCACCAGGTGCAGCGACGCACGGCGGCTGGTGCCGGCTTCGGTGAGCAACAAGGAGCCGGCGTCGAAGTCCAGACACAGCAAGGCCAGCTTGCCCGGCAACTTGGCGTCGGGCGCCAGCCAGCGCAGGCGGCCGGCGATCATGAGGTGGATGACGAGGAACAGGTCGCCTTGCAGCGCCAGCACCAGCCGCTTGCCCAGGCGCTGAACATCCAGCACCGCGCGGCCCTCGGCCTGCGCGATGGGCGGCAGCGCCGTGCGCAGCACAAACGGGTTGAGCAGACGCACACGGCGCAGGGTCTGCTGTTGCAGACGCTCTTGCGCTCGTTCGACGTAGACGGTGATGTCGGGCAGTTCAGGCATCGGCGGGCCGGTTCATTGGCATCGTAGCCATTGCCGGCCGCGCGTGGGCTGACAACCCACCCGGCGGCCGTGCGGCGGGTGGCGATAATCTGCGATTGTCTGTTTGCCCCTGCCATGTCCACTGATCTCGCCACGCGCATGCACTCTGAGGTGCGCCGCCGCCGCACCTTCGCCATCATTTCCCACCCCGACGCCGGCAAGACCACGCTGACGGAGAAGCTGCTGCTGTTCAGCGGCGCGATCCAGATCGCCGGCAGCGTGAAGGCCCGCAAGGCCACACGCCACGCCACCAGCGACTGGATGGAGATCGAAAAGCAGCGCGGCATCTCGGTGGCGTCCAGCGTCATGCAGATGGAGTAGCGCGACTGCGTCATCAACCTGCTCGACACGCCCGGCCACCAGGACTTCAGCGAAGACACCTACCGCGTGCTGACGGCCGTGGACGCGGCGCTGATGGTCATCGACGCGGCCAACGGCGTGGAGCCGCAGACGCGCCGCCTGCTGCAGGTCTGCCGCGCGCGCAACACGCCCATCCTGACCTTCGTCAACAAGATGGACCGCGAGGTGAAAGACCCGCTGGTGCTGATGGACGAGATCGAACGTGAACTGGGCATGGAAGTGGTGCCCTTCACCTGGCCCGTTGGCATGGGCAAGGCCTTTCATGGCGTAATGGACCTGCGCGAACAGCAGATGCGTGTGTTCAGCCCCGGCGAAGACCGTGTTTCTGGAAAATCGGGTGCCGAAGACGAGATCCTGGCCGGCCTGCACAACCCCGCCTACGCCCAGCGCTTCGGCATGCAGTACGAACAAGCCAAGGGCGAGATCGAGCTGCTGACCGATGCCGCGCCGCCCTTCAACATGACCGACTTCCGCGCCGGCCGCCAGACGCCGATGTTCTTCGGCAGCGCGGTCAACAATTTCGGCGTGCGCGAGGTGCTGGACGCGCTGGTGGACCTGGCGCCGCCGCCGGGCGAACGCACGTCCATCCAGCGCACCGTGTCACCCGACGAAGCCAAGTTCACTGGCGTGGTGTTCAAGATCCAGGCCAACATGGACCCGGCCCACCGCGACCGCATCGCCTTTCTGCGCGTGGCCAGCGGTCACTTCGAACGCGGCATGCGGCTGAAGGTGGTGCGCAGCGGCAAGGAGATGCGGCCCAACACGGTGGTGTCTTTCCTGAGCCAGCGCCGCGAGCTGCTGGACGAAGCCTTTGCCGGCGACATCATCGGCATTCCCAACCACGGGGTGCTGCAGCTGGGCGACACCATCACCGAAGGCGAGTCCCTGCAATTCACGGGTTTGCCGTTCTTCGCGCCCGAGATGTTCCGCAGCGTGGAAGTGGCCGACCCCTTGAAAACCAAACAGCTGCGCGCGGGGCTGACCCAGCTGGGCGAAGAAGGGGCGATCCAGGTTTTTCGTCCGGTATCCGGCGGCGTGCTGCTGCTGGGCGCCGTGGGCCAGCTGCAGTTCGAGGTGGTGGCGCACCGGCTGGAGCACGAATACAGCTGCAAGGCGCGCATCCTGCCGGCAGAGGATAGGAAATTCAAACGCACTTTTTTGCTCCCAAAGGCCCGCCGGCAAGGCTCTCGATCACCCACTGAACCGGCCCTTGGGTCTATTTGCCGCACGTTGAAGGCCGATCCCGGCGCCGAAGTGCGTCTCTCGAACGGCTTGCCTTGGGGTTTTCCCTTGCAATCAGCCGCTAAACCTCGGCTCTGAGAAGCTCTGGCGCAGCCGATCCCCGCGGCCCTGGTCACCGGGCCGCCTCAAACGTGTTGGCTGGAGGGTCTCAGGCCGCTTGCAGCTGCGACCGACGGGCTGGCGTTCGCGGCGGCGCCCGGGCCTGCAGACCCAGGTGCGTGAGGATCTTCTCGATCACCGGCTGCTCCAGGATCGCCGCGATGATCTTCAGCTCGCCCCCGCAGTTCGGGCAGTGCGCCATGTCGATCTCGAACACGCGCTTCAGCAGCTTGGCCCAGCTCAGCCGAACCGGACGGTGGTGCGCACAGGTCGCCTCGCACTCGGCCAGCGGTACGGCCTGCACGGGTGGTTCGGGCTCTTGCGGCACCACCTGCGGCACCACCTGCGGCACAACCTGCGGCACCACCTGCGCGCGCAGCTTGGCGTTCGGTGCGAGAACGCCGTGGAAGCGAATCAGATGCAGCCTCGGCCTGGGCACCAGCGCAGCCAGCCGCTGCATGAACCCCAGCGGCGACATCACGAGGTGCGTGGTGCCGTCTCGCCAGGGGGTCTTGAGCTTGAGGACCACCTGACCCGCGGCGTTGGTTTGCACGCGTTCGTTCGCCAGCGCCGGGCGGGTGATGGTGCGGCACAGCTGCTCCAGCGCCTGGCGGTCGTCGGCGCCGCAGCGCACGGCGGCGTGCAAGCTGAAGCCGTCGATGTCGGCGCACAGCGATTGCTTGAAGTCTGCGTCCCTCGGCATCGCGCCCTGCAGCGTCAGCACCTTCTGGCCGGCGCGTGGGCCGAAAGCGATGCGGTAAGCCGAGCCCGGACTCAAA
>Ga0209181_10006816_pt1 | contig 15873 bp, 12 predicted proteins | sample MAT05_FD_187208 | JGI IMG/M metagenome (GOLD analysis project Ga0209181, IMG submission 187208) | Freshwater microbial communities from Lake Fryxell liftoff mats and glacier meltwater in Antarctica - MAT-05 (SPAdes) (version 2) | ecosystem: Environmental > Aquatic > Freshwater > Ice > Liftoff... | reverse complement strand
GGGCAGGCGGGCTGCGCTTGAGGTCGGGCCGCTTGTCGTGCCCGGGGGCGGCGCAAGCGGCAGCGCCGGCCGCCAGAGAAATTGCTTTGGCGCTGAAGCGGCGAGAACGACTTGGCGATGGCTGCGGCACAGCACACTGCCGGCCCGTGCACGGATTGATGCAACTGGTCTGCTGAGGCGCCGAAATTCTTGCGCTGAAGGCATTTCAGTGGCGGGTAACGCTCGGTGAGCGGCCGGTCAGGCGCGACGGCCGGGTACCGGCGGTCGACCCATGAGCGACATACGCTGCCATGAACTCGTCGCCCCGAAGCAGCCGGTCGCATAGGCACCAAGGCCCTCGAAGGGATCCCCGCAGCAGTGGGCATACGGACGTAGGCCGCACACAGGGCGATTGAAGCGCAGCGCGCGGCTTGAGACCGTCCGAGGTCACAACATCGGGAGTCTCGCGTGCAAGCCATCGGCCGGCAGCCCAATCCTCCGAACAGGGCGCCGGACGGCGTCCCGGTCCACTACGAGCGCCACCGACCGGAGCAGACCACGCTGTACCGCCTGGTGCAGCAGCACGCCGCCACCTTCTTCGAGCAGGCTCAGGCCGCAGCCGGCTCCAACCTGCCGCAGTTCGTCAAGGCCGAGTTCGACGCCTTCCTGGAGTGCGGCATCCTGGCGCACGGCTTCCTGCGCCTACGCTGCGACGACTGCGGCCACGACAAGCTCGTCGCCTTCTCCTGCAAGCGCCGTGGTTTTTGCCCGTCGTGCGGGGCCCGTCGCATGGCACAGACGGCGGCGCACCTGGTGGACCACGTCATCCCGCACGTGACGGTGCGCCAGTGGGTGCTGTCGTTGCCCATCCCCCTGCGCCTGTTGCTGGCCGCACAACCCAAGCTGGTGACGCCCGTGCTGCAGGTGGTGCACCGCGCCATCGCGCGCTTCCTGCTCGATCAGGCCGGGCTGAAGGCCGAGCAGGCTGACAGCGGCGCGGTCACGCTGATCCAACGATTTGGTTCGGCCGCCAATCTCAACATCCACCTTCACTGCCTGGTGCTGGACGGCGTGTACCGGTGCGACACCGAAGGCGAATCTGTCTTCGTCGAAGTGCCGGCGCCAACCGACGAGGGGCTGCAGGCGGTGTTGCACAAGATCATCACCCGCATGATGAAGCTGCTCACCCGTCGGGGGGTGTTGGTCGAAGAGCAGGGCCAGACCTACATGCCCGACGACGACGCCGATTCGGACGAGGCCCGCACGCTCAGGCCGCTGCAGGGTGCCATGCCCAGGGACGCGGACTTCAAGCAGACGCTGTGCGCCGACATCGACGGACTCAGCTTGCACGCTGCCGTGCGTTGCGGCGCCGACGACCGCTTGGCGCTGGAGCGACTGTGCCGCTACATCACGCGCCCGGCACTGGCCAACGAGCGCGCGCGAACCAACGCCGCCGGGCAAGTCGTTCTCAAGCTCAAGACCGCTTGGCGAGACGGCACCATGCACTTGGTGATGTCGCCGCTGGAGTTCATGCAGCGGTTGGCGGCCCTGGTGCCACGCTCCAGACTGCACCTGATTCGCTTCCACGGCGTTCTCGCACCCAACGCCAAGCTGCGCGCGCAGGTGGTGCCGCAGGAACGCGAACCACCCGTGCAGGCCGCACCCACGGCCGAGTGCGAGGCGACCTGTGCGCACCACCGTCCGGTTCGGCTGAGCTGGGCCAGGTTGCTCAAGCGGGTGTTCGAAATCGACTTGGAACACTGCCCGAACTGCGGCGGCGAGTTGAAGATCATCGCGGCGATCCTCGAACAGCCACTAATCGAGAAAATCTTCACGCACCTGGGTCTGCAAGCCCGGGCTCCGCCACGCGCGCCAGCCCGTGGGTCCCAACTGCAAGCGGCCTGAGACCCGCCAGCGAACACGTTTCTGGCGGCCCGGTGCCCCAGGGCCGCGGGGGTCGGCTGCGCCAGAGCTTCTCAGAGCTGAGGTTTGGCGGCTAATCGCAAGGGAAAACCCGGAGACGTTCCCCGCGGATGAAGCTCGTTTGGACTGCGATCGATTATCAACCGGCCGCTGCCGGACCCAAGGATCGCATCAGTGGGTGTTCAAGCGCCTTGCCGGGGGGCCTTTGGGAGAAAAAAGGGGGTTTAAATTTCCTATCCTCCGGCGGCCTCAGCAGCGGCGCGATGCGCGCGAAGGTTGCCCCGTTTTTTGTTCCAATCGTGACCAGAAGTTGGAGAAGCAAGACCTGCCGGCGTGGGGCGTCCCGCACGCGCACAAGTTGTACTGCTGAACGATGAAGACACTGCTGGTTGATGACCACACCCTGCTGCGCCAAACACTTGCCGTTGTCATTGGCCAGACCTGGCCGACCTTGCAGTTGTTTGAAGCCGGCAGCCTTGCCGAGGCCTGCCGGCAGTGCGCCGCCCACCCCGATTTGAGCCTGGTGCTGCTGGACCTGGGATTGCCCGACGCCCAGGGCCTGCAGGGCCTGGCGTTGCTGCGTGAGCGGGCACCGAAGGCACGCCTGGTGGTGGTTTCGGCGCAGGACCAGCCGCAGATGGTGCTGGACGCCATCGAGGCCGGCGCGGCCGGCTTCATCCCCAAGACGACTGAATTCCGCGTCATGATCGACGCCTTGGACCTGGTGCTGCAGGGCGGCGTATACCTGCCGCCCAGCATTGCCACTGCACGACCGCAGGCGCAAGCGCCGGACCAGCTGGACTTGTCACCCCGCCAGTTACACGTGCTGGGCCTGCTGATGGCCGGGCATTCAAACAAAAGCATCGCGCGCCAACTTGGCCTAGCCCTGTCCACCGTGAAAACCCACTTGGAGGCCGTGTTTCTGCACCTGGGGGTCAACTCGCGCACGCAGGCGGTGCTGATGGTGGCCCGTCTTGGCCTCAGGCTGCCCCAGGGCTGACCGGCTGCCGGGGCGGCGCGCTGCGCTGCAGCCGTGCCAGCAAGGCCTCGGGCCGGAAGGGCTTGTGCAGCACCTCCAGCGCCTGCGCCGAGAGGTGGGCCATCACTGCCGGCGCCGTGTCTCCCGTGATCAGCAAGGCCTGCACCGGGCCCCAGCGCGCGCGCACCCGGGCAATGGCCATCGTGCCGTCGCCTGCGGGCAGGCGGTGGTCGGTCAACAGCCAATCGGGCGCGGGCAGGTTGGCGGCCAGGGTGGTGTCAAGCTCGGCCAGGCTGGCATGGCGGTGCACCTTGGCGCCCCAGGCTGACAGGCGTTCGGCCAGCGCCTCGCGCACGGCGGGATCGTCGTCGAGCAGCCAGACCGTGCGGCCCTGCAGCGGCCGGATGGCGTTGGCGTCCTGCGCTTGCGCCGCCGGCACCAGCGTGGCCGGCGGCAAAAGCAGCGTGAAACAGCTGCCACGGCCTGGCACCGACCGCAGGCTCAGCGGGTGGGCCAGCAGACCCGCGCTGCGCTGCACGATGGCCAGCCCCAGGCCCTGGCCCTTGCTTCGGTCGCGCCCCGGGTTGTCCAGTTGCACAAAGGCCTCGAAAACCCGGGCCTGGTCCGCGGCTGAAATGCCACGGCCGGTGTCCCAGACCTGCAGCCGCACACCCGCCGGGCTTGATCGTGCGGTCACCAGCACGCCGCCGTGGTCGGTGTAGCGGATTGCGTTGCCGACCAGATTGCGCAGGATCTGCTCCAAAAGCAGCGGGTCGGAGGTCACGACAAGCCCGGTGGGCCGGAAGCGCAGGTGCAGGCCTTTGGCCAGCGCCGCCGGTTGCTCATGCACCGCGATGGCCTGAAACAGTGCCTGCAGGGGCAGTGCCAGGTGTGGCCGAGTGGCCGGCCCGTCGTCCAGGCGGGACAAATCGAGCAGGCCGCGCACCAGGTCCTCCAGCGCCCGTGTGGCCTCCTGGGCGCGGTCCAGCAGGCCGCGCAGGTCCAGGCTTTGCGCACGCTCGCGGGCCAGGCCCAACAGCAGGCCGATGGCCACCACCGGCTGGCGCAGGTCGTGACTCGCAGCGGCCAGAAAGCGGCCCTGGGCCTGGTTGGCGTCGTCCAGTGCCCGCGTGCGTTCAGCGACGCGCGCTTCCAGCCGAACGGCCAGGTCTTCGGTGTTGCGCAGCGCTTCGACCATGCGTTGCAGCAGCACCAGGGCATACCACATGCACCCCAGCGGCACGGCATAGGGCAGCCAGAACTCGTGCGTGATCGGCAGCAATCCCTGGTGAAACAGGTAGTCGTGTGCAGCCGCCACCAACACGGCGGTCAGGCCCACCAGCAGCGCGAGCAGCGAACTGCGGCGAGCTCCGCGCACCGCCTGCATCAGCACGAACAACGAAAAGAGCGTCGTCAGGATCAGTGCGGGATAGGCCCATTGGTGCAGCGGCGCCAACGAGCCATTGGCCACGCCCAGCAAGCCCAGGGTCGGCAGCACGGTGGCCAGGCCCCAGAGCACCCGCTGGAAGCGCGGCCAGGGATAGGGTGACAGCGCCACCGCAAAGGCGCCCAACAAGGTGGCGCTGGCCACCTGGGCCACAAAAAACAGCCAGTTGCTGTAGATGGCGGGCCAGGGTGTGGCATTCACCAGGTAGCTGAAGTTGCGCACCGAGGTCAGCAGCCAGACCAGCCCGAACAGACCGATGGCGCGCTCACGCCGCGACTGGAACCAGATGGTGAGCATGAACAAGGCCAGTGCCGCACCGGCGGCATTCAGCAGTTGTGGCAGCGTCTGGTCGAAAAGCTCGTCGCGCTCGAACGCCGGCCGCAGGCTGTGGCTCGGGCCGATATGCACCTCGGACATGCCGGCGCGAACACCCAGGCGCCACTCGATGTCGATCTGGTTGCGGCCGGCGTGCAGTAGCGTGGCGGGAAACTCCGCCAGCACCGGCGCCGGTTTGGTCAGCACTTGGGCCGCGAACGCCGGGTCGTCGTCGCCGCCGGGCTGTTGCACCAGCACGCCGTTCACATGCAGGCGGTAGGCGGTGCTGAGCCGTTCGATGCGCAGTGCCCAGACGCCTGTCGGCGCGGTGTCGAGTTCGACCTGTAGCCGGTAGTGCCCACGGCCGAACCGGGGCAAGCCGCGCGCTACCCAGGTGTCGGGCAGGGCCACCGCGGACCAGCGGGCAGGGCTGTCGGTGACGACAACCCGGAACTGGGCCTCTTGCAGTTGCAGGGGCAACGGCTGTGCCGCGCCTGCCGGCAGCAGCACCAGCACCAGGCCCATGCACAGGAACAGCAGGCCCATCAGCAGGCCGGCCGCTCTCCCGCGCTGCTTTGCAATGCCCATTTGCGCTGGCCCCTTTCGGCTGTACTGCACGGCCTGCCGGATGCGACAGTTTGTCGCCGCGACCCGCCGCACTGGTTGACAGGCTGCCACTGGCAGGGCGTGGCGGATCAGTTTGCACCACCGGGGCTTGCGGCGGGCGACGCCCCGGTCCCTGTCAGGTGCTCAGACGCACGCGCAGCGGCGCAGCACCAGGCCCAGCCCGCCCAAGCCCGCCAGCATCAGCAGCAGAGCCTGCGGCTCGGGCACCTGTGCAGCAGGCAAGACAGCACCCGACGCAGCGCTGAAGCCGGCGGCTACAGCCTGGCCCTGGGCATCGAAGGCATCCACACCGACCAGGGTCCAGGTGTGGGAAAAGTCAGACGAGGCGTTGGCGCCGTAAGTGCTGACGGACAGGCCGATCTGGTACTCGGCCCGCGCGCCAAACACCACCGGCAGGTCCCAGCTGACCAGCGCATCGATGCGCTGGTCAGCCCACGTCCGGAAGTGGAGCACCGGCACTGGGCTCGGGGCGCCGGGATAGTTTGTGGTCAACAGCATGGGCGTCAGTGTGACGGATTTGTAATCGGGGTTGTAGATCGCCTGGTGGGCACCAAAGTAGAAGCCGGTCGTGCCCGACACCTGCCCGTCGAAGGCGGCGGTGAAACGCACGATGCCTGCCGCGCCGGTCAAGCGGGTGTCCGTGGCGGTGGCGACCACGGAGTCCTGGATGATGTTGGCAGCGAAGTAATCACCGTCAGGTGCGGTGGCGCTGGTGCGGACCAATGCCTTCATCGATGTGTACGTGGTCTCTGCATGGGCCGTCGCGTCTGCGGTGCTGCAGGACTTCGGGCTGCCGGGCCCCTGTCCCGCGGACGAGTAAGACGGGTCGCAATCGGCGAAAGTGTAGATATTGCTGGCCCAGGTCCAGGCATGCGCTGGCGCAGCCCACAGCGCGGCGGCACACAGGGACAAGGTCATGGCGCCGTGGCGCATAGGGGTCAGGGGGTTCATACGTATCTCGGTGGGATGTTGAGGGACGCACCACGGCCGCAGCCTTGGCGACGGGTTGACTGTCTGCGCTGGGCCTGGGCGCCTGTACCGGCCATGACCTGCGCCGCCGGATTGCCCGGCTGGCACCGTGGGGGTCAGCGTGAGATGCGGAACAGCGCGAAGGTGTCGGCGCCTTCGGCGACGCTGGCGGTGCGGCCGTCGGCACTCAGCGTGATGTTGAAGCTGGCCAACGCACCCGTCTGGCTGTCGCGCAGCCCTGCACAACCATTGGTGTCCACGGTCACGGTCAGGACCTTGAAGGCCCGTGTGCTGCTGTTGTACGCGTAGGTGCCGTACTCCACGCCCGGCCCGCCGCAGTTGTTCTGCGTATCGCCCACCGCGTCGATCATCGCGTAGCGTCCATCGGCCCAGAACACGAAGGTCTGTGCCTTCACGATGCTCGCCGAGTCCAAGGCCCAGACGCCGACGAGACCGGCGTTGTCGTTGGGTGCTTTCGACAACGGGAAGGTGCCGCTGCTGACACAACTGGCCGGGGCTTCGTCATAGAGCAGCTGGTCACCTACCACCCGTACCCGATCACAGGCGGACGGGTGTGACGAGCCCCAGGTGCCGTTGGTGTCGAGCTCCAGCTGCGGTGCGATTGTAAAGCCGCGGGCATCGAAGGACGTGGCGAGCGCGGTGCCGTATTCCACGCCCGACCTGCCGCCGTCTTCGGACGGCCCGATCTGCGCGTTGAGGTATGTGCCGTCGGCACCATGGCGTTGGAACACGATGCCAGCGCCGTTGTCGTAGCTGCCAAGCCAGACCTGGCTGCGCAGCAAAACCCGCGATTGGGCCAAAAAATGAGCCGCGGCAGCACTGCTGCTGGTGATGGTCCGGCTGATGCCGCCGGCCGTCTGCGCCGCGACCAAGCCGGTGTTGGTGGTCGACGCAAAGCCCGCCGGTGCGCTGGCCAGGTCGATGCCGGCGGTGACGGCCGCCGCCGCTGCGGCCGGGATGCTGATGCCGTTGGCGGCCACACCGTCGGTGTCTAACGACTGCAGCAGCACCAGCAGGTTCTGCAGCTTGTTTTCGCTGCCACCGGCCAGCTCGATGGGCGTGACCAGCGCGGTCGCCGGCACATTGCCCAGCGTCAGCGCGCCGAGCTTGAAGCTGACGGTGTCTCCCGGGTTGTAGCTGTACTGGCCGAGTGCGTCGGTGGTGCCGGTCACGCCGCTCGAGGTGCTGAAGGCCACACCTTGCACGGCGGCATCGGTCAGCACGCCAGTGCTGCTGCCAACCTTGAGCGGGGCCGTGCCGCCATCCGTTGCGGTAGTGTCCGACCCGCCGCCGCCGCAGGCGGCGAGCGCCGCCGACAGGGCCACGGTGGCCCACTTCATACCCTGGATGCTGGAGTTCTTCATGGATCGCTTTCGTTGGTTGACTGTCGGCGCTTGCGTTGCAAGTGCTCAAGTGCATCGTAGAAAAAGCGTCGCCTGTCCGGTATCGGCCAGATGGCCGACCCGGCGGGTCCGGTTTGTCCTCAGCCGTAGGGATGACGCGCCGGATGTCGGTGTGATCAGGCCGCGGCTGCCGGCCGGGCCAAAGCCGAGCGCACAGCCCGGTTTGGAGACTGCCAGCACCACGTACAGACCGCGGCTCACGTCGGCGTGTCGGGCAGTGTCGTCGGCGTCCAGCCCCGCGTTTGCCGTTTGCGGTGTTCAGCACCCTGTACTGCGGCGCGGCCTCGAATTAGCGCACTCAATCACCACACGGCTGTCACGCGTCACCTTCTGGCTGACAAGGACGGTGTCTACAACGCCGCGCTGTGCCACCCAATACGGCATCGGCACGGCATGGGCCGAGGCGAGATATCGCTGGAGGGTCAGGCTGCCGCAGGTCCCCAACGCACCGCCCGGCACGCTGTGCAACACGCCGCAAAGCGCGTCAGGCGGGTGTTGCCGCCGGCAGCGCCGTCGGGTACAGCCTGTGCACCCGGGCGTGCAGCCGGGCCAGGCCCAGCAGCGCGTCGATGAACGGCGTGGCCACGCCGCCCCGCTGCGCGATCTCGCGCACCACCGTGACCAGTGCATCGAGCTCGATGGCGCGGCCGGCGTCCACATCTGCAGCATTGAGGTCTTGAAGGCGCCGAGCTTGCGGGTGATCTGGTGGCGGTCGTCGGGCGTCTGGTCGATCGTGCAACCGATGCGGGCGCCCACTGCCGCCGCCTCGGCCATCGCCGCGGTGCAAAAACCGCGCGCCAGCGGGTCGTCCAGCACTTAGTCCACGGTGTCGCCGGTGATGGCGGTGATCGGGTTCATCGTCATGTTGCCCCAGAGTTTGTACCAAATGTCGCGCCGCACATCGGTCGAGGCCGTGGCCTCGAAACCGGCACGCTGCAGCAGGGCGGCCAGCGCCTGCACCCGGGCAGATACGCCGCCCACGGGCTCACCCAGGATCAGGCCCTGGCCCATCTTGTGCTCGACCAGACCGGGCGCCGAGGTAAACGAGCTGGCGTGCACCACGCAGCCGATCACCTGTGCCAGCGGGATGGCGGCAGCGATGCGGCCACCGGGGTCGATGCTCTGCAGCGGCGCCAGCGCGGGATCACCCAGCGCCGGGTGGCCCGCGCCGAACCACCAGGGCACGCCGTTCATGGCCGGCAGCACCATGGTGTGCGGCCCCAGCAGCGGCGCGATGTGCGCGGCCACCTCGGGCAGCGACTGGCCCTTGACCGCAATCACCACCAGGTCCTGCACGCCCAGCGTGGCCGGGTCGTCGCTGGCGCGCACCGGCGCGCTCAGCAACTCGCCGCCCTGGCGCAGCCGCAGGCCATGGGTCTGTAGCGCGGCCAGCGTAAGGCCACGCGCCACGGCGCTCAAGCTGCAGTCACCCACCAGCCCTAACCGGGTGCCGATGAAGCCGTTATCCGGCGAAAATGTCGCCCGATGACCCACTTAAACGCGAAAGTCTACGTACCATGGCACCCCAAGATCCGAATGCTGGCTTCGATGACAACTACAGAGCTACGCTGGGGCGACCACCGTGCGAGTTGCTTCGCAACGCCTTGAGTTTTGTTCCTCAGCCCACCGCCAACGACGCGACGGCACTAGACCTGGGGTGCGCGGTACCGGCGTTGAGTCTCTTGAACTGCTGCGCCGAGGCTGGCGCGTGCACGCTTACGACCAATGAGCCGTAGCCATTGACGCCCTGATCTCCGCTACACCGAAAGCATTGACCAGTCGCCTTACAGGGAGTACCTGCACGCTCACGATGACGCAGTTTCCGAAGTCGGATTTCACTTGGGCCGGATTAAGCCTTCCCTGGGTCGAGAAAGACGACTTCTGGCCTTTGTGGTCGGCAATCGTGGATTCATTGAAGCCCAACGGGGTTTTTGCTGGCGACTTCTTTGGCTCACAGCACTGGCCCAGTGCCAATACCGAATTTACTCGCCTGTCCGCGAGCGACATCCGAAGACTCTGCGCTGATTTGGAGCTGCTGCATCTGTCGCAAGGAAAGGGATTGGCTTTGGCAGCTTCAGAAGGACATCAGCGAGCGCATAGGTACCAACTGATCGCTAGAAAGAAGGCAAGACAGCCGTCGCGACGCAAAGGGCCAGCCAGGCGTTCCTAAAGCTGTCGTTCGCGACCGACTTCTCGTGGCCGAACCGCGTCGGCCGATCCATCAGACCGGATGTAACGGTTGAACCACCAAGCGAACGCCTAGCGCGATACATACACGGTTGACCGTGTCGAAGCGCGGCGCACTGCCGGGCCGCAAGGCCTTATACAGCGCTTCCCTCGTGATGCCTGCCGCCTTGGCGATATCGGTCATGCCACGAGCGCGGGCGATGTCACCCAGCGCGGCGGAAAGCAGTCCCGCGTCGTTGGCCTGCAGGATGTCAGTCAGGTAAGAAGCAATGGCCTCGTCGCTGTCGAGATAGGGGGCGGCATCAAATGCCGGCAGCTCGTCAACCTTGATTCGCGCGCTCATCTTCGTTTCCTCTCTCAGTCCAACCGGGCGGCTAACGCCTTCGCGCGCCTGATGTCGCTTTTCTGTGTGCGCTTGGATCCGCCAGCCAGCAAGCCGACAAGCTGGCCACCACGCAGCGTGAAGTACACGCGCCAAACGGCCCCGATAGGGATGCGATGCTCGGAGACGCCGTCGCCCACCGGCTCCACGTCGCCGAGCAGACCTCGTTCGAGCCGCTTGATCCGAGAGACCACAACGCCACGAATCGAGGCGTCTGCCAAGTGGTCGAGCCACGAGGTGAACGCAGGGAGCGCTTTGACGCTGAACACGGCGTCAATGTAATCGAACGATTACGGCCGTCAAGGCTGGTTGGCTGGTTGGCTGGACAGCCGGGAACGAATGCTCAGTTCCCCCATCACCGCAGGCTCGCCTGGCTTCGTCGCCTCGAACCGGCCCGCCGGGAGCACCGCTCCTGGCCGCTGGCTGTCTGATTGAATCGGCTGACGGCTCTCTGCTCTGCGCCAACCCGCTGCCTTTCGATCCGCCTACCTGAAACCACGTTTGCGTGTACTGCTGGCAGCGACGGCCTTTCACCCGCTCATCCCAGAGCGCGTTCGGCCTTCTCGGCAGCATGTCGGCTGCCGCCTGCAGGCCAGTCGCAGCCACTGTCACCCGCCGCCAACCGCTGCACTGTGGCGCGTGTCGCCGTGGCCTTGACACCCTGCGGTCATCGTGTCGTGCAAGGCCTGATGCAGGGCCCGCAGCCGCGCCGGGTCCAACGCACCGCCACGGTCGCCGTTGCACACGGCGGAACGGAAGCCGGCGAAGTCCGGCGCCAGTGCGCGCACGCGCGGCAGGTCCGCCAGGCGCAGCGCCCCGGCCAAACCGGCCATCGGCCCGGCTGCACGCACCCGCGCCAGGAAGTCGCGCAACGCGGCCTCGTCCATCACATCGAACAAGCTGCCTGCGGCCTTGTCGAAGGTGTCGACCATCAGCCCCGCAAACGGCAGAGCGCAGGCCAGTCGAAGATGTTCGGGCGCAAGGCCGGCGTCGGCGATGAACACCGGCACGATGGCCGCGTCGCAGCCCGCCAGTGCCTGCAGCGCGGCGGGCGCATGGGCATCGCGCGGGATGCCGACCTTCACGTAATCCACGCCGCAGGCGGCGACGGCGCGCACCTGGTCCAGCACAGGGGCCAGCGGGGCCAGCGGCAGGTCGCCGATGGTGGCGCTGATCGGCAGCTTGCTGCCCGCTGCGCGCAAGGCGGCCACGACCTCGCGCAGCGTGGCCAACGGCAGCCCGCCCAGCGCACCGGCGCGCGGTTCTTTCAGGTCGATGAAGTCGGCGCCACCCGCCGCGGCGATCAGGGCCTCGTCGACATTGCGGACACTGACCAGCAGCTTCGTCATGGGGTTGTGGCTTTCGTTTGCAGTGGATGGGCAGCGATCGCCGCCTTCAGCCAGGCCCAGGCCTCGTGTTCGGCGGGCGCGGCGGTCTTGTCGATGGCAATCTGCAGGTAGGCCATCTCGGCGGCCACCTTGGCCGGCGGCAGCATGTGCAGCCGGCTGACGAGCACGGCCGCTTCCAGCACCGCCGCCTGCGCACGGTTCAGGCCGACGAAGGGCGCATGCTGCACCTCGTGCACGCGGGCCATGCGCAGGCGCGGGCGCTGGGCGTCGCCGTCGCTGCCGGCCAGGCGCAGTTCGACATGGCTCAGCGCGGCCTGCAAGCGCACGCCGGGCACGGCCACGGCCGGCTGCAGTGGCCAGTTGCACCGGCCGGTGACGCAGCCGGCGAAAACACGGGTGTCGGTGACGATGTTCAGCACCGCATGGCCGGTGGCCACGATGTTGTCGTGGGTCGTCGACGGCTTGAACGGCATCAGCACCACCTGGCCGTCGAGGCCGGTGCCGTCGTAGCGCACACCCATCGGCGCGATGTGCGGCACGCCCGCGGCGTCGACCGTGCTGACCACCGTCTCGTAGATGACCTCGTTCACCGCCGCCGCTCCGCCGGCAGCGTGGTGCCGGGGGCGCAACGGGCGTCGCCGCCCAAGTCGGCCTCGACCGCGCAGCCCCAGTCGAGCGGGCGGTCCTGCACGTAGCGCTTGCCCAGCTTCCAGGCAATCTCGGCATGGGCCAGTTCCACACCCATGTAGAAGGCGTGGCTGGCGTCGTTTTCCAGCCCCAGCTGCGGCCACAGCTCGAACGCACCCCGGCCCTGGCGCAGGCCGTCGCGGTTGTAGACATGCAGGCCCTCGGCCGAGACCTGCACGCGGAAGTTGGGGTCGCGCACGGCGCTTGCGGTGGCGGCAATCTCTTCGGGCGTGTCAGGGAAGGGGTGCTTGGCATGCACCGTCATCAAGCGGTCGCTCAGGCCCTTGGGCAGGCTGCGGCTGGCCTGGGCGGCGTGCATGATGCGCCGCGCCCAGTCGGCCTCGCGGATGGCGCGGCGGGCATGGCCGCTGACCTGCGTCGTCAGCACGGCGGCCACGTTCAGTTCGGCGCAGATGCCGAACAGCAGCGCATTGATGCCACTGGTGTCGGCTTCCGTCAGCTCGGTGAGGTTGCCCACGCCCAGCATGATGGCCACGTCGGGGAAGCGTTCGCGCAGGCGCTGGTAGCGCACGATCGACGCCGTGAAGCCGAAGGGAATGGGGTCGAGGATGGCGTCGGCCAGGAACGGCCGGCCCCGCGCCTGCAGCTGTTCGATGGCCGCCGCCAGCGAGGCCTCGTCGGCCGGCGTGCGCGGGATCAGCACCGGCGTCGAGGCCACCTCGTCGGCCACCCACAGGGTGTCGGGGGTCAGGCTCAGCAGGTAGTCGGCACCGGCACGGCCGCCGCGCAGCAGCTCCTGCACGTCCATCGAATCGACGCTGACGCGATGGCCCGCGGCCTTCAAGGCCTGCACGGCATCTTCGAGGTGGTCGAAGGCGGTCTCGGGCAGGCAGCCCAGGTCGATGACATCGGCGCCGTCGGCCGCGTGCGCGCGGGCGCGCTCGACGATCTGCGCCACCGTCAGGCGCGGCGCGTCGACGATCTCGGCAAAGATCGCCACCCCGTAGTCGTCCAGCGTCACCGCCTGCGCCGCGCGGTTGAAAAAACGCGGCAGGTCTTTCAGCTCGTCGGGACCGCGCTGCACCGGCACGCCGAAATACTGCGACAGCGATTCGACATCGCCGCGGCAGCGCCCGGGCACGATGATGCGGCTGGCCTGCACCGGCAGCGGCATCAGCAGCGGCAGACGGCGGCGGATCATCTCGCTGGTCATCAGCGCGGCCACCTGCAAGCCCAGGTCTTGCACCGCCCAGGTGAAGGGCGCGTCGTTCAGGCCGTGCAGGACTTTTTCCAGGCCGGGCTGGGCCAGGTGTCCGGTCAGGAAGACGATGTGTTCCATGCAAGGGCAAGTTGCTTCAGGCGGGCATCCAGGGCGGACTCGAGTTCGGTGGCGGTACACACGACCTGGCAGTGGTCGATGCCGCGCAGCCGATCGACATTGTCCAACTCGATGCGCCGCGGCCGCAGCGTCACCCAGTCGTGCGGCGACTTCGTCACCACCACCGGTTCGGTGTCACAAGCAAACACGATGCCCGGGATGCCCAGCTTGCCGGCCTGGGCGAACATGTTGGTGGGCAGGCTGTCGCTGATGCCCAAGGCGCACTTGGCCACCGTGTTGCTGGTGGCCGGGGCGACGACGACGGTGTGATAGACACCGTCGTAGAGCATGCCCACCGGCACGCCGCTGGCCGTCTTGTCGCGGAACACGCGGAAACCGGCCTTCAGTTCGTTCAAGGGCAGTTTGTAGATCTCGAGCACCTCTTCGCCGGCGGCCGACAGCAGCAGGTCGCAGTCGGGCAGGCGCGCGGCCAGGGCCAGGCATTCGTCCAGGCCGTGGCCGGACCCGGTGACGCACCACGCAAATCGCTGCCCTGGATCACTCAGGATGCGAGACCTCGATGTGCAGCTTGTGCAGCTTGCGGTACAGCGTGTTGCGGCTGACGTCCAGGGCTTTGGCGACGTTGCTGACGTTCCACCGATGTTGTTCCAGCATCTGCACCAGCACGGCGCGCTCGTTGGCCTGGATCGGGTTCAGCTTCACCGGCAGCGGCTGTGGCTCGGCCGAGGCCGGCGGCACCACGGGCACCAGCGGGCCGCTGGGCACGGCCAGGGCCGCCAAGTCCGCCAAGTCCGCAGGTGCGGCCAGCAAAGCGGTACAGCGCGCGCCGGACGCGATCAGGCCGGGCAGGTGCTCACGCGTGATGGGCTTGCCGTCGGCCAGCGCGGCCGCGCTGCGCAGCGCATGGCGCAACTGGCGCAGATTGCCGGGCCAGGGGTGGTCCATCAGCAGTTTTTCGGCCTCGGGGCTCAGCGAGGCATCGCCCCGGCTTTCGCCGGCCAGCATGCTGCGAATCAGTTCGCGCTTGTCGCTGCGTTCCCGCAGCGGCGGCAGCGCCAGTTCGATGCCGGCCAGGCGGTAATACAGGTCTTCGCGAAAGCGCCCCTGCGCCACCAGGTCAGGCAGGTTCTGGTGGCTGGCGCTGATCAGTTGGAAGTCGACCGGGTGGGTTTCTTCGGTGCCCAGCGGCGTGACCTGGCGTTCATCGAGCACCCGCAGCAGCCGGGCCTGCAGCTCCAGCGGCATGTCGGCAATCTCGTCCAGGAACAGCGTGCCGCGGTCGGCTTGCAGCACCTTGCCGCGGCGGCCGTTGCGCTGCGCCCCGGTGAAGGCGCCGGCGCGGTAGCCGAAGAGTTCGGACTCGATCAGCGTCTCCGGCAGGCTGGCGCAGTTGACAGCGACAAAGGCACCGCTGGCATGCGGGCTGGTGGCATGCACGGCACGGGCGAAGACCTCCTTGCCGCAGCCGGTCTCGCCACTCAGCAGCACCGGGGTTTCACGGCCGATGACGCGGCGCGCGGTTTCCAGGTGGGCGATCAGCCGCGCGTCCTTGAAGGTGCTGCCGGCTGCGGCGGCGCGCGGGCTGTGCACCGCTGCCTGCGCCGGCCGGGTGATGGCCACCGGGCCGGCGCCGAGCGCCAGCCGTCCGCCCGGGCCGGCCACGGTGCCGGCCGCCGCGTCCGTTGCCGGGCGACGCGCCACCGCGAAGAACCGCAGCGCGGCATTGGCGCGGAAGGTCACGACCGGGTGGTAACTGGCCGACAAGCTGCGCTGCAGCATGTCCTCGAGCGAGGTCTGGAACAGGTCTTCGATGTGGCGCGAGCACACGTCGGCCATCGACTGCAGGCCCAGCTGGAACAGCGCGCTGCGGTTTGCGGCGAGGATGCGGCCGTCGGCGCCCACGGCCAGCTTGCCCTCGTGCAGGGTGTAGACAAACTCGGGCCGGCTGTGGAAGTGCAGCGGGTGGGCAGTGCTGAACTGCTTGTCGATCAACCGGTTCTCGACCATGCGTGCGGTCATGCCCAGCAGCACCAGCAGGTGTTGCTGGGCCATGCTCGAACGGCTGGTGACGTCCAGCGCGCCGGCCAGTTCGCCGGCCGGGTTGTACACCGGCACGGCCGAGCAGGTGAGCTGGGTGAACTGGCTGAAAAAATGGTCCTCACGGCGGATAGACACCGGCCCGCCCGCGGCCAGGCAGGTGCCCATGCCGTTGGTGCCGGCCTCGTTTTCGCCCCAGACGCCGCCGCAGCGCAGGCCCAGTGGTGCCATCTCGGCGGCGAACTCGGCCGAGGACACCATGTGCACG
>Ga0209181_10006814_pt1 | contig 15874 bp, 16 predicted proteins | sample MAT05_FD_187208 | JGI IMG/M metagenome (GOLD analysis project Ga0209181, IMG submission 187208) | Freshwater microbial communities from Lake Fryxell liftoff mats and glacier meltwater in Antarctica - MAT-05 (SPAdes) (version 2) | ecosystem: Environmental > Aquatic > Freshwater > Ice > Liftoff... | reverse complement strand
GGCACGCACCCACAGTTCCTTCTTTTTAGTAGTGACCAACACAGCTTGAAAATCAAATGGCTCTCCGGTGGAAATACATTTTTCAATATTTAACTGCACAGTTTGGCGAAAATCTTCTCTAAAAAAATTTATGCCAGTTTCCAAATTGGGCACAAAAGATTTTGGGTCTGTTTCATGCAATTGGTGAACCTCGTCTGACCAAAAGTTAGTTTGCTTCACTAAATCTACCTCCCAACTTCCAATTTTGGCCAAACTTCTGGCCTCACGATTCAATTCCCTAAGTTTCTTTTCTTCTGTAATGTTTTTGGCGGTGGCATAGATTAACCCCTCTTCAAATGCGGAATTGCAATACCAGCTTAGCCAGATGATATCACCTCCTTTGCTGAGGTAGCGGTTCTCAAATTTGAAGATGTTTTCTCCATGCCCCAGGCGCAGCAACTCATTGGTAAAAATATCCTTATCCTCCGGGTGTACAAATTCGTCAAAGGTGTGGTACAGGATTTCTTCCTCGCTGTAGCCCAGCAACTCACAGCCAGCTTTATTTATCTTCAGGAACCTTCCCTTAAAATCAGCCAGGCAAAGAATATCCGGAATTGTATTGAACAAATGACTCAAGTCATTTTCCAGCTTTTTTCGGTTGAGTCCCGAACCGATAAATCCCTCAAGACTCTTAAATATTTGGGTATACTTTTTTAAATGGCTGGCATCATGCTTTGTGCCAATCTTCAATACACCTATCACTTCATCATTGAACATCAAAGGGATACCCAACACAGCTTTTAAACCTATTTTTTTTGCTGCATCTCTTCTTACAAAATCCGTTTGGTTTTCAATATCATTCCAGAGAAATTCCACCCCTTCAGACCATACCTTGCCCGCCAGGCCTTCAGCTATTTGAAGTGCATTAACATCAGCACTGTAGTCATAAAATTTTTCATCTTCATGGGCTGCTACATAGTGGCTAAGCAATTGAATTTGGCTTTTTTCAAGGTTTAAAGTCCATAATTCAACCCAATCAAATTTTCCGGCTTTACTAATTGATTTACATAACTCTTTTGTCACACTTATATAATCATTTTCTGCATTAAAATTTACACTGATTTGGGCTAATAATTCGTTTTCCAGTTCTTTGATCTTTTGCTCGGTAATATCTCTTGAAACAGAAATTATTTGCTGCACCGGTTCACCGGGTTTGCATACAGGCGATACCAATACATCCCACCATTTAAGTGTGCCTTTCGCAGTAGGGCATAACACTGTGAACCGTGCCGTTTCTCCTTTCAATGCTTTATGTGTTGATGCTTTTACCAATGCTTCGTTTTCACTGCCCCACAGAGTCCGCCAATTTTTGTTTTTAAAAGTTGAAAAATCATCTATCTCCATCTGGCAAAGCCCGTTTAAATTCATAAACTGAATTCGACCTTCTATGTCCAATATTTTTAAACAATCGGGGCTGCTTTCTAAAATGGTGCGGTTAAATAGTTCATTTTTTATGAGTTCCGCATTTTGTTGTTTTATTATTTTATCTTTTTCTTTATACTTTAAAAGAATATACCATACAACACAAATTCCTACAGTAACATAAAAACGAGAAATAATTGCAATGTTATTGGCTAATCCTGGAGGCGAAAGATAAAATCCTGCAAAGGTTAGTAGTATTGCCGTAATTGAAATGATGGTTGTGAAACGCTTCCCCGAAATGCCAATGGTAACTAAAATGGGAATTAGGTATAAAGTAGATTCATTTATTCCTTGAGGAGTTAATATATCTAATGAAAAAATAAGTAGTGTAACGATGCACACTAGAAAAAATTTTCTGTTATCGGTTTTCGTGGTGTGTACTTCCATAAAAATTATTTATTAGAATATAATTTCATTTTTTTGTTATTTATGGCGGTTTGAAATTTTAAAAGATCTATTATGACGCAGCACCCACATACACAAAATTGCCCTGTTCATTAACCGTACAAAAAACATCTAAAGAAGCATCCATCATTTGATTCGCCTCAGAACTTTGCTTTACTATTCGGGTAATATCTTTGGATTGGCAGACAACAGCAAAAATTTTGTTATTGGCTCCTCTTAAAGGCTCAAAAGTAGTTTGACCATATTGAATTTCGCTTGATCCTGGATGATGGTAATGTTCTTCTATTTCATAATACTCTCCTTTAAGTGCCCTGTTATAATAGGTTTTCCATTTTTCAATATAACCCATACCAAAGCCTTCTACAAATGCAGATTCGTAAAGTTTATGTTCCTTGCCCGTAAGCATTTTCACACTGCTTAAATAACTTTTGTTAGCATAAACCAATTGGAAGTCAAGGTTAATCATCCAAATAAGATCTTTGCTTTGATCCAGTAAGAGCTGCGTTAGCTGAGTGTGATTCATGGCAGGAATTGATTTTGTTAGATAACGACCTTTTTTTATGACGGTTTGGGATTTTGGAGCTGCATCCCGTCCCCAGCACGCAAACGAAATTAATAAATATAAACTTTCAAATCACATATCCCTGTTTAGCAAGTAGTATAAGCCAATGAGTTAATTGAAGGCATGCATGCTTACCCTTATACAATTGGGTAAAGGTCATTCGAAGACAAAAAGCGTCAATTCATTCCACATAGGGCATAGTATCCGCGAAGAAAATTGTGGAATGATTATAAAATTGTTACCTTTTATACGCTAAAATGACCTTTCAAGCTGATATAAAATTAAAACGCAGCATATCGGCAAGTGCATTCGCCTTCTAAAAATCAAAAAATGACTCGCGGCAATGAAATAAAAATCCTGCTGGTTGAAGATAATCCCGGTGATGCTTTCCTGATAAAGGAAGCGCTAAAGGAAAGTATCTATCAACATTGTACCTTGATTGTAGTAGAATGCTTTGCTGACGCAAAAAAATTGTCTCAGGAAAATATTGTGCTGTTACTGCTTGATCTTGGCTTGCCCGATAGCAATGGGCTGGAGACCGCCACACAGATGCGCACCTATTTTCCGGATAGTGCCTTTATAATTTTAACAGGATTGGCCGATGACGAAGTAGCGTTAGAAGCTTTGCGGCAAGGCGCTCAGAATTATCTTCTTAAGGATGAAATCAATAGTAAGATTTTGAGTCGCACCATTGGCCACTCATTAGAGCGCCATGAAATTATTCTACAACTGAAAGCAACGGATAGACGTTTAGTGGAGGCACAAGCGGTTGCAAAATTAGGCAGTTGGGAAACTGATTTGTCAACGTTAAAAGTAATTTGCTCGTTGGAAACGTATCGGATTTTTGAACTTGACCCATCTCAAGATCAAGTAACGCAGACCTTATTTCTAGAGTATGTTCATCCCGATGACAGATTAAAAGTAGATGCAGTTTTTAAATCCTCCCCCAACAACACAGACTATCATTCAATTGAGCATCGGGTGGTTACAGGCAAGGGAAACCAAAAATGGGTAGAAGAGAAATGGAAGATTTTTCATGACGAGACAGGTAAACCAATCAAAGCCTTTGGTACCTGTCAGGATATTACCGAGCGCAAAGTAGCGGAAATTGAAAAGGCTCTTTTGATAAACAATACCGAAGAATCATTTATCCTCCTGGATAACAATCTTACTATCGTTTCCTTCAACAATCAATTTCATAACTTATATAAGTTATACTTAGATCAGATTATCCAAAAAGGTAAATCTATTTTGGAGTATGCACAGCCAGAGCGAAGAGAAATTGTTAAGAATATTTATAGAAATGTATTGGCCGGAAAAACCGAAGCGTCAGAGCTTAATTTTCCTCTACCAGACGGTTCAAGTAAAATATTTTCAATAAAATTCAAACCAGCAAAAAACGACACCAATGAAATAATTGGGGTTTTTGTAACGGGCACCGATATTACCGAACGAAAACAAGCTGAACAACAAATCCAGTCCGAAAAATTTCTATCAGATTCCATCATCAACAGTCTGCCGGGTATCTTTTATTTATACGATCAGAACGGTCGATTTACCCGTTGGAACAAAAACTTTGAAACCATCTCGGGTTATTCTGCAGCCGAAATCAGCCTTATGCACCCACTTGATTTTTATGATGAAGACGAGAAACCATTGTTACGAAAAAAAATAGATACGGTTTTTACCAAGGGCAGGGATGAAGTCACGGCTCATTTTTATTCGAAAGACAAAAAGAAAAGTCCTTATTATTTTAGCGGGCATAAAATAGAAATTCATGGAAGCAACTACCTGATCGGTGTGGGAATTGATATTACCGAGCGTATCAAAGCAGAGAAAGAATTAGTGTTGTATACGGAAGAAATTAAAAGACTTACGGCCTATTTAGATCGGGTGCGAGAAGAAGAAAGATCTCGAATTGCCAGGGAGATTCATGATGAACTGGGGCAGCAACTTACAGGATTAAAAATGGATGCATCATGGATCGCCAAATCGATCAACAAAGAAGATACGAACCTTCACACCAAGCTGATCAATATGATTGGGCTTATAGACGAAACCGTAAAATCGGTTAGAAGAATTTCAGCAGACCTTAGGCCCGGCATTTTAGACGACCTCGGATTGATCCCTGCTTTGGAATGGCAGAGCAGTGACTTCGAAAAACGGTCAAAGATAAAATGTGTATTTCATTCGGATATAGATGATTTGAATATCGAGCGAAATATGGCGACTGGCATTTTTAGAATTTATCAAGAGGCGTTTACCAATGTACTACGCCATGCAGAGGCAACCCGGATTGAATCATGCGTGAAGCAATCTGAAACGGGGATCATGTTGATCATAAAGGACAACGGACAAGGATTTGATCAAACGGAAATAAAGAAAAAAGGAACATTAGGTTTAATTGGAATGCGCGAGCGTGCATCAATCCTGAATGGTAAATTGCACATAGAAAGCGAATCAGGTAAAGGAACTAGTGTGATGTTGAGCATTGGATGGGACAAGATTATCGAAAAAAAATAAAATGAAAATCCTAATAGCTGATGATCATGGTATTGTTCGCAAAGGGCTAGCGCAATTACTTTTGGAAAGCTATCCCTCATCAAAAATAACGGAAGTAACCAATAGCCAGCAAGCACTTGAACAAGGGGATAAAAATACATGGGACTTGATTTTGCTTGATATCTCCATGCCCGGCAGAAATGGTATGGAAACGCTCAAACAATTGCGAAGCAATGGCATAAAAACTCCGATTCTTATTTTGAGTATGCATCCTGAAGAACAATATGCTGTGCGGGCATTGAAAGCAGGAGCATCGGGCTATTTAAATAAAGAAAGTGCCTCGGAAGAGCTATTAGCTGCTGTGAGTCGTGTGCTTTCAGGTAGGAAATACATTACCAGTAATATTGCGGAAAAACTCGCAGAAACAGTAAATGATAAGGCAACGGGTCAGCTTCACGAATTACTTTCAGATCGGGAAATGCAAGTTCTTCAGCTCATCGCCTCCGGAAAAACAGTTTCTGACATTGCCGATCAACTATCCCTTAGCGTAAACACCATCAGTACTTACCGCACACGCATACTCGAAAAACTTGCCCTTCATAACAATGCTGAGCTTACCCGTTACGCTATAGACAATTCATTAGTATAGTCAGTGTTTGTAGTACAAACTACTACATGATTTTCAATATTTCTACTAGTTAGAACTCCTTTCGCTAGTTGTTACTTTGTGTCATCAAAAAAACAAGCATGATGATCAACAATTTAATAGCGCTGAAAATAATCACAGTAGAGGACTCTCCCATTGTAATAGATAGAGTTCAATCCCTGCTCAACGAAATCAGCTCTGCCGAATTTAAGGGTAATGCAACAAATATTTCTTCCGCTTTAAATCTGATAAAGGTAGAACAACCCGATGTTGTCATTCTTGATATCTCCCTAGAGGAAGATAAACCAAAGGCATCTGGAATCAATTTACTAATCGACATCCGTAAAAAATATCCTGACCTTATCATTATTATGTTTACGAATCTATCAGAACCTCAGTATCGAAATAGTTGTATGGCGCTTGGGGCAAATTACTTTTTCGATAAATCAAACGAGTTCGAGAAGATAACAGAAGTATTGAAAGAGGTTATTAAAAATAGGGAGCAGGTTAAAAAACTAGCGATATGATTATTAACAACGCTTTTTGGTTCCATGTTTTAAACTGGTTTGGGGTATCCCCAATTCTTATAACTGGTGCGTTTGAATGTGAATACGCAAGTGGCACAGCTGGTATGTACTGTCTTTTCTTAAATCAACTACCCAACCGATATGAAACTCCTTGATGATAAAATAAGGATTCTTCATTTGGAAGATGATCCAGATGACGCATTTATGGTTTCGCACCTTTTAAAAAAAGCAAACCTTAATTGTGAAATTGAAGTAGTTGACACACGAAAGAAGTTTGAGCAATCACTCGTGGAGTTTGAACCAGACATTATTATAAGTGACCATCACCTTCCCTCTTTCGACTCCATGGAGGCGTTGACTATGCTAAAAAATTCCGGAAGCCAAATTCCTTTTATTTTACTTACAGGAACAGTCAGTGAAGAGTATGCTATAGCAACGATGCGTGAAGGGGCTTCCGATTATCTGTTAAAAGATCGGCCCCAGCGATTGACGGCTTCCATCCGCGATTCACTTGAAAAATTTCACCTGAAAGCCGAACAGAAAAAGGCATATGAAAAAGTAGCATTGGGTAGAGCCGAATTACTAAAATTAAATAACCGCTTGATGCTTGCCACTAGTAGCGCGGGTATGGGAATTTGGGAATGGAACCTTGTCAATAATCGGCTTACCTGGGATGACGGTATGCACCAGCTTTATAAAATAGATATTAACCAACTCGGATCTTACGAAGGATGGTTATCCTGTTTACATTCTCAAGATAGGGAACGGGTAAGTGAGGAAATTGCGCTCGCCATTGCTGGTGAAAAAGAATACAATACCGAATTTAAGATTGTATGGAAAGACTCCGCAGTGCGCTACATAAAGGCCACAGGTATTGTTGAATACGATGAATCAGGAACTGCCCTGCGGATGGTTGGAATGAACTGGGACGTTACGCAAGAAAGAGTTAATGAAGAAAAGTTACGAAAATCGGAAGCTCTCCTAAGTAATATCAACTCAAATTCTGCCGATATGATTTGCAGTGTCAGTGAAGATGGCTGCTTCCTTCATGTAAGCGCAGCCAGTGAAACGGTGTTGGGTTACACCTCTGCAGAACTTATAGGGAGACGTATTTTTGATTTTACGTATCCCGAAGATCGTGAGAGAACGATTGAGTCGGCAAACTACGTAATGGAAGGAAACATGCTCAGCAACTTCGAAAATAGATTTGTTCGAAAAGATGGCGCAATCGTAACGCTTTCCTGGTCTGCCCGGTCGGATGAAGTCGACCGGGTAAGGTATGGCGTGGCACGCGATGTAACGGAGCACAAAAAAATACAGGCGGAAAATGAAAAGCTTGCGCGCATCGCAAGCTTAACCGTTAACGCTGCTATTGTTACGGATGCCGAAGGCAGAATCACCTGGGTAAATAAAGGCTTCGAGCGAATTACCGGATATTGTTTTGAAGAGGTAGTTGGAAAAAAACCAGGCGCTTTTTTGCAAGGCTTAGCAACCGATCCGGTAACGATTGGTGCGCTGCGCGAGGCGATTAAACGAGGGCAAAGCTTCAGGGGTGAGATGTTAAACTACGGCAAATCGGGGCGTCAGTATTGGCTGGATATTGAAATTAGTCCATTGACAGATAGCAACGGCAAGCTCTCAGGATTTATGGCCATTGAGCAAGACATTACCGATCGCAAAAAATCGGAGCAAGAAAATTATGATCTGATTAAAAGATTAGAAAAAAGGAATCAGGATTTACAACAATTTTCATACATCATATCCCATAATCTACGGGCGCCCATTGCAAAAATTTCAGGACTGGCAAGTATTATTCAACCCGATAATGAAGAGAATAATTTCTTGATGCAAAAATTAACCGAGGAGACAATACTATTGGATGAAGTAATTAGAGATATCAATGTCATTATTTCAGCAAGAAAATCGGAAAGGGAGAAAATGGAGTATGTTTTAGTTAAGTCAGAGTGTACCCTTGTGCTGCAATCACTCGATACGGATATTGTGAAAAGTGGAGCGCAGGTACATTTAGATTTTTCAGAAGCAAAGGGGATCACTACCATCAAAAGCTATCTCCATAGTATTATTCTTAATCTAGTTTCAAATGCAGTCAAGTATCGTTTGCCAAATGTTCCTCCTACCATACATATTAAGAGCACACAAGATGACACGTTTGTCTGCTTATCTGTAAAGGATAATGGCAGCGGCATTGATCTGGAAAAGAACAAATCAAAAATATTTGGACTGTACAAAAGATTTCACGGAGCTGACATTCCTGGCAAAGGTGTGGGGCTGCATTTAGTAAAGACTCATGCCGAATCGTTAGGTGGCCACGTAGAAATAGAAAGCAAGTTAAATGAAGGAACAGAGTTTAAAGTTTATTTACCAAAGAATTATGGAAACAATGACAACAGCAACAACTAAGCGGATTTTATTAGTGGACGATGATCCTATAACAAACCTGATCAACAAAAAAATCATTACCCTGAATACGCCCTATACGGTAGAGGCTTTTACGAATGCAAATGAGGCGCTAGACCAATGCAAGAATTGTTTGGCGTTAGCTTCAGAGCAATTTCCGGATGCAATTTTTTTAGATATTAACATGCCCATCATGGATGGTTGGGAGTTTTTAGATCAATTTGAAAAAATTCCATTTGCTACAAGAAGCAAATGCAGTGTGCTTCTACTCACTTCTTCTATTGATTCAGAGGATATTGAGAAATCAAAAACATACAAATCAGTGTGTGATTTTATTTCCAAACCGCTTACAATAAGTAAAATTGAAATGCTTAAGAGTATTAACCCAGCAGAAGGATTTTAACACAAGCCCATTACCACAATGTTTGATACAATAAAAAAAGCGGTTGGTTCTTTGCTAATCATTCACAAAAGGAAAGACTCAACCATACAAAAGTTTAAGAAGGAGCTGGCAGAGGCTACCAGAAAATGTGAGCTATTGGCAAACTCAATTGGTGATACTATTTGGGACTGGGATATTGCGAATAATAAAATAGTTTGGAGCGATGGTTTTAGAACCATGTTTGGATATAAAGATTTTAAAGATTTGCATTCATACGCTTCATGGTTTGACAATATTCATCCGGCAGACAGAGAAGAAGTAATAACCGGGCTAAAGGAAGTCTTTGACCGGGGAGCACCGTCATGGAAATCGTTGTATCGATTTCGCTGCTCAAGCGGTATTTACAAACACACGTACAGCCGCGGCCAAATCTTGTATGAGGGCGGTAAACCTTGCAGGTTGATTGGTGCCATTCAGGATATTGACCAACGAATGGATGCCCTGCAAGAGGTTGAAAAACTTTCACTGGTAGCCAGTCAAACAGACAATCTCGTTATCATTACCGATGCGCAAGAAAGAATTGAGTGGGTTAATGAGGGATTGATTAAAAGGACAGGATACCTAAAGACCGAAGTAATTGGAAAGACACCAAACTTCTTACAAGGGCCTGAAACGAATCAAGAGACTTTGATTCAAATGCGCAAGAACGTTAGTGCCGGTAAATCGGTTACAGAAGAATTGGTAAACTATACAAAAACTGGTCAAAAAATTTGGCTAAAAATTAATATCAATCCTGTATTTGATCAAAATAAAAATCTAGTTCGATTGATTTATGTAGCCACAGATATTACTGCGCATAAAGAGTATGAAAATAAAATTACAAGCATTGCGAACGATCTTTCCGATCTGATTGAAAACGCAAATGCCATTATTTTCGGAACCGATGAGCACTATCAAGTAAACGAATGGAACGCTTGTGCTGCTGCATCGATTGGGTACTCGAAACATGAGGTGATAGGAAAGAAGTTGACAAATTTTTTAGTGGACGCTGAGCAAAGCAAAAATATGGGTAAGCCTTGCGAACAAGTTTTGAAAGGTGCGAAATTAAGCCTTCAACAATTTCAAATAGTAAACAGAACGGGAGGTCACGACACCTTACTAGTCAGTGCTACACCACGCAAAAATTCAATGGGTAAAATTATAGGTATGCTGGTGGTCGGTCAGGATATTACTGAGCTAACTGAATATAGAAATTCCCTTGAGGAGAAAGTAAAGGAGCGAACTGAAAAGTTGGCGTCAGCGCTAACAAAAGAAAAGCAGTTGGTGGAATTAAAAAATCAGTTTGTGGCAATTGCTTCGCACGAATTCCGAACTCCCCTATCCACTATTAATTTTACAACCAACTTCCTAAACGAACACTTTGAAAGGCTTTCGCCCAATGAAGTAAAAAGCAAATTGGAAAAAATAGAAAAACAAGTAGTTCACATGACTTCTCTCTTAGACGATGTGATAACAGCAGGACGCACGGAATTAAATAAAATTCCAACCAACAAATCAAAAGTATTTTTACGGGTAATAGTGGACAAAATAGTTGAAGACGTACTGCATGCAAGCAAGAATACGCATCAAATTGGGCTCCACTTTGATACTACAATCAACCAGATAGAAACAGACGAAAAGCTACTTCGAAATATACTGATCAATTTACTGACAAATGCCATTAAATTTTCTCCGCAGTATACAAAGGTTGATTTCGCAGTAAAGCAAGTAGGCAAAGAACTTAGTTTTGAAATAGCTGATAACGGTATTGGAATACCTGAAGAAGATTACGGACAGCTTTTTACCGCCTTTAGTCGCGGCAGCAATACAAAATCGATTGCCGGCACGGGCTTGGGGTTAACAATTGTTAAGAAAGCTGTTGACGTTTTAGGAGGCAACCTGATACTAAAAAGTAAAATCAATGTTGGCACAACAGTTACGGTAGTATTACCCTTTACAAAATGAGCGCCTATATTCTTTTAATAGAAGATACTGAAGATCTGGGAGAGATTATGCGCGACATTCTTTTGATGAACGGATATCAGGTAAGCTGGGCAAAGGATGGCGAAGAAGGCTTACAGCTATTTAAAGACACCCACCTGAACCTGATTATTACTGATAGAATATTGCCCATTTTAAATGGGATAGAGTTAATTAAAAAAATACGGAGCGGAGAACGGATGACTTTAATTCCAATTATAATGATTTCAGCCAGAACATCGCCTGAAGATCAATTAGAAGGGCTTAAAGCAGGCGCATCGTTGTATCTTAGCAAACCATGCAGCAGTTCTTTGTTAATAGAATCTGTAAAATCCTTACTCACTATTTATGAAAAACAAAATTAAAATACTACTGGTCGATGATCATCGGTTAGTACAAGATGGAATAGCGTCAATCCTAGAGCATGTGGATGGAATCTCAATCTGTGGAAAGTGCTCCAATGGCGAAGAAGCTATCGGCTTAGTTCAATCGCTGCAACCCGATGTGGTTTTAATGGATATTGTCATGAAGGAAATGACAGGCATCGAAGCAACCCGATGGATTAAGGAACAAAATAATAAAGTAAAAGTAATTCTGATCTCGACAGAAGTAAAAAAAGAATTTGTTTCAACAGGAATTAAATCAGGTATTGATGGCTACCTCCCCAAGGATGTATCAAAGGAAATATTATTGGAAGCCATTCAAAAAGTTTACGCAGGCGAACGCTATTTTACTGAGGCCATTACCAAATTAATTTTTGAGGACTTTTACCTAGCTGAAAAGGGCGAGAAGAAACGTGAACGAAAAATAAACCAAGACTTGACTAATCGCGAAAGCGAAGTACTTGAACTTGTTGCGCAAGGCATCGGCAATAAAGATATTGGCGAGCGCTTATTTATCAGCGTAAAAACCGTAGAAACACATAAGATGCATATTTTGGACAAACTCGGCCTAAAGAATACAGCAGAGCTTATTAAATATGCAATCAAACACAACATTATTTCGATTGACTAAACTTTAATTTCCACTGTAGCAGGGCTCCCCTGGCTACCTTATCAGGATAAAATTACTTTGTCATTTACGCTAACCTAATGCTCTAACCAAGTAATAGGCTCAGCGAAATCATTTCACATTCCATCGTTAGCTGTTTTTTACCACTTCCATGATTTTTTATAAATCAGGAAATCCCTGACGGAAACCAGATTAGATCGGTGGACATTTGACTCATCATTCACAACTAAACAACAACAATATGATAGTCAAGACCAGAATTTTAATACGCATAGTAAATGCGGTATTGCTCATGCTTTTATTCCTTTTCTTAGGAATATATAATTCTTTTGCTCAATCGCATTTAAATAATGTAAAAAATGCGGGCAGCGAAATACAGCTTGCCGAAAATGTAAATACGGAGGCCAGAGCTGAAGGGGTTCACGCTAACATCAACAGTCCTTACCAGGAAACTAAACCTACGCTTGCCCCTTGTGGAAAGAAGCTCTTTTTTAGCCGACTTAACTCTCCGCTAAATACAGCAGGAGAAAATGATCAGGAGGATATCTGGTATTCAGAATTTAACATTAAATCCAATGTATGGTCAGAACCTATTCGCTTAGTAGGTGAACTTAATAATGCCGGGCCCAATTATGTGAACAGTGTCAGTCAAACAGGCGATACAATTATTCTAGGCAACCAATATCTCAAAAAGGGAAAAATGCGGGCTGGTGTGTCATATGCCGTTAATATCAATGGACATTGGTCCTTTCCTTCTCCTATCTTCATCAAAGATGACTACAACACCTCCAGTCATGCTAATTATTATGTATCACTCAAAAGCGGTGTTATCATTTCTTCAATACAGAGAGTCGACTCACAAGGCGAAAGAGATCTTTACATTAGTATGTGGGACGGAATAACTGCCACCAAGCCTGTAAATATGGGCAGTATAATCAACACAGAATTTGAAGAGTCTTCGCCATTTCTCGCTAATGATATGAAGACCCTCTATTTTGCTTCAAAAGGTCATAATGGATATGGAGGCCATGACATTTACGTAACTAAAAGGCTTGACGAAAGTTGGACTAACTGGAGTACACCTAAAAATCTTGGCCCTGCAGTGAATGGTGCAATGGATGACGAGTTTTTTAGTATCTCCTATTGTGAAAAGTATGCCATATTTTCAAAACAAATTAATATCCACAATGTGGACCTATTTAAAATTTCAATAGACGAACTATTTAAACTACCGAATAATAAAATAGTTCCAGTAAAAAATGATGGTTCCACTCTTGCCGCACTATAAAACTTTTTTCAACATAAAATTGACTTTCATATCTATTCAGTATATAACTAAAAAATAAAAAATTCAATGAAAGAACTTATAAAAATAAACAGTTTACGTGTTCTTCGGAATAGAAGACTGTATTTGATCTTATACCTCTTAGGAATACTTGTTCTTGGCACTGGACTTGTATGTTTACTTGTGCTCAGCCACCTTTAAACAATTTTTATAAACGCCCATGAGTTGGTAGATTATTTTTTACCAACTCATATTTGTAAGTGGTGGTTGCTCTAAGAACGGCAGCTGTGTAAGCTGGGCTAAAGATGGAGGTGAAGGGTTACAACTATTTAAAGCCGTCAACGGAACCTTGTTATTAAGCGGGCGCTTCCTTGTATCCCAGCAACCAATGAAAAAACAAAATCAAAATATTACTGGTACACGATCATCGGTTAGCGCAAGATTGAATAGTTTCAATCTTGGAACGTGTGGACGGAATATCAAATGCAAGTGTAAAACTGCGGAGACACCTAAGACGCATATATGGGACAAACTTGGCCTGAAGAATACGGCTGAGCCTATTAAGTATGCAATCAAAACATAATATCATTTCAATTGATTAATCTTTAATATCCACTACCGCATTGTTCCTCTATCTACCTTACCAGGATAAAAATTACTTAGTCATTTATGCAAGCCTAATGCTTTGACCAAGTAAAATAGGGATAACTGAAATCATTTACTTTCCATCCTTAGCTGCTTTTTACCACTTCCTAGTATTGATGGATTTTGAGTTAAAATAACACGGCATTATCAGACTGTTAACTTTAGTTTTAATTTTTTTGCCTGCAAGCCTTTTTGGTCAGAGTTTTAAAATTAATTTATCGCCTAAGCACCAGCTTAGTAGCATCCAGTCAGGCCATAAGCAAATGCGTGAGTACTACAAGTTCTTAAAAAAGGATAACGCCCGGCAGGTAAAAAGTAAAAACAAAGCAGCAAAACATGAGTGGGATAGCCTGCGGCATGCGGAGGCAAGTACAAAGAAAATTAATAGTACGTTAAAGAAGCGCGGCATTACAGGCGAGCGGCAAGTTGCTTATGCAGATAGCTTGCAAACTGAGTTAAGAAATTGTAAGGCGATACTGGCAAATACTAGCGCCACGCCAGCCATGAAAGGCGAGACTCGCAAAAAAATAAAGACACTTACAAAAGATAAAGTAAATGATGAGCTGGCTAAGAACAGGCGCCCCAATAAACTAGAGTTGCGCATTGCCGATAGTTTAAAGAGCGAGCTTACTAAATGGTGGACAGTTATGAAGGATACAGCCGCAAAAGATAGCACAAGAAAAGTTGCCCGAGCCTAAGTGAAAGACCTTGCCGTTGCCCATGCAATGCGCAACCCACAATTTCAAGGTCTTTATCGTCAATATAAATTAAGTGAAAAACCAGATTGGCAACCAATGAGCAAGTACGTGCCTGGTATGGATACGCTGCAAGGAGTGTTTGACAGTACTCCTGAGGAATTGTTTGTTCGTGCTGAGGGCCTGGCAATGCGCTAACCTTAATGGTTTGGGTGCGGAGGGGTTAGACCTACCAGAGTTACAACTGCCAGAAACAAAACTTGATTTACCGGAACTAGATAAAAGTAAGATGGGGGATATTAAAGGCCTTGAAAACGTAGGCGCGCTTCAGGATAAACCGGCACAACTGGGTGAACTAAACGGGCAGGTGGGGTCTTATACCGAAAAAATTAAAAGTCAGGATCAACTTGCAAGCGAAGCTGAAAATTATGCCAAGGGTATGGACGAGCTCTCAGGATTTGAAGATGCCACCGAACAATTTAAAGAAATGGAAAAATGACGCAGCGACCCTTAGTACATAAAGGAGATGACTTTTAAACAGGCGAAAGAACAAGCCATCGATCACTTTGAAGGTAAAGAAAAAGAACTGCTCGCAGCTATGGATCAACTTTCTGGTTTGAAGAAGAAGTTTAAACATACTGATGGGGTACTGGATCTGTTTAAAAAACATCAGCGCCCGCTTTACAGTAAACCTTTTATTGAACGTGTGGTTCCAGGCATCAGTATGCAACTGGCCTCAAGAGATAATGTATGGTGGTTTGATTTTAACCCATCAACAAGCTATATAATTTCATATCGCTGGGCAGCAGGTTTAGGTTGGAATGAACGCCTACCTATTAATTTTAAAGAGAATAGAATAGAGTCGAGCGATCATATTTTTGGCTCGCGCGTATTTACTGAATTCAAACTAAGAGAAGGCTTTGCATTAAAGCTGGAAACGGAGTGGATGAATACCTTCCCAAATACATTTTATCCAGCCTATCCACAAGAGCAATCAAAACGTAGTTGGGTTTGGTCAAGTTTTTCCGGGATAAAAAACTCATTTAACCTTTCAAAAAAAATGCGTGGCCAAGTGCAAATATTGTATAACTTATACAACCCGGAGAAACAAAGCCCCTACCTGGCACGAGTAAATTTTCAATTTGGAGTTGAGTATGCCTTAAAAAAGAAGCAAAAATTATTTTGAAAAGCTAACTGATATACCTGATAATTATGTTGGCATAAATTACTTTGATTTTGATTAAGGCTTAATTAGGTAATGGTGCCAAAAATGGTTGGCAGAAAATTACAATTATATCATTCAGGTTGCTTTATGG
>Ga0209181_10006812_pt1 | contig 15879 bp, 15 predicted proteins | sample MAT05_FD_187208 | JGI IMG/M metagenome (GOLD analysis project Ga0209181, IMG submission 187208) | Freshwater microbial communities from Lake Fryxell liftoff mats and glacier meltwater in Antarctica - MAT-05 (SPAdes) (version 2) | ecosystem: Environmental > Aquatic > Freshwater > Ice > Liftoff... | reverse complement strand
CGAACTGGAAAGTATCACGTTAGAGCAGTTTTTCAATCTCCAAAAAATTGAGAAAGTAAAGGAATGGCTGGTGTACAATGAACAGTCCTTAACACAGATTGCATTTAACCTTGGCTACAGCAGCACCCAACATCTTTCAAGTCAGTTTAAAAAGCTTACTGGCATGACGCCCTCACAATTCAAGCAGCTTGGCACACTGCATCGAAAATCTATTGACGCTGTAAAAGACTGATCAACAGTTTTAACACTGGCACAATTATCTGCACATCTTTTCCAACATGTTGTAACAGTAAACCTGTGTTTAAAATAGAACTTTGTTTTCTAAAAAGATGAAATATGAATAAAGAAATAAATACCATCAATCTTCCATTAGCTGGCGTTGAAAGTGAGCATTGCGCCCTGATTGTGGACAAAGGATTAAGTGAGATAGCAGGAATTAAAACCCATAAAGTAGAAGTAAACAACAAGCGGGCAGTTATTACAACAGATGATGAATTGGAAACGATACCAAAAGCCGTAAAAGCCATCAGGGATTTAGGCTATGACGTAGACACGGTGAAGAAAACATTTCCGGTGCTCAATATGAGTTGTGCTTCCTGCGCCAGCAGTTCGCAAAGTATGTTGGAAAACACCGCCGGCGTGGTGAATGTGTCAGTAAACTATGCCAATGCCAAGGCACAGGTAGAATATATCCCTACCATTACCGACGCTCAAAAATTGAAGGCTGCCATGCAAAGTATTGGGTACGATTTGATGATAGATGAAAGTGAAACAGCAAAAGATGAATTGGAAGAAGTACACCGCAAAAATTTTGAGACACTAAAGAGAAGAACCATTGGCTCGGTAGCCCTCTCCATTCCGTTGGTGCTGATAGGAATGTTTTTTATGAATATCCCGTATGCCAATTACATTATGTGGGCATTGGCAACGCCTGTTGTACTATACTTCGGAAAGCAGTTTTTTGTTGGTGCATTTAAGCAGGCAAAGCACCGTTCTGCCAACATGGATACGCTGGTAGCATTAAGTACAGGCGTGGCCTATTTATTCAGTGTTTTTAATACTGTTTATCCGCAATACTGGCATAGCAAAGGCTTACATGCGCATGTTTATTTTGAAGCCGCAGGCGTGGTAATAGCCTTTATTCTCCTGGGCAAAATGCTGGAAGAAAAGGCAAAAGGAAATACCTCATCCGCAATAAAAAAACTCATGGGGTTACAGCCAAAAACTGTTACCGTAGTGCATGAAGGAGGGCATCAGATAGACATGCCGATTGCTGCTGTAAAAGTCGGCGATACCTTGTTGGTAAAGCCGGGCGAAAAGATTGCTGTAGACGGAACGGTGAAATCCGGCAATTCTTTTGTAGATGAAAGCATGATAAGTGGTGAACCCATTCCTGCGGAAAAGAAGACGGGCGAAAAAGTATTTGCCGGAACCATCAACCAGAAAGGAAGTTTTCAGTTTACGGCAAATAAAGTGGGCGGCGACACGGTATTGGCGCAGATCATAAAAATGGTGCAGGAGGCACAAGGCAGCAAAGCACCGGTGCAAAAAATGGTAGATAAGATTGCGGGCATTTTTGTTCCAATCGTTATTTTAATAGCCATTTTTAGCCTGTTTGCATGGATAATATTGGGAGGTGAAAACGGTTTTACACAGGGTATGTTAGCATTGGTAACTGTGTTGGTAATTGCCTGTCCATGCGCATTGGGTTTGGCAACGCCGACTGCAATCATAACGGGTGTGGGTAAAGGTGCAGCGCATGGCATTTTGATTAAAGACGCAGAAAGCCTGGAACTTGCTAAAAAAGTAAATGCCATTGTGCTGGATAAAACAGGAACGATCACGGAAGGTAAGCCAGAAGTTGTGGCAATACAATGGAAATCGGGTGCTGGCGAAAAGGAACTTGCTGATTTGCTTTTTAGTATTGAACAACAATCAGAACATCCGTTGGCAGAGGCGGTGGTTAGATACTTTCAACAACAACATGTACAGTCGCTTACCCTCGACCATTTTGAAAGCATCACCGGTAAAGGCGTGAAAGTGATGTATGCAGGCAACAGTTATTTGTTGGGCAGTCCTGCGTTGCTTGAGTCCGAAAACATTTATATTGAACCTGTGCTGCAGAAGGTAGCGAACGAATGGCTGAACAAAGCGCAAACTGTTATCTGGCTTGCCGATAAAAAAAATGCCCTGGCTGCTATTGCCATTGCCGATAAAATAAAGCCAACATCGGTTGAAGCAATAAAGGAATTACAGGCAGCAGGCATTGAAGTGTACATGCTCACAGGCGATAACCAATTTACAGCCAAAGCCATTGCAACACAGGTAGGTATTCATCATTTTAAAGCCGAGGTGTTGCCCGCTGATAAGGCTGCATTTGTAAAGGAATTGCAGCAGCAGGGCAAAGTGGTTGCCATGGTGGGTGACGGTATCAACGACAGCAATGCGTTGGCACAAGCCGATGTAAGTATCGCCATGGGCAAAGGCAGCGATATCGCTATGGACGTAGCCAAGATGACCATTATATCATCTGACCTTTCTAAAATTTCACAGGCAATAAAATTATCAAAGCACACGGTTGCCACCATACGGCAAAACCTGTTTTGGGCGTTTATTTACAACATCATCGGCATACCCATTGCAGCAGGTATTTTGTATCCTTTTACAGGCTTTTTATTAAACCCGATGATAGCAGGAGCCGCCATGGCATTGAGTAGTGTGAGTGTGGTAAGTAATAGTCTGCGTTTGAAATTACTGAAACTTTAATACCCCTCAAAAAATATGAAATACAAGTATAAAACAAACATCAATTGTGGCGGTTGTGTAGCATCCATTACACCGCATTTAAATGCCAATGCCAAAATTAAAAGTTGGGAAGTTGATACCGCAAATCCGCAGAAAGTTTTGACGGTAGAAACCGATACGCTTTCTGATGAAGCGGTACGGGAAATAGTAGTTAAAGCCGGATATAAAGCAGAAAAGCTAAGTCAATAAAAACTAAAACCAGCAGGGCAAGGTTTTGTCCTGCTGATTCTTTAAAAAAATGTTGTAAATAAATGCTCCCAACGCTAAAATCAATTGGACAGTTTTTCTGGAAGATCTTCAAAGCTATATTTGTAAGAAAAAAGGGCGCTGTAAATAATAGCCTCTATTTAAAAAATACTTTGTGCTTTTAAATAAGTCCCTCTTAGTTGGCCGTAAAATATGGGTAAAACATTCCACGATATTCCCATCTCTCCTTAAAATTTCATTGCTGCAGGATAAACCCATCATGGCATTATTTTAGTGTTTCTACTATTGTTATGCACAGCCAGATGGCTCTTGGGGTAATGTTCCTGATCTCCAAACATTTCCCCTGATTACGAGCCTGCCTTTTTTTTAGCAGAATCAAATAACATACTAAAAGTAGAATTATGAAAACCTTACAACCTGCTTTATCAGCAATTGCATTGTTATCAATATTCGCATTCTGCAATTAAAAAATAGCTTAAGCATATTTAGGTAGATAAAAGGATAGCTGATTCATTATATATTTTTAAAAACTAAAATAAAAGAAAATGAAAAAAGAAGAAAAAATAAACCCCGAAACAAATGAAAAAAAAACGGGTCCGGGAAGTAATCCCGAAAATAAGTTTAAAAAAGGAAAATCTGCCTCTGCTGCTGAGCTTGATAACATAATAACAAGTGCAGTTGAAAAAGTTAAACCCCATTCAAGCGAGGGCTTTACTAAGAAAGGTACTGTGCCTGGTTATGAAGAAGAAAGTTGATCAGCACCTTAGATTTTAAAAATCTACAAAATTTTGCCTTAGCGACATAACTAGTTATGAAAGAAAGTTATGGCACATTATCAGAAACGATCAATGGGTTAAAAACAGAAGGCTATACGGTGGACTTTAATATCCATGATGAATAGTTGGCAGACATGATTTTGTCTCCTGATGATTTCGAAATTGATAAGTTTTTTCGGTTTGAGGGAGAGACCAATCATGAGGATCAATCAATATTGTATGCCATTTCCTCACCAAAGTTTGGCACAAAAGGACTGTTGGTAAATGGTTATGGAATTTCTTCAGATGCAATATCCAGTCAATTGATTTCAAAATTAAAAACGCATTAAATTAAAATATTAAAATGGAAAATAAATCGAACGAAGCTACTGCTTTAAGGCCTGAGGGAGAGCGGATATTAAATGCAAGGTTAGTTGAAATAGACCTGAATAAGTTTATGGCTGAACTAAAACAGGAAACTACCTGGGCAGACAGCGATCGTAATTCCATCACTGTATTTAAATCTAACACGTCCACCATCGTATTGATTGGATTGCATAAAAATGCCGAATTAAAAGAACATAATGCCATTGGAAATATAAGCGTGCAGGTATTGGAGGGTGAAATAAACTTTGTTGCCGAACAACAAACATTTTCGATGGTAAAAGGACAAATGATCACTTTAGCCGCAAATATTCCACACAGTGTGACAGCATTGAAAGAAAGTTTTTTTCTGCTCACTATGTTAATAAATAAATAATAATCATGGACAATTCAAAAATGAAACATGATTGTATGTCTCATGACTGTCATCCACCAATGGGGCATACAGATCACGATCACCAGGCCATGATGATTGCTGATTTTAGAAAAAAAATTCTACGTGTATTGATATCGGTTGTACCGATTATGTTGCCGTCAACAATGATCTGTCATTTAATAAAATTGATTCCAAATTTTTTCAAATTTCATCATTGCTTATCTAATTAAAGCTAAATATAAAAGTAAAAAAATTCATAAACTCAAATTGCAGAACAGATAAGTCTCAATTGTATCATTCTAAAGAAGCTGAATTTATGGCAGATATAAACCCACACAAAAAACCTCAGGATGTGAATCAGGATTCAAAAAAATCAGCTTCATTCAGTAAAAATATATTGATAACAAATGGCATCGCATTAGTGCTGCTTGTAACAATTTGGATATGGAAGACCATTGAAATAAGTAATATCAGGAGTAAGGCAGATCGTATTCACCAGGCATTAAAAGAACAGGCCATCAAGGGTATTGTAACATCGAAGGAAGAACAGTTAAAGTTGTTGACCATACCTTATGTATGGGCCGTGCGTACAGAAATAATGAAGGGCAATATCAATCAAATAAATTTGTATGCCCTCGACCTTATCAAAGAAAAAAATTTCCAGCGTATAGCCATTGCAAATGATAGTGGAATAATTGTATCCTCCACTGACAAAAAAGATGAAGGGAAACCTTTTACTTCTATTGGAGAAGCTGCGGCATTAACCAATAATGATACTATGGTAGAGAATACAGGTGATAGTATATTGATTGTAACAAGCCCTATTATGGGTTTCAATAAGCGGCTGGGTACGCTGTTTTTTAAATATGCCGTTCAGTTGCCCAATTTGAAATAGATAAAAAAGTAGTTTCAGAAATTGATAATCTGATTATACAATAACCGTTTCGTTTAGAAAAAGTGATAGATTAATAGCGATGCGCCTGATTTTATTTTAGCAATTTTTAGAATTAGAGATATTATCTAAATCTAAATCTAAATTTCAGATACAACAGTTGAATCATGATCGCTTGAATTACTTCAAAAAAATTTTATAGACTGCCTGCCGTATTTAGGTAGCAAAGGCGTCTATCTAAAGCAATAATTTCAGGATAAGCTAATCGAACTGAGATTTTACGTAAAACAAGATGATAGAGACCTATCGAAATACTTAACTGGAAATGGAAAGTAGTTGATTCAAAAAAATAATTTTATTCATTCACAATTAAAATGAACCGATCATGACAAACGGAAAAAAAATAGGCATTTGGATGGATCACTCCAATGCTCACCTAATGGAATATGCGGACCTAATTGTTACGAAGATTATTACATCAGCGTCTACCTACGAAGAAAAGAAATTTACCCTGCAAAAGGGAGAAAGTTTTATGCAGCGAAAGAACCAGCAGCAAGAAGCTGAATACTATGATTCCATTGCAGCGTCTATCAGGGATTATGATGAAGTGTTGTTGTTTGGTCCTACGGATGCAAAGACCGAGCTATTGAATATTTTAAAGGCTGATCTGGGTTTTTCAAAAGTAAAAATTGAAACAAAACCAAGTGATAAAATGACGGATAACCAGGAGCAGGCTTTTGTGAGAGATTATTTTTCAAATAACTGATCTCTGCTTAAATAAGTAGTAGCTAGATAAATGATATTTTTTTTTGAATCAAACTTTATACCTGCTGTAAGGTATCGTTTCGAACTTGTTCTGTTGATATCTATTTTGATTGCATTGCAAAAAAATGGGTCGACAAATTGAGGATGTGCCGGTTTGAGTTAGATTATTTGTGGATGATTTTGCTTTTGTTTGTAAGAACGTGGAGTGGCATCATTTTTAGATTGGATAGAGCCGTTTTTAGTGCTGATAAATATGAATTACTACTGCTTGGCTTTCAGCCGGAATCTCTGTAAAATGGGAACGGATGCCAGCGAAGGTTACAATAAATTGAAAATGGAATTTAGCGAACCTTTCTATGATCGGATTAAAGCATAAGCTACGATCGAACAAAAAGAAAGGCTAAGTAAACTTTCGCCTGTTATGATTAAACAAAAAGTATTTGCCTAAAAAAATAATTGATTTAATAATTGTAGCTACAGGAAATTGTAAATCAATCGTAGGATTAAGAGTGATTATCAAAAAATGGGTGGTTTTCTGCACGCTCATCCCAAAACGGAATATATTGTTAAAATTTATTCCGAAAGTTGTTCAAGCAAAAATCATTTTAAAAGAATGAAAAATGAAGTACAAGTTATAGTAAATGCACAACGCTAGTAACGTTGTAGTACAGTCCTGATCCAGTCCAGTAAGGAATTTATATTCCTTACTACAAGCAAACCATTTCGGGCAATTTTAATGAGTGCTGCCAGCCTCTTTATGTAACTTAAAATAATGAACCATTCGAAAATAGAAAATTTTCCATTAACAGATCCGCAGGGTAACGATGCCGACATGCTGGATAAATTGCAACAAGAAACGTTTGATTATTTTTTAAATGAAGTCAATCCTGTTACCGGGTTGGTTGCGGATAAAACAGCACCTGGTTTTCCGTCGAGCATCGCTGTTACCGGGATGGCAATTACGGTTTACATAGTTGGTGTTGAGAAAAAATTGCTTTCCAGAAAAAATGCGATTGAAAGAATACTTAAAATTTTGAGATTTTTTTATGATAGCCAGCAGGGTAGGGAGGCAAATGCCACCGGCTATAAAGGATTTTATTATCATTTTTTAAAAATGAATAATGGGGAAAGAGAATGGAATTGTGAAGTGTCCACTGTAGATACCTCCTTGTTTATTGCCGGCGCTTTAAGTGCTGCAGCCTATTTTAAAAATGCGAACAGAGAAGAAGGGGAAATAAGAGAACTGGCAGATAAATTGTATCGCAGAATTGACTGGCAGTGGGCATTGAATAAAGGCGATAGCATATGCCACGGATGGAAACCATGGTCAGGTTTTCTCCGCTACCGATGGGATGAGCATTATAGTGAAGCGATGATTATGTATGTATTGGCTTTAGGTTCTCCAACCTTTCCCATTAAACCAGCAGGGTATCAAAAATGGATCAATACCTTTTGTGTAACAAACGTGTATGATACCGATTATTTATATGCCGGCCCTTTATTCATCCACCAGTTCTCTCACATGTGGATTGATTTTAGAGGAATACAGGATGCATTTAATAAAAAAGCCGGCTTTGATTATTTTGAAAACAGCCGGCGGGCAACTTATATTCACCGGCAATATGCGATTGAAAATAAATTGCAGTATGAAGGATATGGAAAATATTGCTGGGGCTTAACGGCAGGCGATGGACCCGGGAAAAGGAAATTAAAAATTGAGGGTAAGCAGAGGGCGTTTTACAATTATATCGCAAGAGGCGCCCCTTTTGGTCCGGATGATGGTACTGTTTGCCCCATGGCTGTTGTGGCCTCGTTGCCTTTTGCACCTGAAATAGTAATAGAAACCCTTCACAATACCATCGGAAAATTTAATCTAAAGCCGCACCAGTTACCTTCGTTTGACGTTAGCTTAAATCCAACATTTCCAACGAAGACCGAAGATGGCAATGGCTGGTTTTCACCCTGGAGATTTGGATTAAACCAGGGCCCGGTAGTTATAATGATTGAAAACTTTCAAACTGAATTGATATGGAATACTATGAAACAATGCCCCTATGTTGTCAATGGGCTTCAACTAGCAGGTTTCAGTAATGGATGGCTGGAAAGAATAGGGTAGGACTTGTTTTCTTATCGGCTTCTCTTTGAGATTTTATGAAACATTTTAAAAATTACAATCATATTTCGATAGGTCTTTCAACTAATAAAAAATATTGAGTCGTGGCTTAATATAAAGAATCCTTAGCAATAGCTTCAAAGTTTTTTATACCATAGTTTTCTACATAAGTACTGTGGTTGATTGTCTCAGTCGACTTCATTGCACCTGGTGCAGGAAGGCGTGTTAATTTAATATTTTCATCCACTGTCTTGTTTATCATTTAGTTAATAACATACAATAATTTTTGTCCACAAGATGTATTACTAATTAGTAAACTACCGGAGAACTATAAATGTGAGATGAATTTTCTGGTTATATTGATGTGTCAGATAATGATGACTAACGTTTATAACAGTTAACGTTTGTATCACCGTAAGTCCAAAAGCTAAACTTAAGGCAATGCCGTTAAATTAAGTCTTATTTCCGAGAGTTTTTATTTCCCTGAAAATAAAGAAACGCAACGCTAAAATTGCATAAAACAAAAGTAAAATCCGATAGCAATCGGACAGGAAATTACCACTTAATTGATAACGGATAGCTGATACTGAAGTTGATGGTAGCAGTTCTGCTGGTAGCCCATTATTCTTTTTGTTACAAGATACTTTTCTTTCGGGTGTTCGTTCATTAGCTGGGCTTTGCGTTTACTGGTTTGCGCTTTAACTTCTGTCACAACGTTGTTTTCGCACGAAAAGATTTTTAATTTGTAATAACTGCTACAAGGAAACGCCTACGTTGAATGCACATTAGCTTTTGGGTTTTCCGGTACCAGATTTTAATACGAGGTAATACATTGGTGTGCAATTTCGACAGGTATCATTTGCAAAAGCGAACCCTATTTAAAAGGGCGTAAAATGGTATTGATATGTTACGGCTTTATCATAATTGATGAAGCCAAAAAAGCGGTACTTGTAAAATGATTGATCCACTTTTCTACGGTGGCGTTGCGTGAAAGGCGCTTTTATTTTTTTTGAAATATATACGATAAAAGTCCCGCCAGGTATTTACCTTTTTACCTGCTTCAAATTAACTACCTCTATAAGTTGAATAGCCGAACGCAGAAACTGTTATCGGAACGTAATAATGACTTTGGTCTTTCATCTGAAATACAACTTCTATGTATTGATAGAAACTCTCTGTATTATTCTTTTGAAAATAATCATTTGTGAAGTAGGTGAATTTGTAAATGCCTAAATTCGATTTTTCTGAATTTAAAAAATCTGTACCGGATTCGAACCGGTGACCTTCCCGAATGCTTTCGGGACGCTCTTCCATCCGGATAATTATCGTGAGGGTTAATGAAACTGGAAAAAAAATCCCACGAAGAGTGGGCAACATTTTAGTGGAGAATACCGGATTCGAACCGGTGACCTCTTGCATGCCATGCAAGCGCTCTACCAACTGAGCTAATTCCCCTTTGGGAGTGCAAATATAGTGGGCTCCTTCATTGCTTCCAAAATCAATTTTAATTTCATCCTGAATATTTAAGCGAACGCAGCGCTGGTGAAAAGTAGTCGCACCAATTACGCCTTATTTCAAGGTCATAAAAAACCCCGAAATAAATTCGGGGTTCATATTAAAATTTCAACCTTTCGTATTTAATCGCCCCATATTTCACCCTTACCTTCTACCCAGGTTTTTACCGAATCTGTTGTAACTGATTTTGGTCTTTCTAGTGGAAAGCCCAAAGCTCTGTCCCAGCAAAGGCTTGCCAGTACGCCCAATGCTCTTGATACGCCAAACAAAACGGTGTAAAACTCATACTCCACCATGCCATAATGCACCAGCAATGCACCACTGTGTGCATCTACATTTGGCCACGGATTTTTAATTTTCCCCATCGATTGTAAAATAGGTGGAACCACTTCGTAAATATTCCAAATGGTACGGCACAGTTTATCTTCAGGCATGTGTTTTTTTCCAAACTCTAATTGTGCGGTATATCGTGGATCAGTTTTTCTTAAAACTGCATGACCATAGCCTGGTACCACTTTTCCTGCTGCCAGCGTTTCCTCTACGTATTGGGCAATTTGCTCTTTTGCAGGAAGATCGGTTCCCAGTTTTTCCTGCATTTCGTAAATCCATTTGATTACTTCCTGGTTGGCCAATCCATGTAACGGACCTGCCAGGCCATTCATACCTGCAGCAAAAGCCAGGTATGGATCGCTCAGGGCTGATCCAACCAAATGAGTAGTGTGAGCCGATACATTTCCACCTTCATGATCTGCATGAATCGTCATATACAAACGCATCAGTTCTTTAAATTCCTCGTTTTCGTAGCCCAGCATGTGTGCAAAGTTTCCAGACCAGTCCATTAATCCATCGGGTTGAATGTGATCCCCGTTTTTATATTTCCTGCGATAAATGTAGGCGGCTATCCTGGGCAACCGGGCTATCAGCGTAAGGGAATCATCCAGCGTGGCATCCCAGTAATCTTTTTTATGCATGCCAGCAGCATAGCGCCTGGCAAAACTACTTTCAGTCTGTAGTGCCATAATGGCAATTACAAACTGCGTCATTGGATGCGTGCCAATAGGTGTTGCCTCAATGGTTGCAAATACGTGATTGGGAACGTGACTTCTTCGCTGCAATACTGAAGTCATGTGGTGTACATTTTCCCGGTTGGGAAGATCACCCAGCAGCATCAGATGAAACAAGCCTTCGGGCAATGGCTCAGTGCCACCTTTACTCGACTTCGGTAATTTTTCCTGTAATTCCGGGATGGTATATCCCCTGAAACGAATGCCTTCCTGTGCATCTAACAAAGAGGTTTCTGTTACCAGACCGGTGATGCCTCTCATCCCCTGGTAAACCTGGCTAAGGGTTACTTCGCCAATCACCTTATTACCATGTTCTTTCAGCAATTCCTTAATTTCAGCACTAAGAATATCCGATTTTTCCTTAAAACTGTTCTTGATTAATTCCATATATCGGTTTTATGTATAATGTTTAAAAATAATGATACTCAATGGGCCATGAAATTACGATGCGGTAAACTGCAAAACAAAAGTTTTTGATATTTATATTATTTCTATTTTACAATTTTATCAATATTTTTTGTTTTAAAAACCGGATATCCTGAAAATGCTATCGTAAACGGCTCAAACACATCTGGATCCAAAAAGTCGAACAATGCTGTTGAGGATTTGTAGATTTTTCAACAAATGGTAACCTAAATTTCATGCTCCCAAATATTCGCTGTAAGTTTGCATGACCTCACGGATTTTTTATCAATCAATTTTTACGTTCTGAAAGCCGCTGGTCATTTCCTGTATTGTTTCTTATCAAAATAGATTTTGTTGCAAAAGGAAGATATTTTACCTGTTATATGACGAGGGTGAAATGAAATTTTTTTGTGAGCAGATGATATTATAGTTCAATCCAGTCAATCAGGTATTCAATTTTATAAATACATACAATGACAAAGTACATATTTGTAACCGGTGGTGTTACTTCTTCTTTAGGTAAAGGCATTATTGCCGCCTCTCTTGCAAAACTGTTACAATCAAGAGGATTGAAAGTGACCATCCAAAAATTTGATCCATACATAAATGTTGACCCCGGAACGCTGAATCCTTATGAACATGGAGAATGTTTTGTAACAGAAGATGGCGCTGAAACTGATTTGGATCTTGGACACTACGAACGCTTTTTAAATATTTTCACTTCACAGGCCAATAACGTAACCACTGGCCGGATTTACCAAACGGTTATCAACCAGGAGAGGGAAGGCGCTTACCTTGGTAAAACGGTACAGGTAATTCCGCATATAACGGATGAGATTAAACGCAGAATGAGGCTGATTGGTGAAACTGGTGAATATGACATCGTGATAACCGAAATCGGCGGTACGGTAGGCGATATTGAAAGTTTACCTTTTGTGGAAGCCGTGCGTCAATTGCAATGGGAGATGGAAAAGGAAGATTGCTTGGTGATACATTTAACGTTGATTCCATATTTAAAAGCTGCCAAAGAATTAAAAACGAAGCCTACCCAGCATAGTGTAAAGTTGATGAGTGAAAACGGGGTACATCCCGATATCATCGTTTGCAGAACAGAAAGGTCACTTAATCTGGAGCTGAAAAAAAAGATTGCTTTGTTTTGTAATGTGAAGACAGAGGCTGTAATAGAAGCAATGGATGCCAACTCTATTTATGAAGTACCTCTAAAAATGTTGCAGGAAGGATTGGATGTAATAGTGTTGAAAAAATTGCATATTAACGGTTACTCTGCTCCCCAGTTGGGTAAGTGGAAAGAGTTTTTAGATAAGCTGAAATACCCATCCGGTAAAGTAACGATTGGTTTAATTGGTAAATACATTGAGCTACAGGATGCTTATAAATCTATATTGGAATCTTTTGTGCATGCAGGTGCTATGAACGAATGCAAAGTGCAGATTGTAAACGTCCACAGTGAATTTATTACCGCAGAAAATGTAAATGAAAAATTGGGTAGTCTGGATGGATTACTGGTGGCGCCTGGTTTTGGCAAAAGGGGAGTAGAAGGTAAAATAATAGCCGTGCAGTTTGCAAGGGAGCATAAGCTACCTTTCTTTGGTATTTGCCTTGGAATGCAAATGGCTGCTATTGAGTTTGCAAGAAATGTGTTGAATTTAAAAGATGCCCACTCCACTGAAATGGACGAACATACCACCAATCCCGTGATAGATCTGATGGAAGAACAGAAAAAGGTGACAGCAAAAGGCGGTACCATGCGTTTAGGATCTTACCCATGTGTTTTAAAAGAAGGTACACTTGCCTATGATATTTACGAACACTCGCCTATTAGCGAACGCCACAGACATCGGTGGGAATTTAACAATGCTTACCTGGAGCAATTTGAGCAGGCCGGGATGATTGCAAGCGGTAAAAATCCAGGAACAGGTTTGGTTGAAATCATTGAATTACAAGATCATCCTTTCTTTATTGGTGTACAATATCACCCGGAGTTGAAAAGCACCGTAGAAAATCCCCAGCCGATTTTTGTGAACTTTATAAAAGCAGCAAAAGAGTTTGCTGATAAAAGGGTAGCGGTTAAAAATCCACTGCTTCAGAGTGAAATGATCTAAGGCATTGAAAGGATGGACAATGAGGTTTATTTAATAAAATTTCAACGATAAAAGAATTAAAAAGGCTTAGGACTAAAAAATGTCATAAGCCTTTTATGCTTAAAGTTAAACTTCGCAAATAATCAAAATTGCATTAGCTTTCGGGAACTCTAACCTTCGACCATCAACCATCACCCGTCAACCTTGAACCATCAACCTAATTCTCCTGCTTCGTCAAAATCTCTTTTTTCATTTGTTCCCAAAGTCCGTCGAAGGTTTGGTGATTGTCTTCTTTCCATTTTTTGCTGAAGGCTTTCATCTTTTCATTTCTGTCTTCTTTAGTTAAATTAAAGAATTGAATAATAAATTCCGAATCATTTTGATGGGCAAGTGTATTGTATAATTCCTTTAATTCCTTTTCTTTTTTAATATTACTGTTCGCCATTTCTTTTTCCATTTCTTCTCTCAACAACACTTTTTCATCATAAGTGCCTGCCGGCAAAAGGGTTTTGGCTATCACCGGCATCAGTTCTATCAACAGCAAAATAATCACCAACAAATAATACCGGTATTGCAGGGCGCTGTTATTTTTAATGAGATTATTCAATGCTTCAATCTGTGTTAAAAAGCCATCATTGAAATAATTGGTAAACACGGCTTCCTCTTTTTTAATTACCGTTTCAATATTGTTCAATTCAGTTTCAACCCCTGTGATTTTGGGATCATTGGTTTTTAGCATCGCCTTGTATTCGTCATCCAGTTTTTGATATTCATTTCTTTTGGCGATGGCAATGTCTTTGATACCTACTTTACCTGTTCCGCCGCTGCCATCGGTTTCTGACAGAAAATTATTTCTTGCCGCAGCAACGTCATTGTATTTTGATGCGTTTTCCTTTTGCAATATTTCCTTCTGCGAAAGCAATTCAGCCTTTCGGTTTTTGTATAGCGAATCTAATTCCTGTTTCTTAAACAGTTTCTTTTTTTCATTGTCGAGCGATGTTTGTAGCCGGATCTCTTTTTTAAACATATATAATAACGCAGGCTGGGCCATAAATACTCCAATGGTTACGGCCAGCAGTCCCCGGAACAGTAATGGCAGCAACCTGTTTTTGTTAAATTTGTTAATTCCTTTGATCAGGGCTCTGTCAATTGTTAATATAATGAAGCCCATAAAAAATCCAAGTGGAATTGCGAGCCAGCTTATGTCTGTAACGGTGCTAAAAAAATACGTCCATGCAAGGGTTGCAAATGCCCAGGTAGCTAAAACCGTCATCCCAACGATTCTATACCTGTTGCGGTCTACTATAGCATCCACCAATAATTCTTTTTCAGCGGTGGATAGCCACCAAAGCAATTCTGTGAATTTAGATGGGGTATAATTTTCCCTCTGCGAAATAGCGATGTTCTTTTCCATTGTGTTAAAATGAATTAATGATAACTAAAGTTGGATCAATAGTTGGCTAAGGGTGTTGAGTGTTGAAGTGCTTGCAAAATACACAATGCCGCCAAGTTTAAACGGTTTGTAATGGCATTTATTTTTTGTTGGCTTCACATTAACATTTCATTCAAAAAGGCCATTAAACTGAACTAATGTAAACTGGTCTATTTTCTTATCTTTGCGACCTTAAAAATAGGGTTTGCTATAAAATTCAATCAAATTCAAATGAAAAAAGTTTTTACAAGTGTTGTTTTATCATTGGTTTGCCTTGTTACTGTAAATGCCCAACCAAAGGGAATGGGCAAAAATGATCCCGATGCAAAGAAGGTGTTGGATGCCGTGAGCGCTAAGTTCAAAACATTCAAATCTGTTCAGGCGGCGTTTTCGCTCAAAATAGAAAATAGTGCCGGTAAAAATTTAGGTACCAAGTCTGGAACGGTTTACATGAAGGGAACCAAATATCGGGTAAGTGTAACCGGTCAGGAGATTTTTTGTGATGGAGGAAACATTTCCACCTTCGATAAATCAGCCAATGAGTTAACTATTACAAAAGTTGATCCTTCTGCAAATTCCATTACACCACAAAAAATATTCACCAATTTTTACGACAAAGATTTTCTGTATAAGATGAATGATGAAGTAAAGGCAGGCGGAAAAACGCTACAGCAGATAGAATTGACTCCCCTCGATAAGAGTAAGCCATTCTTTAAAGTGTTGGTAAATGTAGATAAGAAAGCTCAAACAATTGTTAGTACAAAAGTGTACGAAAAGGCTGGAAATATATACACCTATTCCGTTTCAAAGATGAACACCAGTTCCCTTGTAAATGATACCCAGTTTGTATTTGATGCAAAAAAGTTCCCTGGAGTTGAGGTAGTTGATTTGAGGTAAGAGTTCTGTCGGGAAATTAAATAAATAAAATTTCGGATGATGCGTTTTGATTTCTCAATGGAGAATCAAACGCATCATTTTAGTTGAACTGCACGAATTAATACTGTACTTGACTTGAGCCACAAATTCGAAATTTCACTTTGAATTATTTTTAGCTTAAAATAACA
>Ga0209181_10006806_pt1 | contig 15885 bp, 12 predicted proteins | sample MAT05_FD_187208 | JGI IMG/M metagenome (GOLD analysis project Ga0209181, IMG submission 187208) | Freshwater microbial communities from Lake Fryxell liftoff mats and glacier meltwater in Antarctica - MAT-05 (SPAdes) (version 2) | ecosystem: Environmental > Aquatic > Freshwater > Ice > Liftoff... | reverse complement strand
AGATTATGTGGTGCAGGATTATAACAGCCAGCAAACCATTGGGTTGTTGCAAAATGTTTTTTCTGTAAATGCACCGATAAACGTATGGGATTGCTGCGCCGCCAGTGGCGGAAAGTCAATTATGGTGGTTGACCAATTAAAGCAGGTACAATTGACTGTATCGGACGTACGCGATTCCATTTTGGCCAATCTTGACAAACGGTTTAAAGCCGCTGCTATAAAAAATTATCATTCGTTTGAGGCCGACCTAACCCAACCCGCGGCCATTACATCAAGGTTTGGCAGCAGGCCTTTTGACCTGGTTATTTGCGATGCACCTTGTAGCGGATCTGGCACCTGGGGCCGTACACCCGAGCAACTGGCTTTTTTTAATCCGCTGCAAATTGACCAGTATGCCCAGTTACAAAAAAAGATAACTACTAATGTTATATCGGCCATAAAAAAAGGGGGTTACCTTTTGTATATTACCTGCTCGGTATTTAAAAAAGAAAACAAAGACGTAGTGGATTTTTTAATTGAAAAATACCCTTTAAAACTGGTGAATATGCACGTGCTTAAGGGGTACGAAATACAGGCCGATACTATGTTTGCAGCGTTAATGCGGGTGGAAAAATAAAGGCTGCATAATTGCTATAAAACTGGTAATATAAGCAGGTTAACCTTTTTTTATTTTTCGGGAAACTACGGCAACTTCATTACCCGTATAGTTTGCTTTTGCGTTTTGCTTATGTATTGTAAAAAGTAAGCACCCGGTTGAAGCAGTTGTACCGGCAGCGTAACTGTTTGGTTTTGGCCTTCCGTTATGCTTAGTTGCTGTTCAATAAGTTTACTGCCCTTTACATTTAACAACCTAAAAGCAACCGTACCTGTTTCGGGTGCGGTAAACCCTACCTGTAGTGTGCCGGTAAAAACATTGCCCGGGTTTAAACGAAGCCAATTGCCTGTGGCCGAAAAGTTTTTTTGCAGCAGTACTGTTTTGCTGTTAACACTGTCCATATACCTCACTGCATAATTACCGCCTGGCAACACATTAAGGTTAGTAAACAAAAACGTATATACTTCCTGTTGTTCAGTAAAAAAGGGCAGCGTATATAAAACTTTTCCCGATGTATTTAAGAGGTCAACCCGTGCGGCACCATCTACCTGGGCTACAAAAAATCCATCAATTAAAGTGGTAAAGGGAGCAGGACCTGCTACCAGCCAGTTACTTCCAAAAGCGGCATCGTTCTGTTGTTTTTTTAAAATGCGATAGGCCGTTTTCATATTGGGTATGCCATAGCCAAACCGGTTGTCGGGGGTGGCGTACCTGTCGGCGCTTTTGTAAACAGCATTCAATAGTTTCATATTACCTGCTGTAGGAAAAGCCTGCCATAAACACGCAATAAGCCCTGCAATATTTGGATTAGAATACGAGGTGCCATTACCACTTGCCGGTTGGCTATTGGTGTTTACCAAAATAGTACCCAAACCTACCGATACAATATTTGGCTTTACCTTACCGGGATAACCGTAGCTGCTAAAGCTGGCTATTTGCCCATTTGCGTTTACCGCACCCACGGCGCAAACACTATCGCCATCAGCCGGAAAACCAATATATCTCCACTGGGAGCTTCCTTCGTTTCCGGCGCTATTCATAACAATCATTCCCTTTTTTGCGGCTACGCCAGCACCTTGGGTTACCATTGTTTGATTTTTGTAAAACTGAAGGTAGTTGTGGTTAAATGTAGGATTGTCAAAATCGGTATATCCTAACGACGAGGAAATTATATCGGCACCCGAGCTATCGGCAAACTCTGCCCCCACAACCCAGTTATGTTCTTCAATAAGGTATTCCGACGCAGTATTTTCAGTACGTAGCAGCCAGTAATTTGCATGCGGTGCGGTGCCCACCACACGGCCGGGTAGGTTAGCAGCCATTATGCTTAGGCAATTGGCACCGTGGCTGTCATCTTCGTTAACACTATTATCAAAAGCAACAAAATCACGGTCGCCTAAAAATTGCCTGTTAATGCGTGCGCTGTCAAAAGCAGTATTCAGCTTATATTTTGCAAAACCTCCATCTAATACAGCTATCTGCATGCCCTCGCCACGAAAGCCCTTGTTGTGTAAAAATTCACCTTCGTGTAAGTGTACCTGGTTGTAGTTAAGGCCATAATTAATTTCGTTGCCGTTAATGCCTGTGCCGTTGCTAGTTTCATTAATGGTGGAAATTGTTTCTACGGCAAATTTGGTAATAGGTTGTTGCTGGGATACCAGCCTGAAACCAGCCCCCGAAATATTTTTTACAAAGCCAAGATCCCTCACCTTGTTTAAAGCGCTAATACTACTGGTTTGTACCAATAACTGGTTTAGCCAACGTGAGGTGCTCACTATAGTTATATTTTCAATTTTGGCTATACTATCCATGTATATTTTTGACACGGGCAGGTCAAGGCTGTCCATGGCAATTTGTTGCCTTTGGCGCCTTGCAACAGCGCGTGCCGACAAGTACTGCAGTGGCGTGGCAACAGTAAAAGCCGTGCCCGCTTTGTTGTACAGCTCAATAATATACTTTGGTAATTGCGCTGGTACCTGTGTAGCAATTAACAAAACCAACGGCATAAACCATTTTTTGGCAGGCATTTGCATCAATTTATATTAAGTTGTTTGCTTGTCAATGGCCGTTATCATGCTTTTTAATAGGTGCCGGTAAATTGAAGCTTAACGCCGTAACTGGCATCTTCATACTTAGCAGGAGGCGGGGTAGTTTGATAGGTCCAGTGTAAAAATTCTTTATAAATTAAACCTACGCCTTTGGCATATACTTCCACTCCAAAATTGCGTTGTTGGTAGTTGTTTGGGTCAAATGGGCCGGGCGGCGAGGTTTCGTTATGTTGAAAAACATAAATGGTACTATCAAAAGTAATATTGCGTACGGTGTAAGGTTGTTCCACATTTTGATAAGCATACTCCCACTCATCTAAATAGGGAACCAGCGAATTGATTGATTTTGTATCGATATACGAATGAGCCTTCCAGCTATAGCCTTCAACAACGGGTAAGTGAAGTTTTACAAATCGCTTGTTATTATCCACGTATTCAATAGTAGTAGGGGTAACCGTAGCAGTGTAGGTAGCGGCAAACCGCCAGGGTTGATTGCCAGCCGTATCCCTAATGGTTCTAAATATTCTAAACACCTTGCGGCCCTGGATATCAGTAAATGTAGACTCAACCGAGTCCTTTGCCTGGTAGCTTTTTACAATCAGCCTTGACCCAAACGAGAAGGGGACTGTTGAATCGAGCCGGTACAGATAATTTTTGCCCACTTGCAATGGATAGTAATCCTGCAGCGAGGCACTTTTAAAATTTTCGGTTTGTTTTTTACAACCTATTGCCAGGTAGCAAAAGGCAAACACAACAATCAGGTAAAAAAGATGCTTCATTTGTTTATTTAATGCGGGTGTAAGATACCGTTTTTTACTAAGTGGGTATTGCAGCGTAAAACACGCGGTAATATTATTAAAATGAGTTGCTTACCCTTTACCGGGCAATTATGGTGCTTAAACCAACCTATACTTTGCAAAGAAATTAAAATGTAGCCACTCATCCCGTTTATATAAACGTAAAAAAATGTAAACCTTATCTTTAGGGCTCATTTGTTTTTATGACATTTTTAGATACCCTGTCGCTTTCGTTTAGAACAGTAAAAAGTAACCGCCTGCGCACTGGCCTTACAGTAGCCATTATTGCTTTTGGTATAATGGCACTGATAGGCATAATTACCGCCATTGCCGCCATGAACCAAAGTTTGAAGGAGAACTTTAGTACGCTGGGTGCCAATGCCTTTAGCGTTCGGTATAAGGCCCGAAATATTCGTATTGGTAATAACTCGCAAAAAAGTGGGGCTATTAAAAAGGGTGCCAAAAAAGAAAAAGTATCCAATGTTGGTAAAGCCATTACCCGCGACCAGGCCGAGCAGTTTATAGAAAATTATAAGTTTCCGGCAACGGTTGGGTTGCAATTAAGCGGACCACGGTCGCTGCGCATAAAATATAAAAATAAAGAAACCAACCCCGATGTAACAGTTAATGGTGGCGACGAAAACTTTTTAAGCATCAATGGCTATTCGCTGGCAAAGGGGCGAAATTTTAGTAAACTGGATGTAGAAACCGGTAGAAACGTGGCACTTATTGGTAGCGATGTAGCAATTGTTCTTTTCGGAAAAAATAAAGAAGCAGCAGTAGATAAAATTATTAAGATCGGCAACCTTCCCTACAGGATTATAGGTTTGCTTGACTCAAAAGGCTCCAGTGTTTTTTTACAAAGCGATAAAGTAATCGTATCAACCTACAACAATGTTAGAAGATTGCCCGGCACCAGCGATAGTTACACAATTAATGTTAAGGTGGACGATTTAACGCAAATGGATCCTGCAATAGGTGAGGCAACTGGTACTTTTAGGCCCATAAGAAGATTAGGCACAAAGGATAGTGAGAATTTTTTTATTGATAAAAGCGATAGCATAGCCGAAACATTTATTTCGCTGCTTGGAAGCATAAGCGGATCGGCAGGTGCCATAGGCCTTATTACCCTAATTGGTGCGGCCATAGGCCTTATGAATATTATGTTGGTTGCAGTAAACGAGCGCACTAAGGAGGTAGGCCTTATAAAAGCCATAGGCGGAACCCGCAAAAGCATCAGGAACCAGTTTTTATACGAGTCAATTATCATAAGCCTTTTGGGGGCAGTATTTGGAATTATTTTAGGCGTACTTGTGGGCAATCTATTTTCCATTGTATTATCTACCGGCTTTGTTGTACCATGGGCATGGGTAATTACAGGTATTGTTATTTGTAGCGTTGTTGGCCTTGCTGCCGGGCTTTGGCCTGCATTAAAGGCATCAAAGCTTGACCCCATTGTGGCCCTTAGATATGAATAGGGGTTTACACTAATGGCAAAATCGCTGCCCTTTTTTAGTGGAAAGTAATTGATATACCGGGGGCAATTTGGTACGTGTTGAAGCGTTTAACAATGTTTGGTTGTTTTAATTGTTGTTGAACCTCAATAAACTTCTTTACTTTTTTTTTCTTGTTATGGCTTAGTGTACTGTTAATTTAAGTGATTAAAAGTGCCTGATTATTTTTCGTATGTGGGTAATACAACGCTTGCCTGTTTTGGTATGCAATTTGTAAAACAATCAAAAAGTAGTGGTGACCTGCGAAATTATAATAACATGGTTTCTGATCTGCTTTTAAAAAAAGTGCAAACCATTGTTTTAATTTTCCGTGCTGTGATTGTGTGTATACATTGTTATTAGCACCGTTCTAAAATTACTTGGCTATGAAAAAAATAAGGATAATAATTTGTGATAATGATGAAGACGAATTATATTATGCAAATGAGGGTTTTAAGAAATCGGGCTTATTTGAGGTAATACAGGTGGTAGAGTCGGGCGACGATTTAATAGAGTTACTTGAAACTATGAATAAAAAGGATTTTCCGGACCTCATTTTATCAGACTTAAACATGCCCGGTAAAAACGGGTACGATCTTTTGGCCTTGTTAGGCAACGATCCGCAATTTGCAGACATTCCAATTTATATTTCTTCCACAGCCTTTTCGCAATTAACCATGGATAAATGTAGCAGGCTTGGAGCCAAAGATTATATAGTAAAACCCGATAATTTTAGCCGTTACGATATTTTTGCAATAAGCCTCTATGATAAAATTATGATTGAGTACCCCCGGTAGCAGTTTAAATGTTTACACCGGTATAGGTTTTTAATTTTGTACCATACTGCTGGTGCAAGCCCCCAATTGTTAAGTTTGGCTTTGCGGCGTCAAGGTTTTTAATCTTTGCTAAATATACTTTCGGTAGATGTTTTTAAAAACAAAGTATTCGCGGCAAGTGTAAGTGACATTAAAAGCGTTTCTGTTGAAAATTGTTAAAATTCGCTTCAACTTAAAATGTATTTACCATAAAAAAACCTGGCTTTATTGCCAGGTTTTTTTACGGGTTATTATTTTTTAACCTTTAGGGTTTAATGCGCGTGTTATTCTTTCTTTTATATCCAATAAATGCATTTTGCTCATACCATCAGTTGTTGTGGGTATGGCCGCGGTAACCTGGCCGTTTAATTTTAATAACTGCGCCCTGGCAATTGAGGTAATGTCGCTTCGGCTCAGGTCGGTAGTGTTTACCTGGCCACGGCCTAAACTTGTTAACACTATAAACCCAGCGGGCGACGAAGGATTTAAAATATTATCAAGCTTGTTTACGTAACTTTTTTGCAACGATCTTCTATAAAAATCAATGGCTTTTTTGGTTTTTAGTTCGGTAAAAAGGCCATCCTGTACATCGTTCATCATTTCAACTGCGCTATACGCATTTTCAGCCCCATAACGCTCAACCGAAACCTGCAAACGGTTAATACGCTCAGCGCTAAGCAAACTGTTTAAAGTGCTTTCCTGTGCAGCTAACACCGGGTCAGCATCGTCGCCAGGGTTATTAAACCGGTCCCAAATAGCCTTATTTATTAACCATTTTGGCGTGGTAAACAATTGTTTTTGTAAAAAACTGAGTGCTTCTTTTTGCCTGGCTTTAGGCAGTATCTCGTACACCGGCCCGCCTTGTACCGAGGTTTTAAAAGTTTCCGTAACGCCACCCACATTAGCGGTTACATGGCCCATATATCTTCTAAATTGGTTAATCAACTGCCCGTACATTTCTCCCAGGTTTATGTTTAAGTCCGTTTCTTCGCTGGTCCACTCTGGCAGTTTAGATAAAATAAATTGCAGGTTTTTAATACCATATTCGCCTGCCCTGGCGGCATTATCGCCCAAATCTTCGCTTTGGTTGCGCGGATCGTTGCGGTTACCCAATTCGTAGGTTCCAAAATAAGTACGTGGGTTAGCTGCCAGTGATTCAATAATAAGTTTGTTACTGGCTGTTTTTTGCTGTTTTTCATCGTTGCCGGGTATGTATCCATATCCCCAGCGTACGGCCCATTTGTCGTAATCGCCAATGCGCGGAAATAGTCCCTTTTCTGATATGTTGTCTTCGGGTTGGGCCACATAGTTAAACCGGGCATAATCCATTATACTGGCGGTATGTCCGTTAGCTTCTACCCATTGTTTATTACGCAACATTTCTACCGGTGTTTTACTGCTATTACCCATGTTGTGTAACAGGCCAATTGTGTGGCCAACCTCGTGGCTCGATACAAACCTTATGAGCTGCCCCATTAACTCATCGTCAAACTTCATTTTACGTGCTTTGGGGTCTACTGCTGCAGTTTGTATCATATACCAGTCGTGTACCAGCTTCATTACGTTATGATACCAGCCAATATGACTTTCCAAAATTTCGCCGCTGCGCGGGTCGTGTACATTTGGTCCATAAGCGTTCTCCACCTCCGATGCAAAATAGCGTACCACCGAAAACCTGGCATCTTCCATGCTCATGGTTGTATCGTTTGTTGGCCATTCCTTGCCCATGATGGCATTTTTAAAACCTGCCTTTTCAAAGGCAGCCTGCCAATCGTTTATGCCTGCAATTAGGAAAGGTCTCCACCGGGCAGGGGTAGCAGGGTCAATATAATAAATCAACGGTTTTTTTGGTTCTACCAACTCGCCGCGCTTCCATTTTTCCTCTTCACCTTCTTTGGGTTCAAGCCTCCATCTTACTGCAAAGGTCTTATCATCAACTTTTTGTTGGTCATCGCTATAGGCAGTATAATTTTCCGGAAAAAAGCCTACTCTTCTATCCCAATACCTAATAGCCATAGGTGTTTTAGGAAGCAGTATCATAGAGGTGTTTAACTCAATGGTAACTGCACCAGCTGCATTTGCAGCGGGTATTAAGGTGGAACTGGCAGCGGTAATACCGCCTGTTGATGGCGAAGAATTAAAGGTTTTAACACTACGGATCTCAATGTTGGTAGGGTAGCTGTTAATGGTTGATATATACGACCGGTCTGTTGCAATTGACGATAAGTTGAACGACCTTTTAGCGCCGGGGCTTATGCTAACTACCTGGTTGTCGCCTTTAAAGTAATCAGTAACTTCTATTACTACACTATTTGAATCTTTACCAAAAGCAGCTATGGTAAACGATGCGGCAATAGCATTAAGATTGCTGTTATTTACTGCCTGGTAAATAGCGTTACTTGTATCGGCTACGTTTACAAGGGTAACAACCCGCATAAATACGTTATTGTAAGGGCCACGTTCAAACGATATGGTTTGTTGATTAGTTAACTCGCCCCCATAAGTTGCCCGGCCGCCTCCTTTGTTGTTGGGTACTTTTACAAACCTGGTTATAGCCATGATTTCGCTATTAAACAATGACACAGGAATTTCAAAAAAGTACTTGTCTTCCACCTTGTGCACTATAAACAGCCCTTGTTGCGAAATAGCTTTGTCGGTAATAACCTCTTTAAAAGGTTTTGGGCCTGTTTTTTTCTCGGTTTTCTCACTATTGCCTGGTGTGGCTGGTGCGCTGGCCGGCGCTGACGGATTACCGGGGGTATTAGGCCGTTGGGCATACGTGCCAAAAGCAATACCACCGAGCAACAACATCACTGCAATTTTTTTTACAATCATTTGCTTTTAAAATTTAGCTGGCAAAGGTATGAAACACAATCATTTGGCAATGAAATGCACAACAGGTATCTACCGGTACAAGGGGCCTTTTTATAGTTGTTGGCAGGGTAGGAGCACTTACATTGTAGCAGTAATCGAATATATTACTTAACATGCTACTGTATCAGCGTGGTTTTTAAGGCAAGTTATTTTTATTTAAAAAAGAAGTTTTAACGGCGTATTTTTTTAAAAAATAAAGCATAGTTGAAATAAATATTTTAATTTTTTTTTGAAAACGTAGGGATATCTATAAAATTATGCTCAAATTGCCATTGCTTTTATAACATGAAAGTTAAAAACCGGCTGTTTAATAAAGTGAGGAAAATACTTATTTTGTGCATCTTCTAAAAAAGAAAAAAAGATTGTTTGCACGATTGAAGTTATTTTTCCTTACAATTGCTAACAGATTGTTATTATCAACTCAAAAAATTTATTAAACAAAAAACATTGAACCATGGCTGAAACAAAACCAACTTCACCGGCAAGAAGTACTACTTCCGTGCAACCCAAAAAATCAAACAATGCCATTTCATGGATTGCTCCTTTTGGCTGTATTTTATTGGGTTATATTATTTGGAGATTTATGTTAGGAAGCGCGGGAAATTTTACAACACCAGATCCTGATGCAAGCCATTGGTTTTGGCCCAGTCACAAAGGTCCCAAAGGCACTTTTACAAAAATGTATGAGGGCGGTATTGTGGTACCAGTGTTGATAGGTAGCTTATTAATTGTGTTGACTTTCGTTATTGAAAGATTGTTGACCGTTAGTAAAGCGGCTGGTAACGGAAGTATTTCTGAGTTTATCAGAAAAGTACAATTCTATCTTTCCAACAAGGATGTTGATAAGGCGCTTGCCGAGTGCGATAAGCAAAAAGGATCGGTAGGTAACGTTATGAAAGCTGGCTTGCGTAAGTACAAAGAAATGATTACCAATACCGAGTTGGACACTGATCAAAAAATTCTTAACATACAAAAAGAAGTAGAAGAAGCAACTGCGCTAGAATTACCAATGCTTGAAAAGAACCTCGTATTCCTATCAACTATGGCATCAGTAGCTACTTTGTTAGGATTGTTTGGAACGGTATTGGGAATGATTAAATCGTTTAGCGCACTGGGCGACGAAGGTGGTGCCAACGCAGCAAGTGAACTTTCAAGAGGAATAGCTGAGGCCCTTTACAATACTGCTCTTGGTATTGGTACCTCAGCCCTTGCAATTATTTTTTACAACGTGTTTACCACCCGCATTGATGGTATTACCTATGGCATTGATGAATCCGGCTTTACGTTAACACAAAGTTTTGCATCTAACTACAAATAATATTTGTGGAAAATAAATACGTTTTGCATCTAATAACAAATACAAAAACTATTTAAATGGCCAGACCCAAAATAGCCAGAAAGAGTACGGTTGTTGATATGACTGCAATGTGTGATGTTGCCTTCCTGTTACTGTCTTTCTTTATATTAACAACCAAGTTTAAGCCCGATGAGGCCATATCGGTTACTACGCCAAACTCTGTTTCGGCTAAGGCTGCTCCCGAAAAAGATGTAACGCTTGTTACTATTACAAAAGATGGCAAAGTTTTCATATCAATGAATAACGACGCTGTTAAGGAAGAGTTGGCAAAGCAGTTGAACCAAAATAAGGGCGCTGGGCTAACGCCGGCAGAAGAAAAAGCCTTTGTGAAGGCAAGCTTTTACGGGGCGCCTATATCGCAGCTTAAATCGTTTCTTAATTTGCCTTTGGATCAACGTACCGATGCAAATTTACCGGGGATACCTGCTAAAGACACAACTAATAATGAAGTGGTAGACTGGATGCGTTACATAGTAACAGCCCATGCAAACACCAACGAAAAGTTGAACCTGATAGTAAAAGGCGATAACCTGGCTAAATATCCGCAGTTTAAAAATGTGATCGCTGCATTTAAGAAGTCAGATCAGTTTAAGTTTCAAATGATTACGAATCCAGAAGGTGTACCAACAGGTACCGATTTGTGGAAGAAATACATGAAGGGCGACAAAGTAGAACAGTAGACCTTAAATAATATTTTTTAAATAAATAAATTTATTTATTATGGCAGAAATGGATACCTCCGGTGGGGGTAAACACAAAAAAGGGCCTGGAGTAAAAAAATCAAAAAAAGCTTCTACCAGGGTAGATCTTACCCCCATGGTTGACCTTGGTTTTTTGTTAATTACCTTTTTCATTTTCACCACCACAATGAGCCAGCCCACGGCTATGAAGTTATTTTTACCAAAGGATACCGACGATCCCGAGGATCAGAATAAGGCAAAAGAGAGTGGGGCACTCACGTTATTGTTAGGTAAAAATGCCGATGTGTACTATTACGAAGGTCAGTTAGATGCCCAGGCCAGTAATTTTAAAACCAGTACAATGAAGCAGATCAGGGATGTAATTATTGATAAAAAGAGAAGAACTCCTGAAAAAGACCTGGTTATTGTAATAAAGCCAAGCGACGAAGCCTCGTATAAAGATGTTGTTGATATTTTGGATGAAATGACCATTAACGACATAAAACGGTACGCGTTGGTTGACATTTTGGATATTGAGGGTCAATTGATTAAAGCTACCGAAGGTAGCGGCGGGGCAGCCCAGTAAATTAATTTTCTCAATATGCGCTTATGGAAATAATTTCATATTGCATCTCATAAAAAAGAATTTCATGGAACCAGACAAAATTTTACAGGCCGACTTTCTTGATATCCTGTTTGAAGGTAGAAACAAAGAGTATGGTGCTTATCAATTACGGAAAACGTACAATAAAAGAATTACCATTGCTTTACTTAGCATGATAGGAATTTGTTTGCTCATTTTTCTGGGTTCAATACTGGCAAACAGTATAGATAAGGACAAAAAACAAATAGTTGTACAGGATGTGACGTTGGAGGATATTAAAAAAGCTGAGGAAAAAAAGCCAGAGCCACCACCACCGCCTCCACCACCAAAGCAAGAACCGCCTAAAGTGGAAATTGCTAAGTTTACCCCTCCCAAAATTGTAAAAGATGTGGAGGTAAAACCTGAAGACGAAATTAAAGAGGTTGAAAAACTGGAAGACACTAAAATTGGTGTAATTAACCAGGAGGGTATTAAGGATGAAGGGTTGGTGGCACCGCCCCCGGAGGATAAAGGTACCGGCATAGTTGAACCTAAAAAGGTAGAAGAAGACTACGATAAGGTATTTACCAAAGTGGAAAAGGAAGCCAAATTTCCCGGAGGTCCCGATGGATGGAGGCGTTTTTTAGAGCGGAACCTGAATGCTAACGTGGCTGCCGACGATGGTGCGCCCATTGGCAACTACTCAGTAAAAGTTCAATTTATTGTTGACAAGCAGGGAAACATAAGTAACGTACAGGCGATAGAAAAACCTAAAGGATGTCCGAGTTGCGGCCCCGAAGCTGAAAAGGTTATCAAAAGAGGTCCTAAATGGGAGCCTGCTGTACAAAATGGTCGTAATGTAATTTACCAGGCTATTCAGTTCATAACCTTTCAGGTAGCTGAATAAGTATATTTAATTCGCTGATTAAATCCTCCCATTGTGGAGGATTTTTTGTTGGGGGTAAAACCAATTAGTTTTGGTGAAATTTTATTAAATGCTGGGAAAGTTAACGGGGTGGGATGATACCATAGTTGCATTAGCCACGCCGCAAGGTATAGGTGCCATTGGCGTTATAAGAGTAAGCGGAAGTGATACTATAAAAATTGTTGATAAACTGTTTGCCTCAAAAAATTTAAGTCTGCAACCATCGCATACGCTGCATGTTGGGTTGCTGAGGCATAATGAGGTTGTTTTAGACCAGGTAGTTATTTCCATTTACAAAAATCCTGCATCGTACACGGGCCAGGATGTAGTTGAAATTTCATCGCATGGTTCGCCCTATGTTTTAGAAACAATTATAAAAGCTATTACTGCCAACGGCGCAAGGCTGGCCCGCCCTGGCGAGTTTACCCAACGGGCGTTTATAAATGGAAAGCTGGATTTAACCCAGGCCGAAGCTGTTGCCGACCTGATTGCCGCAAATAATGAAGCGGGTAGACGAAATGCGCTGCAAAACATAAGGGGTGGCTTTTCAATGGTGCTTAAATTATTACGGGACCGCCTGCTAAGTTTTTCGGCGTTAATAGAGCTTGAGCTTGATTTTAGCCAGGAAGATGTTGAATTTGCAGACCGGGCGCAGTTAAACGAATTATTAACCGGGGCTGAGCAAATTACCGGCGAACTCATTTTGTCGTTTGCCTTGGGAAACGTAATAAAAAATGGTGTGCAGGTGGCCATTATTGGTAAACCCAATGCTGGCAAATCCACCTTGCTTAATACGCTGTTAAACGAAAACAGGGCAATAGTTAGCCCTATTGCCGGCACTACAAGAGATACGATTGAAGAAGTATTGAATATTGATGGAATAATGTTTAGGCTAATTGATACAGCCGGTATAAGGACTACTACCAACGATGTGGTAGAAAATATTGGTGTGGAAAGAAGTTTGGAGAAAATGAAGCAGGCCGATGTGGTAATTTATTTATTTGATGTAAACGAATTGGGCCCGGCAGATTTGCTGTTGATTAGTAAAGAAATGCACGCCAAAGGAATTAAATTTTTACTGGCAGGTAACAAAATTGATATAGCCGATGCCAATTTGATAGGCCAAAAATTTGCTGAAATACCAATACTCTTTATTTCGGCCAGCCAAAAAAAGCATATTGATATTTTAAAGAAGCGTTTGGTTGACGTTGTTATAACCGGCGAAATAAATACCGAAAGTACCATAGTTACCAATGCCCGCCATTACGAATCGCTGCGGTTAGTACACCAGTCATTGCAAGAGGTTCGGCAGGCAATGGACAATAATATATCAAGCGATTTGCTGTCACTGGACATAAGAAGATGCCTTCATTTTTTAGGCGAAATTACCGGCGAAATTACCAACGAAGACCAATTGGACTATATTTTTAGCAAGTTTTGTATTGGCAAGTAGCCAGGCGTTTCGCCAGATAGTCGGCAGCTGGGTGTAAAAAGTTTTTCGCGTGTAGCGTTTTAGGTCTAGCCCTCAGCGGTCAGCTTTTTGCGTTTAGCCCTCAGCGTTTAGCGTTTAGCCGTTAGCGTTCAGCGTTTTGTGTTTAGCCCTTAGCGTTCGGCGTTCAACTTTTAGCCCCTCAGCGTTTAGCGTTCGGCGTTCAACGTTTAGCGTTCAGCTCTTAGCGTTCAGCTCTTAGCGTTCGACGTTTAGCGTTTAGCTTTCGGCGTTCAGCCCCCAGATTTTTTGTTGTAAGGCAGGTATTAAAAGAGTAAGCCTTACCAACGGTTTTTTACTTTGGTAATATAGCCCGGTACGGGGTTTTATTATTGTAAGTTGCTCAACAAAAGGTAAATTGATAAATTGGATAGACGCTACTTCTATCTAAAAATGTATAAAACTAAGCCGTTGAATATTAAAGGATTGAAAATTTAATAATTATGTCTAATATCACATATTTATGTGTTGGTGGCTATACAATGACAACAAACCCATATTTTATACGAGCAAGATTATTTCCTACTGTGTTAACAGCAGCACCTCTATTGATTTTAGTGAACAAATTAGTTTCAAATCTCTATTATGACAGCTTAAAAAGTATTTTTGACATTCTGCCAATTTTGACAAATCTTGGCTTATCGGCAGCCCTAATATTTTTATCAATTCAAATAAACAGACTACTTGCAAAAGAAATATTTCAAAAATTATATTTCAAAGAAGAAATAAAAATGCCAACTACAAACCATTTATTGTGGTCTGATACTTTTTTAGAAAGTACAATAAAGGGGAAAATCCGATATAAAGTAAAAGATAAATTTGGAATTGAATTAATGACTCCTGTTGAAGAATCACAAGCTGAAAATAAATCAAGAAAACAAATCGTTTCAGCGGTTTCCCAAATTAGAAATTCATTAAGAGACAATAGACTCTTACTTCAACACAATATTGAATACGGGTTCTTTAGAAATCTTATTGGTGGTTGTGTGATAGCTGTTCTATGTTCAATAGCTTTACTTTTTATAGGAATTTCTAATAATGACTCGGGATTACGTCTTACAGGTATTATTTTAAGTTCTATATATTTAGTACCAATAATTTTCAGCAAGCCTTTAATAAAAAGGTTTGGAAATTATTATTCAAAATTCCTTTACGAACAATTTTTAACCTTATAAATATGAACGGAAAAGTAGAAATAGTTTTTTGGGATGTGCAACATGGACATGCCACATACATTAAATCACCAAACAATAAACACATTGTAGTTGATTTGGGTATAGGTTCTTGGGATGACAATAATCAAGCATTTAGCCCATTACTGCACTTAAAAAATTTATATGGTGTGCCCCAGCTTAATTATGTCATAATAACTCGTCCACATTTAGACCATATCGATGACATTTTAAATTTTGACGCTCTTAATCCGAAGGTTTTTAATAGACCAAAACAAATTAGCAATGCGGAGGTAATGCAAGAAGAGAAAAGGGTCATAACAATTAGAAATCAGGATAAGCCAAAATTTGAAAAGTATTGCGAAATAAACGACAGATATAATCAAGCTATACAAGATACCGACCCAGACAATGTAAGAAAGCCAGAAAATTATGGAGGCTTAATCATTAAAACTTTCACTCCAATATCATGTGACCATAATAATTTTAACAATCATAGTATTATAGTTGTTTTTGAATATGCAGGCATAAAAGTAGTAGTGCCAGGAGACAATGAAAAATGTTCGTTTGAAGAATTGCTGAAAAAGCAAGATTTCAAAGACGCAATAAAAGACTCTGACATTTTATTAGCTCCACATCATGGACGAGAATCAGGCTACTATAATGACTTTGTTACTTTAGTTAACCCGAGGTTGACAATTGTTTCTGACGGAAGGTTTTGTGAGACGAGTGCAAATCATAGATATTCCCAAAAAAGTCGAGGTTGGACGGTTCACAAAGGAAATGGAACATCAGAAGTCAGAAAATGTTTGACAACAAATTCTGATGGTGAAGTCTTTGTAAGTTTTGGATATGAAAGTGGTACTGATGCTAAAAGATTTTTGCAAGTAAAACTTAAATGACGATTCAAAATTCCGAAGTACAGCCGCTAACAAAAGTATTGCTGCAAGCAGGGCTTGACGTTCAAACAATCGGCTGCAGTTGGCTATCAGCAGCGGTTCCGGCGGACGTAATTCTATTTGGCTTTTTGTTGTAAACTTGTACTTTAGTTTTTTTA
>Ga0209181_10006802_pt1 | contig 15894 bp, 10 predicted proteins | sample MAT05_FD_187208 | JGI IMG/M metagenome (GOLD analysis project Ga0209181, IMG submission 187208) | Freshwater microbial communities from Lake Fryxell liftoff mats and glacier meltwater in Antarctica - MAT-05 (SPAdes) (version 2) | ecosystem: Environmental > Aquatic > Freshwater > Ice > Liftoff... | reverse complement strand
TGACGCACATGTTCGACCGGCGGCCGGACGCCGGGTTCCGCTTGCCGATCCCGCCCCCGCCGGGCGGCCTGTCGCCGGACGAGCCGACCGAGTGCAAGGTCCGGCTGAGGGCCGTCTCCGGGGCGGTCCTCGGCCCCGGCCCGCGCCCGCGGCGGGAGGGCGTGCTCGTCCTCCCCCCGGTTCCCCTGGTCCAGTTCGCGAAGGACAAGATTCGGACCCCGTCCGCCGAGGCCTTCCCCGGCGCCGACCTGTACGTCCGCGGCACCCTCCGGGAGGCCCCGCGGTACGCGGTCGTCTTCCCCGCGGCCGACCCGCCCCGGGGCGGTCTCGCCACCCTCGTCGGCTCGACCTGGCGGGTTCCCGCCGACGCGCTGACCGGGGTTCCGTCGGCCGAGCGGTACGCCCTCCGGCTGGCCGTCCCGCGCGGCGCCACCCTCGGACGAAACAAGGACCTCGAGGTGACGCTGACCACCCCGCCCGTGCCGGTGTTGGTGGCGGGGTGGGTGGCCGACCCGCCGACGGTGCCGGCGGTCTCACGGGAAGCGCGGTTCAAGCTCACCCTCAACCGCCCGGCCGCGGCCGCGGCCGAGCTGAAGCTGGCGTTCGCCGGGCCGGGGGCGGGGCGGCTCCAGAACCCGCCGGACAAGGTGACCTTGAAGGTCGGCGACCGGGAGAAGGTGCTGACGGTCGCCCTCACCCCCGCGGACCCGGCCGAGGAGTCGGCCCAGACGATCACCGCCGCGCTGACCGTCCCCGCCGCGCTCGGCGGCCCCGGCACGCGCAACGCCGACCTCACTCTCACCCCCGCCCCACCGCCGCCCACCCTGCGGCTGGCCGTGCGGGTTCTCGGCGAGGCGGTCGTTAACCCGGCCGACGCGGACAGCGCCGCCCGGTTCGACCTGACCCTCAGCGCCCCGGCCCCGGACAACATCAAGGTGGCCGTCCAGTACAACCCGGACGGCAACGACACCGCCGAGTTCGGCAAGCACCTGACCGGCGAGCGGGAGGTGACGATCCTGAAGGGGAAGAAGCAGGCGGAACTGAAGGTCCGGGGGGTGGCCCCGGCCGGCGGCCGCCTCCAACCGAACCGACAGGCGACCGTCCGGTTCGCCCCCCCGGCCGGCGTCACGTCGGACAACGCGGCCGCGCTGACGCAGACCGTCCGGGTGACCGAGCGGCTGGAAGACCGACCGTTCCTGATCCTGGTCGTGCCCCCGGCCAACCCCAACGCCGCGGGGGAGAAGCTGGCCGCGGTGCTGGCCGACTGGGCCGAGCAGAAGGACGCCGGCCAGAAGCGGTGGGTCCGGCAGGCGGTAGTGGTGCGGAAGAACGACCGGCCGGTGGCCGTGCCGGTGGCCGGCCCCGCCGACCTGCTCGCCGTCCCGAAGGCGGAGGGGGTCGGGCCGCTCGCCGACGCCACCCGGTTCCGGTCGGTGCAGATGGTGAACGACGTGATGGCCGCCCGCCGCGACCTCCTCGTGAACCTGGACGCGGCGAACCGCGACCGGGTGGTGACCGTGATCGTGTGGCCGTCCGAGTCGTCCCCGGCCGAGCTCGAACAGGACGGGAAGCTCCCCCCGATCCCGCTCGCCCCGGAGGTCGAAGAGGAGCTCAAGGCGTTGGCCCCGGCCCGGCCCGGCGCCCCGGGCCGCCTCGCCCTGATGTGGTACAGCGGGCGCGGCAACGCGAATAACCTGAGTGTTCAGACCGCCCCGCTCGGCCAGGTCACCCCCCACCTCCCGAACCAACAGGTGCGGCTCGTCCGGCCCGTCCCGACGGCCGGGACGGACATCAACACGTACCTCGCCAGCAAAACCCTGCCCCAACCGTGACGCGCCCCCGGATGCTGCCATGCCCGAACACGACCCGTCGCCCTCGGGGAAACCGGCCGACACCAAGCCGGCCCCGGCCGGCGCGCGGCCCGGCGCGAAGCCCGCACCGCGGCCGGCCGTCCCGCCGTTCCTGCAGGTCAGCCTGACCGCGGGGCAGGCCAAGGCGTGCGGCCTGGTCGCCGTCGGGCTGTTGGCCGCCGTCCTGGCGCTCCAACTGGTCGGCATGCTGTCCGCCCGCGAGCCGGACCCGGAGGTGCTGGACGAGGTGCGGACAACCGCCCGGAGCGCGGCCGACGCCAAGAAGGCGCTCGACGCGCTGGACGTCCGGTTGAAGGACGAGCCGGCCAACCTCCCGCCCGACCTGGCCGCCGCCGTGAAGGACGCCCAGAAGAAGCTCACCGAGTTCAGCACGCAACTCAAGCAGTTCGAGAAGGTACTCGTCGAGACCCAGAAGGTGGCGAAGGAGGCGAAGGAGGCGGCCGAAGGGGCGACCCAGAAGGTGGTGGCCGCGGAGAAGGGGATGAAGGAAGCGGCGACCGCCGCGGAAAAGGCGTCGGCGGGGGCGAAGGAAGCGGCGACCGCCGCGGAAAAGGCAGCGGCAGGGGCGAAGGAAGCGGCGACCGCCGCGGGGAAGGCGGCGACGGGGGCGAAGGAAGCATCGACCGCCGCGGAAAAGGCGACGGGCGCGGCCGCCGCGGCGACCAAGACGGGCGAAGAGGTCAAGGTCCTGGTTATGGGCCAGCCGAAGCTAGCCGACTTCGTGAAGGCCACGGACAACGCCACCGACAACCTGACCAAACACCTCGAGTCGAAGTTCGCCAAGCTCGACCGGCACGGCGAGGCCACCCGGGAAACGAACAGGCTCCTCCTCGAACTGATCCAGCTCAACCGCCCCGACGCCGGCCGGGCCGACCTCGCGGTTGTCGTCAGCCACGGGGAGAAGGTGAACGCCGTCCGCCTCCTCCCGGAGGTGCAGCGGGCTCTGGACAAGAACCCGGCACGGGCGCTGTTCAAGGGGTTCCGCGTGGCCGCCGCCGTCGAGATCGACGGGCTCGACCTCAAGCCGATCCTCACACCCCCGTGGCCCGGCTCCGGTCAGACCCAGACGTTCGACCCGAAGCTCGCCGAGAGCCTGCCGGCTCTGAACGGCCGGACCAGCGCCCCGAGCAAGGTCGATCCGGCCAAGCTGTTCCCGCCCGCCGCCGGCGGCGACCCGACCCCGCGGCAGTGCGTGTTCGTCACCCATCCGGGCTACGCCCCGCCGCCGGCCGACCACGCCGGGTGGAAGGGCGCCCGGGTGGACGTCATCCTGGTCGCCCCGGCCGACGCCCTCGCCAAGCTCCGCGACGACGCCGACAAGTGGGCCGCGTTCTGCCGCGGCCACGGCGGCATGGCGATTCTCATCCCCGACTCCGACCTCCCCGCGGTCGGCGACGCACTCCGGCGGCTGGCCGCCCCCGTGGTCCCGGCACCGCCGGCCGCGCCGGCCCCGACCCCCGAGCCCAAAGGGAAGTCATGACCAGACTGTTCGCGCTGGCCGCCGGGCTGACCCTCCTCGGGCCGGTCACGGCGGCCGCGCAGACGACCGCGCCGTTGGTCCTCGACGACGGCACCCGGTTCGACGCGTCCCAGGTGTACATGGCGAAGTCGCGGTCGTCCCGGCTCATCAGCGTCGCCGGGTACGACTTCCGGTCCGCCCCGGGGCCGGACGCCCCGCCGCGGAGCGACGTTCTCCCCCGGTTCCGCACCACGGCGTTCCTCCAGTACGGGGTGCCCTGGCAGTCCAAGCGCGTCGCCGAGCGGACGTACCACCTGATGGCCCTGGTCGACGACGACATGGTCGTCTCCCAGATGCTCGGGTGGGTGCCGGACCACCTCCTCCTGCCGGTCAACGGGCTCACCCCGTCCGCCATGATGCTCGAGGTGAACGACCGCGGCCGGCGCGTCCATACCCGGGTGCCGCGGCGGGGGATGGTCGTCAACACCCTGGACACGGTCCAGGCGTGGCAGAACCAGCAGCGCGCCAACCCGAAGGCGGCCGTCCTGTTCGACCTGCCGCCGGGTGAGCTCGCCGTCGGGCTCACCGCCGGCGTCTGCCCGCCGGAACTCCTAGCGGCGTTCCAGAACAACGGGCTGGTCGTCGGCAAGGAGACGACGGTGGCGCCGCGGCCGGACGTGAAGGGGTGGCGGCTGACGTTCCGCGACGGCCCGACCGGCGGCGTCCAGCAGTACCTGGCAGTGGAGGAGAACGGCCGGCTGGCGGTCAAGGAGAGCGCGAACATGGCCTGGGTGTACGGCCGCCCGGCGTCCGACGCCGAGGCCGCCGCCCGCGGCTTCCGGCGCAAGAGCTTCGCCGTGTCGAACGTGTTCTTCGTCTACCAGGAGCTGGACGCCGCCCTCAACCCGGTGGGGCCCGGCGCCCCCCGGCCGGCGAAGAGTTACTGCCTGGTCGGGTCGTCCGCGGACACCCCGGACGCGAAGGCCGAGAAGGCCATCCACGGGTGGATCGAGACGAGCCGGCTGTCCGAGTGGCCGACCACCATGGCCCTCGAGTGGGACCGCCCGTCCACCCTGCCGCCGGGCGACACGGGCGTGGTCGGCGGGGTGAAGTGGGAGGCCAAGCTCCCGGCGCCCCCGCCGCTCACCCGCCGCGGCCCGGACGGCCTCCTGTTCCACACCCGGGAGGGGGCGGAGGGGTGGATGAAGGCCCTCCACGTGTGGGCCCAGTCCCGCTCGCCCGCCGACGAGGCCGCCGCCAAGCGGTTCCGGCAGCCGGTCGGCGACGGGCCGACCCCGGTCACCGAGCTCCCCGACCCGAAGGACAAGGCCGTCAGCCGCCGGCTCGGCGGGCTGGAGATGCGCTTCCCGGTCCTCCGCACGGCCGGCGAGCACGACGACACGCAGAAGATGCTCTACGAGCTCGGCTGGTTCGGGCCGATCAAGTCGGTGGGCGGCGCGCCGGAGGTCACCGACGCCCAGCGGGCGGCCGCCCGGAAGAAGCTCCTCGACGCCCAGCGGGCGGCCAAGACCGTGGACCTGCTGTTCGTGATCGACGGCACCGGGAGCATGACCGGCCCCCGCAACGAGGTCGTCCCGGACGTGCTGGCCACCTGCCTGACCCAGCTCGACGAGTTCCGCCGCGGCGCCGGCGGGAAGGCCGCCGGCGGCACGAACCCGTTCCGCGAGCTGACCGTGCGCGCCCAGGTGGTGCTGTTCGGCCGCGAGAAGGGGCGGCTGGTGGTCGAGCGCTCGGCGGCGTCTAACGGCCAGTCCGGGGCGGCCAACCCGGCCGAGGTGGTGTCCGCCGCCCTCGGCACCGCCGTCCCCGGCCGCATCCGCGCCCTGGCCGACTGGGTGAAGGGGAAGAACCTGCCGGCCGACGGCACCGACGCCGAGGAGCCGGTGTTCGACGCCCTGCTGCGGGCGCTGGCGTCCGACGCCCGCTCCGACTCGACCAAGTTCCTGATCCTGATGGCCGACATGCCGGACGTGTCCGGCCTGGCCGGGGTCCGCGTCGAGGGGAAGGCCCGCGAGGTCGTCCGCTCACTGGTCGGGATCGAGACCGACGCCATCTCCGGCAAGGAGTCGTTCACCGCCCAGCCGCGGAACTTCATCGGGGTGCAGCTCCCGCCGGTCGGCGGGTGGGGTAATCCTGCCGCCGTCCCGGCTGCCGACCGGCTCACCGCCCAGCTCCGGGCGATCGAGAAGGAGCTGACCGCGGCCACCATCACCCTCCCGGACGGGAAGAAGGCGCCGGCCGGGGTGGAAGCCGCGGTCGAGGTGGCCCGGGAGCAGGACGCGGCCCGACTGAACGCCCGCATCCGGGACATCTGGCAGGCCAGCTTCGACCGCGTCCGGGAGCGGCTCGAGCGGCTCGACCGCGCCACCCGCGAGGGCGAGGAGGGGAGCGTCCGCCCGGACGGGGTCGATCCGGCGTCGTTCCGCCACTGGGTCGCCCAGGGCATCCGCCTCGAGGAGCTGGCCGCCGACGGGGTGCAGGTGTACCAGCCGGTGTTCGGGTACGCCCGCATGCCGACGCCGGCGGCCGGCGCCGGCATCCAGGACCGCACCCAGCTCCGCACCGTCTTCCTCGTCCAGCAGGAGCGCGCCAAGGACCTCCGCAACTCCATGAAGACGCTCGTCGACGGGCTGAACACGATCGACGACGACCCGGCCAAGGCCAAGGCCGCGATCGAGAGCATCGTCGGCCAGCTGCTCAAGGACGACCAGGCGCGGTTCAGCACGCCGCTCGTCGAGGACAAGGGCCGGAGCATGTCCCTGCCGGAGCTGTTCAAGCTCCTGGCCGGGATCGAATTCCCCCCGGAGTCGGTCCTCGACCTCGACCGGCTGCTGGAGGCGAACAAGTCGCTGCCGCCGCAGTCGCGGGTGCAGTTGCTCCTGGCCTACGAGCGGCTCAACGAGCTGTTGGAACACGGCACCGAGGGCGACTACCGGGTCTACAACGCCCCCCTCCCCGGCGGCGTCGGGACGGAGATCCGGGTCGAGCGGATCGGCCGGCCGGAGGACCGCCGCCCGGCCGACCGGTCGTTCACCTTCCCCGGCTTCCCCGACAACCAGTACCTGTGGCTGGACCAGGAGCACCACCTCCCATGACCGCGCCGCCGGTGTTCCAGCTCCGCGACCTGACGCACCGCTACGACGGCACCCGCCGCCGGCCTGGGGCGGTCGCCCTCGACGGCGTGTCGGTCGATCTCCACCCCGGCGTCACCGGCGTGCTCGGCCTGTCCGGGTCGGGGAAGACCACGCTCCTGAACATCCTCGGCCTGCTCGACGACGCCCGGCTCACCCGCGGGCAGGTGACGTACCACCCGGCCGCGGGCGAACCGATCGACTACGCCGCCCTCGGCCGGCGCGGCCGTGCTTCCCTCCGACAGGCGGAGTTCGGGTTCGTCCTCCAGTCGGCGCTGCTGCTGCCGCACCTGACGTGCCGCGAGAACGTGGCCGTGCCTCTCGCCCTGACCGGCGTCGGCCGGGCCGTCCGCCTGGCCCGCGCCGACGAACTGCTCGAAGCCGCCGATCGGGCCGACCCCACCCCCGCCGGCGGAACCCCGCGGCGGCGGCTGGTGGACCTGCGGCACGCCCGGCCGCGCGAGGTGTCCGGCGGCGAGCGGCAGCGGGTGGCGGTGGTGCGGGCCATCGCCCACGACCCCCGGGTGGTGTTCGCCGACGAGCCGTTCAGCAACCTCGACCCGCGGAACACGGGCGAGATCCTCGACCTGTTCCGGGCCTGGCTCGGCGGCGGGCTCGGGTACGGCCGGCCGGACCGCGGCCGCACCCTCCTGCTCGTCAGCCACACCGTCGCCACCACCATCCGGTTCGCCGCCGGCCGGTGCCTCGTGGTCCGCGACGGGCGGGTGGCCCGCAACCCGGACGGGCCGCCGCTGGCCCCCGACGACGACGCCCTCGGCCCCACCCCCTGACCCCCCGCCGCCCATGCCCGCCGGGTTCCTCCTCGAGTTCGCGGTCAAGGACCTGACCGCCCCGACCGCCCGCCGGTCCACCCTGGTCACGGCCGGGGCCGTCGGGTTCGCGGCCGCGGTGGCCGTGGCCGGGTTCGGGTTCGTCCGCGGCGTCGAGCGGGGGGAGCGCGCGGCCATACTCACCGACCCCCTGGTCTTCGGCCTGTTCGCCGACGACCGCTCCCCCGTCGACCTCGGGTTCGGCGGTAGCATCGGCCCGGACGACGCCGGGCGGGTGCTCGACCTCCTCCGCGGCGAGGCGCGTGCCGGCACGGTCAGCGGCGTCTACCCGTACCGGCGGGCACTGCTGAGCACCGCCCAGGTCGATCTGTCCGGTCGGACGGTGGCCGTCGGCCCGGACCCGGACCCCCTCCCCAAGAGCCGGCCGGTCGTGTGGGGGCGGTGGCCCGCCGCGCCGGCCGACGCCGGGGTGGTCCTGACCCCGGCCGGGCTCTTCCGCCTCGGCCTCAAGGAGGACGCCCGGCCGGAGGAGCTGGTGGTGAACGTCCGCCGCGTCCCGCTCCGGGTGCCGGTCCTCGGCGTCACCGAGAAGTCGCTGCCGAACCCGGCCGTGTCGTTCCTGATCACCGAGGACTACTACCTCGACCTCCACCGCCGGGCGCACCCGGACCCGCTGGTGAAGTCCGCCCGGTCCGGGCCGATCCCCGACGAGTGGCTGGACGATGGCCGCCTCCGCCCGCCGGTCCGCGACGGCGTGGTCGCCACCTTCCCGCCGGCCCAGTTCGCCATCAAACTCCGTTCCCAGGGCGGACTGGTGCTGGCGGTCGAGGCGCTGACGCCCCCAGGTGACGACCCGCGGCGGCTGAAGGTGAGCGACTGGAAGGAGCGGTTCCAGCGGGTCCGACAGGCCGCCGCGGCCGCGAAGTACCCCGCCCCCGACGACTTCGCCGCCCCGCGGTTCGACGAGCCGCTCCCGCCCGGGGCGACGGCCGCCCCGCCCGAGGCCGGGGTGTACAACGGCCTGGCCGCGTACCTGACCGAGTCCGACGACCTGATCCCGGCCGCGGCCGCGATGGGCAAGTACGAGATGGCCAACGGCGACGCCCTCCGCGTGGACACCCGGTCGACCGACCAGTTGACCAAGGTCGGGCAGCAGGCCGCCCGCTACCGCACGGCGATGGGGTGGGTGGTCGGGGTGACGGCCGGGGTGATCGTCGTGCTGGTGTGGTTCCTGTTCGTGCTCCGGGCCGAGCAGCAGGTGGCCGAGGTCGGGATGCTCAAGGCGATGGGGATGCGGCGGCTCGGCACGCTGGCCGTGGTTCAGGGGCTGATGGTCGGCGGCGTCGGGGGGGCGGCGGGGGCGGCGGCCGGCCTGCCGGTCACGGCCCCGCTCCTCGAGTGGTACACGCCCGGGGCGCCGGCCGGGCCGATCAACTGGGACCTCGCCGCCGCGGCCGCGCTGGCCGCGACGGCGGCCGGCGCGGCGGCATGCTGGACCGCCAACCTGCGGGCGAGCCGGCTCTCGCCCGCGGCCGCGATCCGGTTCGCGACGTGAGCCCCGCGGTCACGGGCGGGACAACGTCCAGCGCGTCGGCCCGCCCTTCGCCACGCCGTCGCAGACCAGCACGACCTCGAACACGTTCCCCGCCTCCTTCAGCACGACGAGCCCCTCGGGCTTCGCCCCGCCCAGGTCGGCGAACTCGCCGAGGAGCTTCGCGCCGGGGCCGTTCTCGCCTGCCGGGAGCTGGTCGGCCCCATCCCAGAAGTACACCCGGTAGCTGCCGTCGCCGTCGCCGACCGACCCGGCCAGCACCAGGAATCCGCCGCCGACACCGACCAGGTCGCGGACGCCGCGGCCGCCGAGCTTCACGTAGCGGAGCTGGGCCGTCCCCGCCGGGTCGTCCCACGTACACGACAGCACCGGCACGAACCCGTGCCGCAGCACCGGCCCGCGAAAGCCGAAGTGGAGCCGCCCGTCCTTCACGGCCAGCCCCTCGATGTCGAGGCCGTTCTCCTTGCTCGCGCCGGCGGCGGCCGCCGCGAGGACGGGGAACTTCTCGATCGCCGGCATGAGCGACTTCGGCCCGTCGATCTGGCCGGCCTTGCCGTCCGGCCCGAGCTTGAACCGGAGGAACTGCTCGCGCGACTTCTTCCGCTCCACCTCGCCGACCACGCCGTCGATCTTCCGCGCCCGGCAGTGCGACCCGGTGACGTATACGAAGCCGGTCGTCCGGTCGGCCGCGATGCCCTCCACGTCAACCTCCTTGTCCCCGAGCGGCGGCAGCTCGACGACGCCGGCCGCGGCGTACCCCGCCCCCGTCGCCTTCAGCACCTGCACCACCGTCGGCTCCTTCGCCTCGTCGGACACGAGCACGAGGAAGTTCCCGACCACCTCCGCCCCGCTCACCGCGGTCAGCAGCTTCTCCTTGCCGCCGAACAGCTCGCCGGCGAACTCCACGCCGGCGCCGTGCTGCGTCACCCCGGCGTGGTCGACGAGCCGCGGCCCGACCCGCGCCACGGCTTCGGCCGCGCCGTACTTGAGGCGGACGACTACCGCCTTGGTCGGGGTGACGGACGTGAGCACGATCAGGTCGTCGAACGTCTGCAGCGCCGGGCCGGGGAACGTGCCGCCGAGCGCGGCGACGAGTTGGGGCACGGTGTCGCTGTGCCCGACGACCAGGGCGACCGGCCCCGGCGCGGCTAGGATCGCGGCGGCGGCCTGCGGGAACGTCGGGGGGAGAACCTTCGGCTGGAGGTTCAGGGCGGCGGCGAGCGGGGCGGCCGTCTTCTGGGTTCGGACGGCGTCGCTGGTGAACACGGCGGTGACGCCGGCCGCGCCGGCGGCGCGGGCCAGGGCGACGGCCCGGTCGCGGCCGGCGGCGTTGAGCGGGATGAGGATGTTGGGGCCGGGCGCGGGCGGCTGGTCGATGTCCGCGTGCCGCGTGAACAGAACGGTCTTCATTCGTCTCTCGGATCGGGGGTGACGCCGCCCGCGGCGGGTGCTGCATCGGGCGGGCGGTTGTATGGTGTAACACGCCGCCCCGGACAATGCGATGGAATTCCAACGGTCGGCCGTCGATCTCGACCTCGCGACCGTTGCTCGTAAGGCCTGCCGGGTCAGCGACTCGCGTCGTGCGTCACCGGCGGAAACAATGAGGCCTGCCCGAACGACGTGCCTACAACAGCACCCGACGGGAACCCGGGGCGAACTCACGCAGCAGGAGACGAGGCGATGGTGGGCATCGGAATCGTGGGGATCGGGTTCATGGGCCGCATCCACTACCTCGCGGCGCAGCGCCTCGCCGGCGCCCGCGTCGCCGCGGTGTGCAGCCGCGACCCGGCGAAGCTCGCCGGCGACTGGTCCGCCACCCGCGGCAACTTCGGCCCCGAACCCGGCCGCGTCGATCTCACCGGCGTCAAGACGTACGCGGCGTTCGCCGACATGCTCGCCGACCCCGACATCGACCTCATCGACGTCTGCACCGTCACCGACCAGCACGCACCGCTGGCGCTGCAGGCGCTCGCCGCCGGCAAGCACGTCCTCGTCGAGAAGGCCATCGCGCTGTTCCCCGACGACGCCGACCGCATGGTCGCCGCCGCGAAGCAGGCGGGGAAGCTGCTGATGGTCGCGCACGTGCTGCCGTTCTTTCCCGAGTTCAAGTTCGCGGCCGACACGGTCCGCGGCGGGACGTACGGCAAGCTCCTCGCGGCGCACTTCACCCGCGTCATCGCCGTGCCCGACTGGTCGGCCGACATCGCCGACGCCGCCAAGACCGGCGGGCCGGCCGTGGACCTCCACATCCACGACACCCACTTCATCGGCTTCGTCTGCGGCGTGCCGAAGGAGGTGTTCGCCGTCGGGACCGTGGCGAACGGGGCGGTAACGTACCTGACCACGTCGTACCTGTACGGCCCCGGCGGCCCGGCGGTGACGTGCTCCAGCGGGGCCGTGTGCATGGGCGGCCGGCCGTTCACGCACGGGTTCGAGATGTACCTGGAAAAGGCCAGTCTGGTGTACGCCGCCGGCGGCCCGCCGCTGACGCTCCTCACCGCCGACGGGAAGGCGACGCAGCCCGAACTCGCCGGCGGCGGCGACCCGCTGGCGGCGTTCGCCGACGAGCTGCAGGCCGCGGCCGAGGGCGTGCGCACGGGGGTCGAGCCCGACCTGCTGAGCGGCCGGCTGGCGCGCGACGCGCTGGTGCTCTGCCACCGCGAGATCGAGTCGGTGAAGTCCGGCCGGGCCGTCGCCGTGTGACGGGCGCCGCCCGCGAAGATGCTTTGCCGCACGATTGAAAACCGATAAACGCACGATCCGAACACCGATTTTGGTTCGGATCGTGCGTTTATCGGTTTTCAATCGTGCGGCTAATAGCGCCACCTCCCCTTGCGGCCGACGGACGTCGGTGTGGTATAACACCACCACCACCACCGCGCACGGACCGCCGCCATGCACATCCGGGACATCTTCGCCCAGCACCGGACCACGTTCAGCTTCGAGTTCTTCCCGCCGAAGACCGACGAGGCCAGCGAAGAACTGTTCCGCAACATCGCCACGCTGCAAACGCTGCAGCCGTCGTTCGTGTCGGTCACCTACGGGGCCGGCGGCTCCACCCGCGACCGCACCCACGACCTCGTCGTCCGCATCCAGAAGGAAACGAGCCTCACGGCGGTGTCGCACCTGACGTGCGTCTGCCACTCGCTCGACGAGATGACGGCCATCCTCGACCGGTACGCGGCGAGCGGCATCAAGAACGTGCTGGCCCTCGGCGGCGACCCGCCCAAGACGGTCGTCGGCTACAGGCGCGAGGACGACGCCTTCCAGTACGCCGAGGAGTTGGTGAAGTTCATCCGCAGCCGGCCGAACGCCCCCGACCGGCGCGGGTTCGGCGTCGGCGTCGCGGGCTTCCCCGAAGGGCACCCCGGCTGCCCGAACCGGCTCAAGGAGATGGACTACCTCAAGGCGAAGGTTGACGCCGGGGCGGACTACATCTGCACGCAGCTGTTCTTCGACAACCGCGACTTCTACGACTTCCGCGAGCGCTGCGAGCTGGCCGGGATCACCGTGCCGATCGTGGTCGGGCTCATGCCGATCGGCTCGAAGGCGGGGATGGTGCGGATGGCCGAGCTGGCGCTCGGGGCGAAGATTCCCGCGAAGCTGCTGAAGGTGGTCGGCCGGTGCGCCGACGACGACGCGGTGGCACGGGTGGGTGTTCACTGGGCGACGGAGCAGTGCCGCGACCTGCTGGACAACGGCGTCCGCGGCATCCACTTCTACACGCTCAACAAGTCGGACGCGACGCGGCAGATTTATCACAACCTCGGCGTCGCCGACTCGGCGGCGCTGCGGGCGGGGTAGCGCGTACATCGCCCCCCGCGGACCGTACCCAGCGAATGCACCCGGGGCGTTGCCCCGGGCTATGTTATCCCAGGCCGTTGGCCTGAAATCCAACCACCCGTCTTCACCCCGAAGGGGTGGGATAGGATAGCCCGGGGCAACGCCCCGGGTGCGCTCCCGGGTGCGTTTCGGATCGCCGCACACCCACCGGGCTCACCCATGCGCCTCGCCCCCGCCCTGCTCCTCCTCCTCGTCGCCCTGCCGTCCGTGGCGCAGCCGCCGGCCCCGCGCGTCGCCGCCGAAGCCACCAGCGGCATGGTCGTGTGCGTCTCGCCGCCCGCCGCCGACGTCGGCCTCGCCGTCCTCAAGAAGGGCGGCAACGCCGTCGACGCCGCGGTCGCGGTGGCGCTGGCGATGGCCGTGACGTGGCCGGAAGCGGGCAACCTCGGCGGCGGCGGCTTCATGATGATCGCCCCGCCCGGCAAGGCGCCGACGTGCGTCGAGTACCGCGAGACCGCCCCCGCCGCGGCCGGGCCGACGCTGTTCGCCGACGGCACCGTCAGCGCCTACAGCCACAAGGCGTCCGGCGTGCCGGGCACCGTCCGCGGGCTGGGGCTCGCCCACAAGAAGTACGGCAAGCTGCCGTGGAAGGACGTGGTGATGCCGGCCGTGGAGCTGGCCGAGAAGGGGTTCACCGTCACCGACGGCCTGTCGTGGAGCCTCGGCTGGGTGCTCGCCAGCCCGACCACGACCAACGCCGAGTTCCACCGCGTCTACGACAAGCCGGACGGCACGTACTGGCGCCCCGGCGACACGATGAAGCTGCCGGACCTCGGCCGCACCCTGCGGCTGATCGCCGAGAAGGGGGCCGACGAGTTCTACACCGGCGACCCCGCCGACAAGCTCGCCGCGGAGATGACGGCCGGCGGCGGCATCATGACGAAGGACGACATCACGAAGTATCAGGCGAAGGAGCGGGTGCCGGTCACGACCAACTTCCGCGGCTACGACGTGTACGGCCCGCCGCCGCCGTCGTCGGGCGGGGTCGGCATCTGCCTGATGCTCAACGTGCTGGAGAACTTCGACCTGAAGAAGCAGGGCCGCTGGTCGGCGGCGACGAACCACCAGATCGTCGAGACGATGAAGCGCAGCTACGCCGACCGCGCCCGCCACCTCGGCGACCCCGACTTCACGCCCATCCCGCCGCACCTGACGACGAAGGAGTACGCGAAGAAGCTGGCCTCGTCGATCGACCAGAAGGCCGCGACGCCGAGCGAAAAGGTGGCGCCGGAAATCCCGCTGGCCGCGGAGGGCGACAGCACGACGCACTTCAGCGTCATCGACAAGGACGGGTTGGCGGTGAGCAACACGTACACCCTGGAGCACTCGTTCGGCAGCCGCGTCGTCGTGAAGGGGAGCGGCTACGTCCTCAACAACGAGATGACGGACTTCAACCCGGTGCCGGGGGTGACGACGAAGTCGGGGCAGATCGGCACGAAGGCGAACCTCGTGGCCCCCGGCAAGCGGATGCTGAGTTCGCAGACGCCGGTGATCGTGCGGAAGGACGGCAAGCCGGTGCTGCTGACCGGCAGCCCGGGGGGGCGGACGATCATCAACACGTCGCTGTGCGTGGTGCTGAACGTGCTGGAGTTCGACATGCCGATCCAGGAGGCGGTGGACGCCCCGCGGTGGCACCACCAGTGGTTCCCGGACGTGGCGCGGTTCGAGGGCTTCTCGGCGCAGCCGGCGCTGGTGCAGGAGCTGACGAACATGGGGCACCGCGTCAGCCCGTCGCGGCAGGGCGACGCGCACAGCATCCGCGTGGACCCGCGGACGGGGCGGTTCCAGGGGGCGGCCGACCGCCGTATTGAGGGCGCGGCTCGGGGGTATTAAGAAAGCTCACGCAAAGGCGCAAAGCCGCAAAGAAAACAAGACACGGCTCTGTCTCTCTTTGCGGCTTTGCGCCTTTGCGTGAGACTTCGCCTTACAATACCCGAACCACGCGGAGGAGCGGCGATGCGGAGTGCGAGCGTCCTGGCGGTGCTGGCCGGGCTGGCGGTCGGGTGCGGCGGGTCCGGTTCCCCCGGCACCCCGGCTGCGGCGCCCACCGACAAGGCCGACCGGACCCTCCCCCCCGCGCCCGCCGTCGAGCTCAAGGAGGCGACGGCCGACGAGCTCGTCGCCGCGGTGAAGGGGCACACCGACAAGGTCGTGGTCGTGGACTTCTGGGCGACGTGGTGCGTGCCGTGCGTCAAGAAGTTCCCGCACCTCGTCGAGCTGCACAAGAAGCACGCCGACAAGGGGCTGGTGTGCGTGTCCGTGGACATGGGGAAGCTCGGCACCCACGACCGCGCCGCGGCCCTCGCGTTCCTCACCAAGCAGGGCGCGGCGTTCCCGAACTTCACCCTGCAGCGGCCGTCCGACGACAGCAAGGTGATGGACGCGACGTTCGGCGAGGACACGAAGCAGCTGCCGTACCTGGTGGTGTTCGACCGCGGCGGCCGGCGGGTGTGGGACACGGCCGCGAACCTCGACGCCACGCCCGAGCAGGTCGAGGCGAAGGTCGTCGAGCTGCTGAAGAAGTAACCGGAGGGGCGCGATGCGCACGAGGGTGCTGGCGGTCGTCGCGGCGGGGCTCGTCGCCGGGTGCGGCGCGACACCGCCGCCGGACGTGACCGTGACCGACGCCACCCACGCCACCCTCGACGCGGCCATCAAGGCGCACAAGGGCGAGGTGGTGCTGGTCGACTTCTGGGCGACGTGGTGCCCGCCGTGCGTCGAGAGCTTCCCGCACCTGGTCGAGTTGCACCTCAAGTACGCCCCCCGCGGGCTGGCGTGCGTCTCGGTCAGCCTCGACAAGGCGCACGCCGGCGCCGACGTGCGGGCGTTCCTCCGCGACCAGGGGGCGCGGTTCGAGAACTTCCACTGGAAGACGTACCGGGAGAAGGACGAGCGGCGGGCGTTCGAGGAGCACTTCCGCTTCGGCGGGTCCATCCCCCACCAGGTCGCCTACAACCGCGCCGGCGAGCTCGTGTGGGGTAGCGCCGACGAGCCGCTCTCCGACCGCCAGCTGGACGACCTCGTCCGCCGGCTCCTCGACGGCCGCTGAAAACGCAAGAAGCCCGGGGACGGCCGTCCCCGGGCTTTCCTCACGTCCACACGTCCTCAGCTGCCGCTCGGCGGGGCGATGGCGGAGCCGACGAAGGAGAACGTGCTGTTGGCGTTGCTGCCGAGGGTGGTCACCGCGGCGATGCACACCACGATGATCAGGGCCAGCATCACCGCG
>Ga0209181_10006791_pt1 | contig 15914 bp, 16 predicted proteins | sample MAT05_FD_187208 | JGI IMG/M metagenome (GOLD analysis project Ga0209181, IMG submission 187208) | Freshwater microbial communities from Lake Fryxell liftoff mats and glacier meltwater in Antarctica - MAT-05 (SPAdes) (version 2) | ecosystem: Environmental > Aquatic > Freshwater > Ice > Liftoff... | reverse complement strand
GCGCCCAAACCGGCCAAACCGGCCAAAACGCCCAAAACGCCCAGGGCGCCCAAGGCGCCCAAGGCGCCCAAGGCCCCGACTTACCGCGCCGCACCCGCCCGGCGCGCCGGTGCAGCAAAGTCGGCTGACCGCCAGCCGCTGCTGCTCGACACCCATGCCCTGCTGTGGTGGCTGCTGGACAGCGGTGAACTGAGTCCCAGCGCCCGTCAGGCCATCGCCGATCCTGCACGCCGGGTATTCGTCAGCGCGGCCACAGCTTGGGAGCTGGCCACCAAGTTCCGCATCGGCAAGCTGCCGCAGGCCGAGGACATCGTCGTCAACCTGCCGCAGTACCTGCGCAAACAGCGCTTCGAGGCGCTGCCGATCAGCGTGGAACATGCGCTGGCGGCCGGCCAGTGGCCCGGTCCGCACCGCGACCCGTTTGATCGCATGTTGATGGCGCAGGCGCAGATCGAGCAGGCGTTGGTGGTGACGCTTGATCCGGTGTTTGGCGGCTACGGGCTGGCGGTGGTCTGGTAGTCAAGCAGAAAATTCACTGAAGCCGCCGCGGGAGGCGGTTCGCAACAGGCGGAGGTACGCCACCTTCTACAAGGTCTCGGGCACCCGCCACACGCTGGTGGTCACGCCCCCGCCGGCCACCACCGGCTTGGCACTGGTGCAAATCGCCGAGGGGGGCTTGATCAGCCTGGCCTCGGGCGTGGCCAACCCGGCCCAGTTGCAGGCGGGCGTGCTGTCCAAGACGCCCTGACCGGGCAGATGCCGGGCGGGCATCTGCCCGTGGGCAGCCGTCGCAGTAGCCTTTCGAGCCCGCCGATCAGCGGCGACGCGCGCGCCAGCCCACGGCCAGCAGGCCTGCCAGCATCAAGGCCAGGCTGGCGGGCTCGGGCACCACGGCGGCCTGGTCCACGCCGGTCAGGTGCAGCTGCCACAGGCCGCCCTTCTGGTCATTGGCGTTGACGTCGTAGCCGGGCTGGTTCCAGGCCGAGATCAGCACCGGTGTCTGGCCGCTCAGCGTGAAGCCGTCGGCCAGCGTCGGGCCCACCGGGTCGTTGGCGCTGGCGCTCAGCGTCAGGCGGTAGTGGCCGGCGGCCAGTGGGCTGCCGCCGCCTTGCGTCAGCGCCAGGCCGGCATCGAAGTAGCCCTGGCCGGGTGCGACGGTGTCGTCGTCGTCGTTTTGCGCCAGCAGCTGGGAGCCACCGCCAAACAGGGCGATCTGCGGGTCGAAGTTCAGCCCGCTCTGCCAGGAGTCGGTCCACAGCCGCACGTCGGCCGCGGCAGCCAGGTTGAAATCGATCTGCACCACATCGTTGTGGTAGACCAGCTGGCCCGAGAAGTTGAAGTCGGCGGCATGGGCGCTGGTAGACAAGGTGACCGAGAGGGCGACGGACGCCACGGCCAGCGCGGTCAGGCTGCGCAGGGAAGCATTGAGTTTCATGGGGGATTCCGGGATGGGGGTTCAGGGGGCCAGCAGCGGCGGGTTGGCGCGCGACGGCGTCTGGGCCGAGGGCACCAGGTGGTTGCTGCCGTGCTGCACTTCAAAGGCCACCGCGAAGGTCTGGATGTTGCTCGGGCTGGCGACGGTGTCGACGTACCACCATTCGGACACCACCCGCTGCGGGTTGACGTCCAGCAGCATGTAGCCGCGCCGGGTCAGGTTGATGTACTTGAAATGCGGGTTGTAGAACCTCAGCGCGCCGGCGATCTGACCGGTGGTGTCGCTGTCCACACCGGGTGAGCTGACCGAGGTGCCGACAAACTCGACCGCCAGCGAGCCTTCGCCGGTGGTCTTGTTGTAGCCGCCCGCGGCCGTCACCGGGTTGTAGGGGTTGGGGTTCAGGTCGGCGGCCCAGCTGCTGTGGATGTCGCCGGTCAGCACCACCACGTTGTCCACCGCCGGGTGGGCGTTGTCGCCCTTGATCGCGGCATAGATGCGGTTGCGGGCCGGCTCGTAGCCGTCCCACTGGTCGCTGTTGATGAAGTACAGGCCCGGGTCGGTGGTCTGGTTGGCGCCCGGCGCTTTGAGCTGGGCGAACATCACGCCCTGGCCCAGCATCTTCCAGCGTGCCGGGGTGCTGCGCAGCCGGCTGGTCAGCCAGTCCTCCTGCTCGCTGCCCAGCGGGCTGCGGCCGGCGTCGGCATAGCCCGGGTCCGTGGTGGCAAAGCCGGCGCCAAACGGCGTGGCATGGGTGGCGGCAGTCAGCTGCTGCGAGCGGGCGCTGATGCGCTCTTCCAGCATGATCAGGTCGGCCAGATCGCCATACGCGTAGAAGCGGTTGTTTTTGCGCAGGTTGGTGGTGTCTACCGGGCGCACCGGCATCCACTCGTAGTAGGCCTGCAGGCCGGCCGCAACCCGGGCGGCCCAGTCGCCTTCGGTGGCAGGCTGGTGGTTCTGGGCGCCGGTCTTGTACGAGTCGTTGGCGATCTCGTGGTCGTCCCAGATCGCCACCATCGGGTGCTGGCGGTGCATCGCCTGCGAGTCGGCATCGCGCTTGTACTGGGCGTGGCGCATGCGGTAGTCCGTCAGCGAGACGATCTCGTGGGTCGGCTCGGTCGCCCGGGCCGTGCCGTACTGGCCGTTGCCGTACTCGTAGAGGTAGTCGCCCAGGTGCATCACCAGGTCCAGGTCGGCACGCTCGGCGATCCGGGCGTAGGCATTGAAGTAGCCGTAGGCATGGTTCGAGCAGCTGACCACCGCCATGCGCAGGCTCTGGGTCGAGCCCGCCGGGATGGTCTTGGTGCGGCCGACCGGGCTGGTGGCGCCCTCGGCGCTGAACTGGTAGTAATACGTCGTGCCCGGGCGCAGGCCGGTGGCGTCGATCTTGACGGTGTAGTCCCGGCCCGGGTTGGTCTTGCTGCTGCCGCGCTGCACCACCTGGGCCAACGCGGCATCGGTGGCCACGACATAGCTCACCGACACGGCCGATTTGGCGCTGGGCGGGGTCACGCGGGTCCACAGGATCACCCGGTCGGTCAGCGGGTCGCCGCTGGCCACGCCGTGCTGGAACACGCTGTTGACGGCCGCCGCTGCCACTTGCGGCAGCAATTGGGTGGCTGCGGCCAGGGCCACGGTGCCGGCGCCGGAGCGCTTGAAAAACTCACGCCGGCTGGTGCCGGTGCGGGCGGGCTTGACTTGGTTCGGGCGACCCATCTTTGATGTCCTCGGTAGGCTGCGCGCCAGGGGATGCTGGCAGGCGTTGACCTCGGAGTCTGGAGGCGGGCTTTGACAGGCTTGTGTCAGCCATTGCGCCGGCAGGGGGGGGCCGATCTACCCCGCCGGCTGCACCCCAAACCACCACGCCAGCGCGCTGAAGCTGCCAAACGCCAGCACCGTGCTGGTCATGATGATGCGGGCCACCCGGCCGCTGTCAGCGCCGTAGCGCTCGGTCAGCAACGAGACATTGCTGGCGCTGGGCAGCGCGGCGGCCAGCGTCAGCACCATCAACTGGAACGCCGACAGCGGCGCGCCCAGCCGCTGCGCCGCGCTGCCGACGGCAAACACCAGCAACGGGTGCAACAGCAGCTTGATCAGCGCCACCGGCAGGTAGTCTGCCAGCGGCGTGCGGGTGTGGGCATGCACACCGGCGCGCCACAGCACCGCGCCGATCGAGAACAGCGCCACCGGGCTGGCCGAATCCGCCAGCATGCGGGTGATGGTGTCGATCGGGCCGGACAAGCGCACGCCGCCCACCGACAAGGCCGCGCCCAGCGCGATCGACCACGGCAGCGGGTTGGACAGCGCACCCCGCACTGCCCGCAGCGCCGCCTGCCGGGCGCCGTGCTGGCCTGTGCCCTGCGCGCCTTCCCCCTTCACGCGCTCCAGTTGCGACAGCGCGATGCACAGCGAGCTGGTGACAAACAGGTCGGCCAGCACGGTGCAGATCACCGGCCCGGCAGCCGTCGGCCCGAGCAGGGCCACCAGCAGCGGCACACCCATGAAGCCGGTATTGGGAAACGCGGCCACCAGCGCGCCGAAGGCGGCGTCCTTGAGCCCAACGCGGGTGTTGAGCGACACCCGCACCGTGACGCCCACCACCACCAGCGCACACACCAGGTACACCGCCAGCAGGTAGGGGTTGAGCAGGTCGATCACCGGCGTGCCGGCGCCAAACCGCAGCAGCAGGCAGGGCAGGGCGAAGTACAGCACGTAGGCGTTCAGTCCGGGGATGGCCGACTCGGGCAGCACACCGCGCCGCGCCGCCAACCAGCCGGCCAGCACCAGGGCAAAAAACGGGACCGTGACGGAGAGGATGGCCTGCATGACGCGCGCCAGTATGTCAGCGGCAGCGGCGACAGGCCTGCCGTGTCACCGTGCAAAGCCGCAGGTTCATTGCTGCCAGCCTGCCTGCCCTCCGCCCGCCGGCGGCCAAACCACTGCCTGGCGCCCGCCCGCTATCATCCGCGCCCCACCTGCCCGGATCTGCCCCGGGCCCGCAGGCCCCGCATGGCCAACGCCCCCCCCGACACCCTCAATCCCGCCCAGCTCCAGGCCGTGCACCACCTCGCGGGCCCCTGCCTGGTGCTGGCCGGCGCCGGATCGGGCAAGACGCGGGTGATCGTGCAGAAGATCGCCCGCCTGCTGCAGGCCGGCCTGGCGCCCAGGGAGATCGCCGCGATCACCTTCACCAACAAGGCGGCGCAAGAGATGCGCGAGCGTGCCAAAAGCCTGGTCGGCGGGCGGGCCGCCAAGGACCTGGCAGTCAGCACCTTCCACAGCCTGGGCGTGCGCATCCTGCGCGAGGACGGCACCCGGGTCGGGCTGAAGGAGAAGTTCTCGATCCTCGACAGCGACGACGTGATGGGCGTGCTGCGCGAGGCGGGCGGCGCCACCGACAACAAGATCGCCAGACAGTGGCAGTGGACCATCAGCCTGTGGAAAAACCAGGGCCTGGACAGCGACGCCGCAGCGGCAATAGCCAAGGACGCCGACGAGCAGGTCGCCGCCCGGGTCATGAAGCTCTACGAGGAGCGCCTGTCGGCCTACCAGGCGGTGGACTTCGACGATCTGATCAGCCTGCCGCTCAAATTGTTGCAGCGCGACACCGAAGCCCGCGCCAACTGGCAGGCCAAGTTCCGCCATGTGCTGGTGGACGAGTACCAGGACACCAACGCGGTGCAGTACGAGCTGCTCAAGCTGCTGGTCAGCCCCGACGACCCGGCCCGGCGCGGCATGTTCACCGCGGTGGGCGACGACGACCAGAGCATCTACGGCTGGCGCGGCGCCACCATCGACAACCTGCGCCGGCTGCCGCAGGACTGGCCCGATTTGAAGGTGATCGCGCTGGAGCAGAACTACCGCTCCACCGGCAGCATCCTGCGCGCCGCCAACAACGTGATCGCCGGCAACCCCAAGCTGTTCGAGAAAAAGCTCTGGAGCGAGTTTGGCGACGGCGACCCGGTGCGCCTGATCGAATGCGACGGCGAGGAGCACGAGGCCGAACGTGCCGTGGCCTTCATCCAGGGCCTGCGGGCCCAGGGCGGGGCCATCGCCGACGACCGAACCACCGGCCAGATCAAGTTCAGCGACTTCGCCATCCTCTACCGCGCCAACCACCTGGCGCGGGTGTTCGAGAAAAAGCTGCGCAGCGCCAACATCCCCTACAAGGTCTCCGGCGGAACCAGCTTTTTTGACCGCGCCGAGATCAAGGACTTGTGCGCCTGGCTGCGGCTGTTGGTCAACCAGGACGACGACCCGGCCTTCTTGCGCGCCGTGACCACGCCCAAGCGCGGCATCGGCCACACCACGCTGGGCAAGCTGGGCGAGTTTGCCGCCAAGTGGAAGCTCAGCCTGTTTGCCGCGCTGTTCTCCAAGAGCCTGGCGGCCCAAATGGGCGCCAAGGCGGTGGACGGCCTGCACGAGTTCGGCCGCATGGTCAACGACCTGCAGTTCAAGGCCGAGCGCACCACCGGCACTGAAGACGCCAAGGCCTTGCTGCTGGGCTGGGTCAAGGACATCGGCTACGAGCAGTACCTCTACGACAGCGAGGACAGCGAAAAAGCCGCCGCCTCGCGCTGGACCAACGTGCTCGACTTCATCGACTGGATCGCCCGGCGCTGCGGCGGCGAAAAGCGCAACGACGGTGGTGTCTACGAGGACGAAAAACAGACCGTGCTGCAGGTGGCGCAGACCATCAGCGTGATCATCAGCCTGGCCGAGCGCGACGAGGAGCAGGACGTGGTCACGCTGTCCACCCTGCACGCCAGCAAGGGGCTGGAGTGGCCGCATGTGATGCTGGTGGGTGTCAACGAGGGCTTGCTGCCGTTCAAGAGCGATGCCGAGGAGATGACGGCCACCCGGCTCGAAGAAGAGCGCCGGCTGATGTACGTCGGCATCACCCGCGCCCGCACCACGCTGGTGGTCAGCACGCTGCGCCGGCGCAAGAAGGGCCGCGACACGGTGCAAGGTGTGCCCAGCCGCTTCATCGGCGAGATGAAGCTGCACGAGGCCACGACCCAGGAAAACCCCCGCGAGAAGCTCAAGCGCATCCGGGCAGAGCTGGCGGCCAAGCTGGCGGCGGCGCCGCCGCTCAAGCCATAACCTGGGCTGAACCCTTGCCGCTGCTGTTCATCCTCTTCGTGGCCTCGGCCGTTGCGGCCATCGCACTCCAGCATTTCTGGCCCGCGCTGTTCTGGCCCTATGCGCTGCTCAAGCCGCTGACCACCGTGCTGGTGATCGCCTATGCCGCCGGGCGCGGCCGGCCGGGTGACGCTCGGCGGCAGGCCCTGCTGGCGGGCTTGTGCCTGTCGCTGCTGGGCGACGTGGCCCTGCTCTGGCCGCAACAAGGTTTTTTGCCCGGGCTGGTGGCGTTTTTGTTGGCGCACCTGGCCTACCTGGTGGCCTTCACCCGGGGCGTGCGCCTGGGCGCCAGCCCGATCGCGTATGCCGCCTACGCGCTGCTGGCCGGCAGTGTGCTGGCGGTGTTGTGGCCGGGTGTGCCCCTGGGCTTGCGCATGCCGGTGGCCGCCTACGTGCTGTGCCTGGCGGCGATGGCAGCACAAACCGCCAGTGCCTGGCGGGTGGCGCGTGGTACTCCGGCTGTGGCCTGGCTGTGGCGCGCGGCGCTGGGCGGGCTGTTGTTCTTGACGTCGGACGCGCTGCTGGCCTTCAACCGCTTTCACACGCCGTTGCCGCTGGCGGGGTTGTGGATCCTGGCGACCTACTGGGCCGCGCAGTGGCTGATCGCCAGTGCCCTGCCGCTGCGCGGTCGCCCTCAGACTCGCCCTCAGCGGCTGTAGTCGTTGCGCTCGGCCGGCAGGTTCGACAGGTACTGCACAAATTCGATCTGCACCAGATCGTCGACCAGGTAGTAGGCGCTGCGCCGGTGCGGGTGGCTGCCGCCGGGGTGGTCCATGGTGTAGCCGGCGGCGTGCAGGCGGCCCACCACGGCCGCCAGGTCGGGCACGGCGATGCCCAGGTGCTTGACGCCGAGCTGGTGCGACTGCCAGTGCGGCCCGGCGCCCTCGCCGCCGTCCTGCAGCGCGAGGTAGTGCTGATCGCTGCCCACGTGCAGCCAGCGGATGGTCTTGCCAAACCAGTCCATGCGGCCCTCGCCGCGCACCCGCCAGCCGGGCAGGGCGACGAGCAGAAAGCGCAGCGCAGGGTCGATCTGCTGCACGGTGATGTTGGCGTGTTCCAGGGTTTCGTGGGACATGGGGCGCTCCAGTTGGGGGGATGGTTGGGTGGTCGGGGGACTTGACGGCGTTATCGTGCAAGTTAAAGTTAACTTGAAGTCAAGCGATCCGACGGTAAAACGTCGAACAGGCCCGAAGAATCCATCCGCTCCACCCACCCGCGTCATCAACCCAACATGAACCCCGACGACAGCCTTTCGATTGGCGAGCTGGCGCGCCGCGCCGGCGTGGCGGCGAGTGCGTTGCGCTTTTACGAGGCCCAGGGCCTGATTGCCGGTGGGCGCAGCGCCGGTGGCCGGCGGCACTACCCGCGCCACGTGCTGCGGCGGGTGGCTTTCATCCGGGCGGCGCAGGCAGTGGGCCTGGATTTGACCGACATCCGGGCGGCGCTGGACAGCCTGCCCGACAGCCGCACGCCCTCACCCGAGGACTGGGCGCAGCTGGCGGTGTCTTGGCAGCCGCGGCTCGATGCCCGCATCGCGGCGCTGACAGCGCTGCGCGACCGGCTGAGCGCTTGCATCGGTTGCGGTTGCCTGTCGCTCAAGGCCTGCGCGCTGTACAACCCGCACGACACAGCGGCCAGCCAAGGCGCCGGGCCGCGCTACCTGCTGGGCGACCGGCCTGGCAGCCCGACAGGCTGCTAAGCCGCATCGGCAGGCCAGGACCCGCCGCGCCTACATGCCCTTGAACAGATTGCTGTAGCTGCGGCTCACCTCCAGCTTTTCGGGGTGGCCGCGCACGCTGACGATCTGCCGGCCGCGAAAATCCCGGGTAATGCCGGATATCGACTTGACGTTGACCAGGGTGCTGCGGTGGATCTGCCAGAACTGCTGCGGGTCCAGCTCGTCGATCAGCTCCTTGATCGGCTTGCGGATCAGCGCCTCCACCGTGGGCGTCTGGACCCGGGTGTACTTCTCGTCGCTGATGAAAAACAGCACCTCGGCCACCGGGATCATCTGGATGCCCTGGCCCACGCTGGCCTGGATCCAGTCCAGCGGTTTGGGCGTGCCGCCCGGGTTGAGCTGCGCCGCCAGCCGGTGCAGTACCTGCTGCAGCGCTGGCGCGGGCCCGGGCGCGGGCCCGCTGTCTTGGCTGCTGGCCGCCATGTCACGGCTGGCCAGACGGGCGCGGATGCGCTGGGTGGTCAGCGCCAGACGCTCGCGCTCGGCCGGCTTGAGCACGTAGTCGCAAACCCCTTGCTCAAACGCCTCCACCGCGTACTGGTCGTAGGCGGTGATGAAGACGATCTCGGGCAAGTGTTCGTCGTCTGCCACCACCATCTGGGCGATCTGGCGCGCTGCGTCCACGCCGGTCAGGCCGGGCATGCGGATGTCGAGAAACACCAGCTCGGGCCGGTGCTGGTCCACCAGCGCCACCGCCTCCAGGCCGTTGCGGGCCTCGGCCACGATCTGCAGCTCGGGCCAGACCTCGGCCAGCCGGGCGCGCAGCTGCTCGCGCATCAGGCGCTCGTCGTCGGCGATCACAGCCCGCACCGGGGGGGTGGTGGGCTCGGACGGGGTGGCGGCGGTCGGGTCGGTCATGGTGGGCGGCTGCGGTCAGGCTGGCGGTGGTGGGTCTGGCGCCGGAGTTTGACGCAAAGTGCCGTGGTGTGGCGTGGCGTGGCGTGGCGGGCCGGTGTGCCGGATGACCCAGGCGCGTCGCGACCGCCCCTCGAGCGCTCAGCCCGCACCCTCGACCGGCTTGTACGGCACGGCCAGCGTCACCCGGGTGCCGCCACCGGGGTTTTGTGTGATGGTCAGGCTGGCCTTGGCGCCGTACAGCAGTTGCAGCCGCTCGCGGATATTGGCCAGGCCGACGCCGGTGCCCGCAGTGGCCGCACGACCAAAGCCCAGGCCGGTGTCGGCCACCGTCACGCTCAGCTTGCCGTGCACCACCTCGGCCTTGAGGTTCAGCCTGCCACCTTCGGGCTTGGGCTCCAGGCCGTGCTTGATGGCGTTTTCGACCAGGGTCTGCACCATCATCGGCGGGAACTCGGCCGACAGCAGGCCGTCGGGCACGTCGATGACCGTCGTCAGGCGCTCCTCCATGCGCACTTTCAGGATCTCCAGGTAGGGCCGGATCACCGCCAGCTCACGCCCCAGGTCGCGCACCCCACCGTCGGCGGCCTCGCGCAGCGTGGGCATGCTGGCCCGCAGCAGCGCGATCAGGTTTTTCTGCATCTGGCTGGCGCGTGGCGGGTCGGTCTCGATCAGGTGGTCGATCGAGGCCAGCGTGTTGAACAGGAAATGCGGCTCGACCTGGGCCTGCATCGCCGCCATGCGGGCCTCGACCACCTGGCGTTTGAGCGACTCCGACTCGGCTGTCTCCACCGCCTGCGCGGCCCGGGCCTGGGCCTGCACCTGGCGCTTGTAGCTGATCTTGATCACCACCGAGACGATGATCCACAGCATCGCCAGGCTGGGCAAAAACTCGCCCAGGCTGACCTCGTGCACCTCGCGGGTGCGGCGACGGGCGTCGTCGCGGGCCCGTGCGGCGTCGCGCCGGGCGATATCGGCCGCGCTGCGGGCTTCGGCGCGGGCGGCCTTGGCGTCGGTCCGGGCGGCCTCGGCGTCGTCGCGGGCCTGCTGCACCGCCTCTTCGATCGACTCGCGTGCGGTTTCAACCGCGGCGCGCACCGCCTCGCCGGTGGCGCCCGGCGGCACATGGATCTCGATGGCCGATCTGGGCTCGGCGCCCGACGCAGGCTTGGCGGTGGGTGCGGCCGGTACGCCGGGCGCTGCCGGCGCCGACGCCGCTGCCTGGGCCCTGGGCCGCTCGACGATGTGCACGCCGCGCTCGCCGATGGAGATGTCCACGCCGCCGGTCTTGCCCGTGCCGGGCTGGGTTTCAATGCGGATGACGGGCGCGTTCGACCCGCTGGGCGAGGCCGGCGGCTCGGGCGGCTCGGGCGCCTCGGGTGTTGCCGGCGCGCTGGCGGGCAGCGGACCGGCGTCGACCCGGTGCACGGTGGTGGTGTAGGTCCAGCTGAAGGGCGGGATGTTCTGCAGGATGCCCGAGACGATCATCAGCAGCACCGCCAGCACGATGAAGCGGCGCCAGCTGATGCTGATCAACCAGCCTGCATAGGCATGAAACCCCGTCACAAAAGCAGCCGAAAGGCGCTGCCAGCGTTGGGGCCAGGGGTTGACGGGGGCGGCGGTCATGGGGTTTGGCAAAAAGGGGCGGTGCGCAGCGGGAGGATGACGCACTGTACGCAGGCCGGACAGGCGCCATGGCGCCCGTCCGACACAGGGGCGAGGCGGGCCGACAGGCTGCGGGCGCGGCGGACAGGCCGCACCCGTTGCCGCGCCGGGGCTGCGGCCGGGCTGCAACGTCGGGTGCCGCGGGTGCCGCGGGTGCCCGGGGTCAAGGCGTCTATCGGATCGCCTCGACCGCGATCTTCAACCGCACGACGTCCGACACAAACGGCAGGCTGTGGGTGATGCCGAAGCTGCTGCGTGAAAACTCGGCCTCGAAGTCGCCGCCACAGACCTCGCGCCGGAACAGCGGGTTGAGGTAGCAGCGAAACCGCTTGGCCACCAGCCGCAGCGGCTGGCTGCTGCCGCGCAGCGTGAACTCGCCGGTGACGGCGGCCACACCGCCGGCAGCGTCGAACTCGAAGCGCTCGGCCACGAAAAACGCTTGCGGGTGCGCCCCGACTGCCAGCATGTCGTCTTGCTTGATGCGCGCATCCAGCACGCCAAGGCCGGTGCTGGCGGCTGCCGTGTCCACCACCACCTGCACCCGGCCGCGGCGGGCTTCGCGGTCCAGCGTGATGTCGCCACTGAGTGGGCCGAAGCGGCCGCGCAGCGTGCTGGTGTCGAAATGCAGCAGCTCGAAGCTGGCAAAGCTGTGTGTCGGGTCCAGGCTGTAGGCCACAGGGTCGGCGCGAGCGCTGGCGGGCACACCCGCCAGGCCGGCCAGCATGGCGCCAGACAGGGCGAGAGTGATCAGGCGGTGGTCCATGGCGTGATGCTCGCAGAAGCAAAGACGCCCCGCGCGGCCAGGGGCCGTTCGGGGCGGTGCGGTTCAGCGCGTTGCCGTCAGATGCCGCGCGGCTGCAGCGGGGTTGATCAGGGCTGCTTGACGGCCTCGACCTGCACCACCAGACGCACGTTGTCCGAGAAGCCGAAGTTCAAGCCCCAGACCATGCCGTATTGGCTGCGCACCAGCGTGGTCTCGAAGTCGCCACCGCAGACCTCGACCTTGAGCATCGGGCTCACGTAGCAGTTGAAGTTGTTGGCCTTCAGCACCACCGGGTTGGTCTTGCCCAGCAGCGTCAGCGTGCCGGCCACCTCGGTCACCTTGTCGCCGTTGAAGCTGAACTTGTCGCCGACGAACTTGGCGGTCGGGAACTCGGCGACGTTGAAAAAATCTTTGCTCTGCAGGTGCTTGTCGAACGGGCCCGTGCCCGAGTTGATCGAGCCGGTCTCGATCGTCAGCTCGACCTTGCCGGTCTTGGCGGTCTTGTCGAGTTGCACCGTGCCGTTTTTCTTGTCGAAGCGGCCACGGTTGGTGGACGTGCCGAAGTGCGAGATCTCGAAGGTGGCAAAGGTGTGCGTCGGGTCGATCGCGTAGCTGGCGGTCTGGGCCTGGGCAGCCAGGGCGGCGGCGGCCAGGGCGGTGGCGATGAGGGTGTTGCGGATCATGTAAATCTCCTGGAGATTGAGGCGGGATTGATAAAACGGGGACTCGGCGCGGCGCCATGCCGGCCGAAAGGACTGACCCGAGCGGCACCCTGCCGCCGGATTCCTGTCAGAGCGGCGCCATGCCGCTCAGGGTGAGCTTGAACTTGACCTGCACGTCGTTGGCCACCATCGAGGTGTCGGCCCATTCGCCGTCGCCGATCTTGAAGTCCAGCCGCTTGATCACGAAGCTGCCGATTGCGGTGCCCGTGGCACCGGTCTGGGTCACGGTGACGGGCACGACCACGGGCTGGCTGGCGCCCTTGATCAGCAGCGCGCCGTGCACCTCGTACCTGGCCCCGCCCAGGGCCTTGATCGAACTGCTCTGGAAGCTGGCTTGCGGATACTTGGTGGTGTTGAACCACGGCGCCTTGGGCACCTCGGCATCGGTCTCGGCCGAGCCAAAACTGGCGCTGCCGGTCTGGATCGTGAAGCCGACCTTGCCGGCTTCGGGCTTCTTGGGGTCAAAAGTGATCTGGGCCGCCCATTGCTTGAACCTGCCCTCCACCGGCACGCCCATCTGCTTGCTGACAAAGCTGATCTCGCTTTGCGCCGGCAGCACCTGCTGGGCTTGCGCGGCCGGGGCCAGGGCGGCAGCGGTCAAGAAGGCGATCAACAGCGCGGAACGGGTCATGGTCGAGGGTCTCGTGTGGGGTCGGTAAAAACGGGTCTGGCAAACAGCCCGGGCCAGTGCCGCGCTCGGCAGGCCGGTGAGGGTCAGGCGGTGCGGCTGCGGCCGGGCCGCATGCGATCGATCAGGCCGTCTCGGTCAATCCACTGGTGCTTGATGACACCGGCCACATGCAGCGCCACCGCAATTGCCAGGCCCCAGGCCAGGTTGCCGTGCAAGCCTTTGAGGGTCTCGGCCAGCGCCTTGTCCACCGGCACGAAGTCGGGCAGCGGCAGCAGCCCGAACCACACCACCGGAAACCCCGCCGCCGAGCTGTAAGCCCAGCCCGCCAGCGGCACGGCAAAAAACAGCGCGTACAACAGGCCGTGGGTGATCCGCACCACCTGCGCCTGCCAGGCCGGCATCGGCAGGTTGGGCGGCGGGCGGTGGGACAAGCGCCACAGCAGGCGCAGGCCTGAGAGCGCCAGGATCGTCACGCCGGCCCATTTGTGCCAGCTGAACAACTTGAGCCGGGTGGGTGAAACCGGCAAATCGGACATGTACAGGCCGACACCAAACGCGCCCACGATCATCAGCGCCAGCAGCCAGTGCAGCACGATGGCGGTGCCGGTGTAGCGCAAGGCCGTGCCGCGGCGGGTGGGGGTCGAGGAAAAAGCCATGGGGGTAGTGTCACGCGGCTGGCGCTGCGCCGGGTTCAAGCGCCTTGACCCGCCACTTCAGATTGATTGAATACAAACCCGATTCGGATTCACGGGGTTTCAGTGGTGCAGCCGGGCGCGGCCGACCCACAGCCCCTCGGCCAATGCCTGCAAATGCTGGTGGCGGCTGGCCGGCAGCAGGCGGTGGCGCAGCGCAAAGTCCAGCGTCACCAGCGCGGCGTCCACCGTCATGTCGCCGGCCGCGGCATGGGCCAGGGCCTGATCCAGCGCCATCAGCGTGTGGCTGTGCACCTCGCCGTCCTGGTTTTGCGGCAGCCAGCCTGCCGGCAGGACCAGGTCGAAAACGCTGATCTCCTCGCGCTGGAAGCCCTCGGCCACGTCGCGCGCCACCCGGAAGCGCCGGCCCGCCGCCAGCGCAGTCATCTGCGCCGGCAGCAGCCCGGCCTCCTCCCAGCCCTCGCGCACAACGGTCTGGGCGGGGCTCTGGCCGTGCGGCACGCCGCCGCCGATCAGGTTGTCGAGCAAGCCGGGGTCGGTGGCCTTGTCCAGCGCACGCCGGGCGATCCAGAGGTGGCTGGGCCGGCCACGGGCGTCCGCCTGGTAACCGTTGCAATGCGCGCCAAAGGTCAGCGTGCCCCAGAAGCGGGCTGCGGCGCGCTCCAGTGTGGCCAGCAGCGCGCCGCCTGTCGTCGGCTGCAGCGGGTAGGTTTCGCTGCGCCAGCCGGTGATCAGGCCGGCGGCATGCAGACCGTGGTTGGCCTGCGCCAGGAAGCCGGTGCGCTGCGCCGCCGCCACGGTCAGCGCAACACCTTGGGCATCGATGCGCAGCGCCTCGGGCCAGCGCGCCAGCGCCGACAGGTGGGTTATGGCGACCGATCCGGCGAGCAGCGGCTGACCGGCGTCGATCACCCAGAACGGCAGGCGGCTGTCCGGATCGCTGGCCCGGGCGGCGTCTATGGCCGGCCAGTCCGGGGCGGGGGCGGTGGCGTGGCCGGTGGCTTGGGCTGATGGGGCATCGGTGTCGGGCATGCCCCGGATGTTGCCACCCCGGCAGGCGCGGCCGGTGCCGGCACGGCCGTCGTCGTGCGGAAGGCCGCCGCAGCAACCGGGCCGGCGCACTTGCTCGCCGAAGAAGGCAACCTTGAAAGCCGATTCGCCCAGGGTGTATTGACGGGTGCCACCAAGATCGTGCGCGACATCCGGGCCCAGGCGCACGCGGCCCAGGCGCTGGCGGTGAGCGAGGCCCATGACAGGGCGCTCAGCGAGGCGTCACCGCTGGGCGTGTTCGCGACCGACGCACTGCAGGCCCAGCGTGTGGCCCAGCAGACCTGCGACTGCATGGACGACTTCCGGCTCATGCACGATGAACGGCGCTTCCGGATCGGCACCAGCATCGGCCTGGTGCCGGTGGACAACCGCTGGGGCAGCACGGCAGCGCTGATCCTGGCGGCCGACACGTCGTGTTATGCCGCCAAGGAGGCCGGGCGCAACCGGGTGCATGCCGGGTTCGACACCGACCAGGCCATGCGCGCCCGCCACGGCGAAATGCCGTGGGCGGCCCGGCTGGAGCAGGCCCTGGACGAAAACCGCTTTGCGCGCTATGCCCAGCGCATCGAGGCGCTGGACGCCAACAGGCATGGCCTGCTCGACGACGCGGCCGTGCGCTGCTTCATTCACCTGGCCCGGGTGGTCGGCGTCGAGACGGTGGCCGGGTTTGTGGACCGGGTCGAGGTGCTGGACCGGGTGCACGAGATCGGCATCGATTTTGCGCAAGGCTTTTTGTTGCACCGGCCCGAACCCATCGAGTCGGTGCTGGGTAGCCACGCGGGCAGATTGCACCCGGCTGACGTGGTGATCGCCTGGCTTCAGGGCGGACTTGAAGATCTGCGCCGGCAAGGGCACGGCGCCGTCGCAGCGCAGCGCAGCGCCGGCCCTCAGGCGGCGTCGGCAAGCGCCAGCCGCCGTGCGCTGGCAAAGCGCCGCGGCGCGCCGCTCAGCGGGTCGGTGAAGGCGATCTCGCGTGCCAGCAGCTGCAGCGGGTGGCTGTAGTCCGGTGGCGCGTCGGCCGCAGGCTCGGGCCACAGCCGCGGATAGATGCGGTCGCCCAGGATCGGCAGCCCCAGGGCATTGAGCTGCGCGCGCAACTGGTGCCGGCGGCCGGTCAGCGGCGTCAGTCGGTAGTGCGCCAGTTCTTGGGCCAGTTCATGTGTCGGCCCGTGTGGCGGCCCGCGCGGCGGCCCGTGCGCCGGCCCGCTTTGCGCAGGCGGGCGGCCCAGCCGCCGCAGCAGTTCGACCTGCGTGCACACGTTG
>Ga0209181_10006789_pt1 | contig 15923 bp, 10 predicted proteins | sample MAT05_FD_187208 | JGI IMG/M metagenome (GOLD analysis project Ga0209181, IMG submission 187208) | Freshwater microbial communities from Lake Fryxell liftoff mats and glacier meltwater in Antarctica - MAT-05 (SPAdes) (version 2) | ecosystem: Environmental > Aquatic > Freshwater > Ice > Liftoff... | reverse complement strand
CCGGCCTGATGATGCAGAGGCGACCCCGCCGTACTGCGCCATCGACCCGGTGACCGATCGCGCGGGTGGGTGGGCCGAGCACTGGTTTACCGGCACTGGTTTCCCGAAGGTGTTCTATCTGCGCTACAACCTGTATCGACACAGCTTTCCGCTCAAGGCCTTGGCACGCTTTGCGTGGATGGCGGGGGCGAAGACGAGCGGGAATTCGAACGCGAAGGCGAGCGCGTAAAAAAGAGCGACGGTTGGTCGTCGCCCTTTGAAGATGCTTTGCGAGTTCACCATTCCGGGCCGTGCGTGACTCGTCGCACTTCGTGTTTGCAGATCACTGGCCAAACAGGTTCTTGGGCTGCAGCATGCCCTGTTCTTCGAAGTACTTGAGCGCTTCGTCAACGCTGCGGAAAACCTTGGTCGCCGTCTCAGTGATGAACGGCGATGGGCTCTTCTTGGGCTTCCACACCACATACACCTCTTTGGTGTGTTCAAAGGCGTGCTGGAGTTCGCGCTCGACGCCGCTGGAGAGGCCCGGCATGCCGCCGGCGAGTTCAGGCACGAGCGAGACGATCATGTCGGACTGATCGACGAGCTTGAAGTCGCGCATGTAGATCTGGCCGTCGATGTCGCCGGCGATATCGAGGATTTCCCGGACCCGCACGCGGATCGGCTCTGCCGCGGCAGCCCGTGAGCCGCCGAAGGAGTGGGGGGCGACATCGAGGAAGTCTTTGCCGTCGCGAGCGGCGGCGAGGGCGCGCTCGAGCAGGAGTTTTTCATCAACGTCACCGGGGTCAAAGCACACGAAGTGCTCGGCCAGCTTGGCGCGGAAGTGATCGATCTCGGCGACCACATCGGGCAAGTCCACAACGTGGCTCATGGGGAACGACGGGTAGACCTTGCGCATCTGCGGGCGGCAGACGAGGCGGAAGAGCGTCTGGCGGGTATCGGCGTGCCGGCCGCGCGAGAGGATGTAAAACTTGCTGCCGGGAATGGCCTGCGAGAAGAGCTCGGTGGCGAACTGTTCTTCTTCGCGCCACACCATGCAGTCTTTGAGGGTGGCATCGACAACGTGGTCGCGGTGAAGACGGTTGTGCACGACTTCGATGTTGTCCACCAGGCAGATGAACGTGTCGATGTTGAGCATCGCGATCTGGTCAAAGTCAAACGCCGAGAAGAGGCCGTGCCGCCAGCGGAAGGTGGCGTGCGTGTTGACGATGATGTTCTTCTTGCCCGCCGACTGGGTGATGATGTCCTTGAACGCGGCGCGGCGGAGCGAGTTGAGGCGCGAGATGGGCAAATCGAGAATCTTTCCGGGGCGGACATCCTTCGCTTCGGCGTACATCATGTCTCCGACGGTGTAGACGTCAACCTGCTCGCCCTGCTGACCGGCAAAGTCGATGGCGGCCTGGAGGTAGTTTTTCTTGTCGAGGCCGATCTGGCCGGTGATGAGGGTGCGCATGAAGAATCGTAAACACGCGAAGGTCCCGGATAAAACGCAACTCTGGTGATTTGTTAGCCCTCAAACTACGGCTTTGGGCCAGCAAACGACCTCTTTTATACGCCCCACCTGGCGCGTCATGTACTTTTCGCTTGGTTCCGGCCTCCTCCGTTTGGGTCTCATCCGTTTTTTGCCCCTCCGCCCCCCTGCCTCCTGCCCGTCGCCCACTGCCCGTTGCCCCCCCCCGACCCCCCGCTGCTCCCCCCGCTTCCGACCGCCATTGCACCGAAAGAGTCCGCCCATGATCCACCGCAACCGCCTTGCCGTTCTTCCGCTCATTGCCGCCTCAGTGCTCGCCGCCGCGGCAGGATCCGTCTACGCGCAGGCCACATTCGCCGAGTCTTTTTCGGGAGTTGGCTGATCACTCCAAACGTACAAGGACAACCATGAAAACTCTCTCGCTCCTCTCGGCTGCTCTCTCGCTTATCGCCGGTTCCACTGCCCTCGCGCAAATCATCACCGTCACCATCGGTGACGACGAAGTGGATTTTGGCGGTACGCAAACTGTCGCGCAACTTTCCGGGGCTGACGGCCTCATCTCACTGCGCGAGGCCGTGACGGCCGCCAACAACACGCCCGGGCCCCAGGAAATTCGCTTCGCGATTCCTCGGGCCACGTGGTGGACTTTGTTCCCCAATCAAGCCGGGTGCAGGCTCGATAACGCAATCTTCCTCACCGACGCTGGCACCACGATCGACTTCACCACGCAGACGGCATTGACAGGCGATACCAACCCGGGCGGGTGGGAAGTCGCGGTCTTCTACGCCGGTCCGACCACCTTTGTCTCCCAGTTCATGGTGCTTGCCGACAACTGCACCCTCAAGGGGCTCGACTACGTCGGCGGAAACTCCACCGGACCCTCCGTGCGCCTCTACGGCAACAACAACCGCATCATCGCCGCCACCCGCGGCATCGCCAGCGTTGCCCTCGATCCGTCCGTTCCCACCGCCATCAGCGGCAATGTCATCGGCGGCACCGCTCCCGAAGAACACAATAACCTGAAGCTCGTCTGGTTCGTCCACGGCGCGAGCGGCAACACCGTCATCGGCAACAAACTCCGCTCCGTGAAGATCACCGGCGACACCCTCTACGGCCCCTGCACGAACAACCGAATCGGCGGACCCACCCCGGAGGAACGTGACACCATCTCTGGCAACGGTGGCTCCGGCGAAGAAGGCTACCCCACCGGCATCCAGGTTGAGATCAAGCAAGCCGTCGGCACCATCATCGAGGGCAACTATATCGGAACGACGTCCGATGGCTTCTTTCCGTCACCCACCGCCAACGGCACCTCCGGCATCAACGTGGGCATCGGTGCTTCGGGCACCATCATCCGCAGCAACCTCATCAGCGGCATCGCTCGCACCGGCACCTTCCGCTACGACGGCGTCCGCTTCGGCACCGGCATCGAAGTTACCGACGGGTCTGCCAACACCCGGATCATCGGCAACCACCTCGGCGAAAACGCCGACGGCTCCGCCCCCATCCTCAACGTCCAGGGAGTGCTCGTCGCCCGCTCCACCGGGCTCGCCGCGGCCATCTCCGGCGTCGTCATCGGCACCTCCGCCCCCGGAGAGGGCAACACCATCACCGCCAGCGAACAGGCCGGACTCGTGATCCACTCCACCGTCTCAAGCGTGCGACTCTCCGGCAACTCGATCTTTGACAACGGCACACTCGGCATCGATTTACTGGGTTCGCTCGGCATCACACCAAACGACGTGAACGACGGCGACACCGGCGGAAACAATCTCCAGAACTTCCCCATCATCACCGCCGCCATCGCCTCGCCCAGCGGCCTGCGCGTTCAGGGTTCCCTCAACTCAACGCCCAACCAGTCCTTCTCACTGGAGTTCTTCCTCAATCCATCCTGCGATCCCTCGGGCTACGGCGAAGGCCGCACGTTCATCGGCACCATCAACGTCCAGACCGCTGCCAACGGGCAAGCCCCCTTCGATCACACCTTCGTCACCGAAGAGCCCGGTGGCTTTGTCACCGCCACCGCCCTCCGTTCCATCAACGGAGATACGTCAGAGTTCTCGGCCTTGCGCTCCGATCCAGACCCAGCCCTGCCGGCCCGACTTCAACGGCGATGGCACCATCAATCCTGATGATCTGGCCGACTTTATCGCCTGCTTTTTCACACTCCCGCCCTGCGCCGCCGCCGATTTCAACTCCGATGCCGCAACCGATCCCGACGACCTCGCCGACTTCATCAACGCTTATTTCGCAGGCTGCTGATTTTATCGATAACGGCCGCTCCGTGGCGGTGTTAGTGGCTGGGTACCAAGCCATCCGTAAAGCAGTTCATTTCAAAAAAGGACAAGTATATGTTTCGGTCAACCATGATAGCTCTTGCCATGACCCTTCCCGCAGTCGGCGCGCGCGCGGACGTTCCGAGTTACCGTGTCGAGTTTCTCGGCGCAGGCTGGACAGCCACCGCGCTCAACGAGAGCGGTGACGCGTGCGGGAGCATTTCTCCAGACGGCACCTCCTTGCTCGCTGGAGTTTCACACAACGGGCAACCCTTTGTGGTGTTGCCGCTGCCGCCGGGTATGCAGACTTCACGTGCTTACGATATCAACAACGCCGGGGTCATTGTCGGCGCCGTGTGCCCGAACCAATATGTCATTTCGCAACCGACCGCCGCGGTTTGGAGGCCAACTGCCAGCGGATACCAAGTTGAGGTTCTTGGCTCCTTGCCCGGAGATCCCTACAGCTCGGCATACGCGATCAACAACCTCGGCGACATTGTCGGCGGTTCTGGCTTCCCCGGCTGGAACCTCTCTTCGGGCGTGAGATTTACTGCCTCTGGCACCCTCCCACTCCCAGAGGGCTTCCTGGGTGGAGAGATCAACGATCAGCGCGTCGTGATGTCGGGCTCGCGCCTGCTGGATCTCGACACCGGGCAACTCGTGGATGTGCCATTGCCGCAGGGAATCTGGCAGGGATTCCACAGCGCAGATCTGAACAACAACAACGACTTCTGCGGCTATATCGCCGGGAACTCCGGTTGCAGCACCTTCCCCATGCGCTATCGACAGGCCGCAGGGTGGGAAGTCCTCGGCGGCTGCGGCACGACCACCAGTGCCACGTCGATCAACGACTTTGGTGATGCCTTGACCTATTACTCCTTCACGGCGTCTGGCGTGCAGTTCGTTGGCGAAGGCTATTTTATGCTCGGCAGTCTGATTGATCCGTCGCAGGGAGTCTGGAACATTCAGGCGGGCGGGGCGAACGGCATCAACAACGCGCGGCAGATCATTGCCTCCGCGCGCCAGGGCGCTTCTGGCCCGATCGGAGCCGTGAGGCTCTCCCCGATCGTGAACACTTGCCGCGCCGACTTCAACGGCGATGGCACCATCAATCCTGATGATCTGGCCGACTTTATCGCCTGCTTCTTCGCGCTTCCGCCCTGTCCCACCGCCGATTTCAACTCCGATGCCGTAACCGATCCCGACGACCTCGCCGATTTCATCTCCGCGTATTTCGCAGCGTGTTGATTGACTGAGCCGTCGATGGCCTCAGCGCTCCTCCATCAACCGTTCCACCGATCGCTGCCGGTCGAGTTGAAGCTGCATCCGTAGCTGCTCGCCGATCGGCGACCCGGCGACCTTGTTCAGCACGTCGTGCACCTATTGACGCTGATCGTTCGTGCCGCGGTCATACATCGTCAGGATGGCGTGCGCTCCGCAAGTTCCGCATCCCGCGGAATGGCGATATCCAGCTCGGCCTTGCCAATGATCAGCCGCGCATCGCGCGAGAACAGCAGCCAGTTCCACAGCCAACTCAGGAGCACTTCGATCCGGCTGCGGAAGTTGACGAGGAACATCACGTGGATGGCGCCCCATAAAGCCCACGCAATGAACCCGCCGAACTTCATTCCATTGATCCACGCGACGGCCTTGGCCCGGCCGATCGTGGCCATCGAGCCGTTGTCGCGATAAATAAATGGCTTGCGCGCCAGGGCTGACCCGCCGGCAGATTCGCCCGCGATGATGCGCCCCACATACGCCCCGGCCTGCATGGCTCCCTGGGCCACCCCCGGCACGGCGGCACCGGTGCCGGCTGATTTTGCCGCCGCCAGGTCACCCACAACGAACACGCTCGGGTGTCCGGGCACGGTCAGGTCCGGGCCTACGAGCACGCGGCCCGCTCGATCGAGTTCCACACCCATCGAGCGCGCCAGCGGCGAACCCACCACGCCCGCCGCCCACAGCACGTTGCGCACCGCGATGAACTCACCGCCGACTGTCACGCCGTCGGCCGTGACCTCGGTCACCCGCGCATTGAGCCGCACCTGCACACCCATGGCTTCAAGATCGCGGCGCGCCCGCTCGCTGAGCTCGGGCGGGAACGCTTCGAGCAAACGGCCGCTTCCTTCGAACAGAATAACCCGCGTGGTCTTGGTGTCGATGTTGCGAAAATCGGCCGGGATGGTTTTGGCCGCGATTTCCATGATGGCGCCGGCGAGTTCCACCCCCGTGGGTCCGCCGCCCACGATGGCGAACGTGAGAGCGGCCCGCCGGCGCGGCTCGTCGCCTTCGTATTCGGCGCTCTCAAACGCCAGCAGAATCCGGCGGCGAATGAGAATGGCATCTTCCAGAGTCTTGAGCCCCGGTGCAAACTGCTCCCACTCAGGGTGCCCGAAGTATGAGTGCGTCGCCCCCGCCGCCACGATCAGCCAGTCATACTCAACGGCGCTCTCCCCGTGGGCGGGCCCGCCATCGAACTTCACGAGCCGATTCGCCAGATCGATCCCGGTGATCTCCGCGAGGGCCACTTGGCAGTTGGCCTGCTTGCGCAGCACATGCCGGATTGGGGCGGCGATATCCGCCGGTGAAAGCGCCGCCGTGGCCACCTGATAGAGCAGGGGCTGAAAGACATGATGATTCCGCCGATCGACGAGCGTGAGCTGCACGCGAGCCTTGGCGAGAGCCTGAGCGGCGGCAAGGCCGCCGAATCCGCCGCCGATGATCACAACCCGAGGACCCGCATCGCGGTGTGCGTCTTTCATGGCCGATCATATCGGTGCGCTTGCCGCCAACCCCGACCCTTTCCCGCACTCCGGGCACGCCGCGCCCGGTGCGAGCCCTGCGCGGCTATATCCGCACCGCTCGCACCCACCTCGGCGCTTCCTTCTCCCTCGCCGAACACCACCAATCGCCCAGATCAGCCCGCCCCACACACACCCATACACCAGCGCGTTCGCCGCAAACGCCCCCGGCCGCACCCGCAGCGGAAGCGCGGTCGGCAATCCCGATGGCGGTGCGCCCCAGCGCTGATCAATCCGCGAGAGCCACGGTAAGACAAGCGCCCCACGCAGCACCATCGTGCCCTTGGTCGTCATCCGCTCGTTCCACAGGCACGGCCACGGCCAACCCGCCACCTCGACCGTTCGGGCCAGGTCGCACGCCGCGGCATCGCCGTGTTCGGCGCGTGCCGGATCACTGATCCACAGCGACTCAGCCGCCCACTCGGGCACAAAGCTGCTTGACGGTCCCGGTGCCGGAAACAGCGGCGCGGGCGGCAAGCCAGTGAACATTGCCGCGTATGACGTCCACAGTTGCACCCCCGGCCTCTCGAGCAGACCCACCTCCAACACCCGGCAATTGCGCTCGGGCAGAACAGGCCCGTGCGAAACCGTGTACGTCGCGGCGCGCGATGCCGAACCCAGCGCCGTAAACGACGGATAGCACGGCACGCGCACCGTGATCCACCATGCCACCGCCACCGTCGTGCCTGCTCCCAAGACCGCCGCGACGGTGACGAGCCACGCAAAATAGGCCACTTGGCGCTTCACGCCCTCATTGAAGGCGCGTTCTGTCCCCGTTGCAGCCTCTCCGGGTGTACCCATAGTTTGGGTCAGCGGCAGGAGCTATGCGGGCTTTGGCTCGATTCGATCCTGCTCATCCTGCCCATCCATGTTCCTTCTCCGGGTGGGTTGGGTTGGTGTCGACGAGGCGTTTGGTGGTCGGAGTCGAGCACTGGGTGGAGTTTACATGGATGGACAGGATGGACAAGATAAAAAGGGGGCAGGGAAGCCAACCGCCCTCATCCGTGGCCACACCCGCCTCTCCGCAGCCTGTTCGCGTTCCCCGCACCCCCGATACCCTTCTCGCTCATGCCGCTTCACCGCTACGACCTTCTCGCCCTGGACCTCGACGGCACCCTTGTCGATCACCACGGTCGCGTTTCGGACGAGAACGTCCGCGCCCTTGAGCGCGCTCGCGCCGCCGGGATCACCACCGCCATCTGCACTGGCCGCGCTCTTCGCGAGTGCGTGCCCATCATCGAGCGCATCGCCCAGACCGATCCCATCATCGTCAGCGGCGGCGCCGTCATCGCCTGCCCCACCACGCACCGCACGCTCAACCGCATGGCCATGGGTCAGCCGCTGGTGCGGCAACTCGTCGATTCGCTTCACGCGCACGGTCACCCGGCCCTCGTGCTCAAAGACCCGCACGCTACGGGCTACGACTACCTCGCCGTCGCCAACTGCGGCCGCGGCGAGGAAGCTATCGACCCCGCCTCTCGGTGGTGGTTTGACAAGATGGGCTGCCGCGTCCGATACGCCCAGTCGCTGAGCGAAGACGAGCACCCCGAGCACACCATCCGCGTGGGCTGCTATGCGGCCAACAAACCAGTCGATGACCTGGTAGCCCTGATGCGGCGCGACTTCGGCGCGCTGGCCAGCATTCAGCACTTCGCTGGCGTCCTGATGGCTGACGATCGTGCGGCGCAGGGCATCATGAGCGTGCACATCGTCGAACTCTTCGACAGCCGCGCGTGTAAGTGGCAGGCCATCCAGCGCCTGGCCGCCATGAACAACGTCCCCGAAACGCGGATCGCTGCCATCGGCGATCAACTCAACGATGAGTCCATGATCCGCTCGGCCGCTCTGGGCATCGCCATGGGCAACGGGGCTGAGGCGCTCAAAGCGCTCGCCAAGCGGCAGACCAAAACCTGCGGCGAACACGGCGTTGCTTTCGCCATCGATGAGATTCTCGCAGGTCGCTGGTAACCACCCGCGTCGCGTCCCGCGCGAGACAGGCAGTTTGGTCGGTGGTCGGTATTCGCCAGGCCTGCCGGCTGCGCGCCGCTTCCGCTGCGAATAATGAACCCGCTCGATGGCTGTTGACTGCGCCCTGAACTGTTTCGCAGGATCACCCAATGACCCCAGCCCCGACACCCTCGCCCTTGCCCGGGCCCGCCAGCAACTCGCGGCTGATGGTGCTTCTCTTCACTGATGCGGTGGGCTCGACCGACCTCAAGTCGCGCCTGGGCAATCAGGACTACCTGAGCCACATCGCCCGCCACGACGAGATCTTCCGCGCCATCATCGCCGATACCCCCGCCGCCACCATCTACAAGGACATGGGCGATGGCTTCCTCGCCGGGTTTGAACGCGCTAGCGACGCCGTTACCGCCGCCCTGCGCTTCCAGCGCGCCCTGCGTGAAGAGCCGTGGGGCCCCGAGCCCGTCCGCGTCCGCGCCGGTATTCATCTTGGCCAGGTCGCTCAGGGTGCGCTTGAGGATTCCGGCAAGCCCAAGCTCGTCGGCCTCGCGGCCGACGTAACCGCCCGCATCATGGGCCTCGGCCTCCCCGGCCAGATTCTCCTCACCCGGGCCATCTTCGATGATGCCCGCCAGTTCCTCCGTCGTCATCCGCCCGCCGAGCCGACCTCCGCCTCGCTATCGGCAGATCCCGGCGTTCGCTGGATGGCGCACGGCCTCTACAAGTTCAAGGGTGCCGATGAGCCGATGGAGATTTACGAGGTTGGCGCCGAGCCGGGGGCTCCGCTCTCGCCCCCGCCCAGCGGCGAGAAAGCCACCCGGCTGGTCTCGGCTGACGAAGTGCTGCTGGGCTGGCGCCCCGCGGTGGGGATTGAGATTCCCCGGCGGGCCGGCTGGTTGCTCGAGCGCAAACTTGGCGAGGGCGGCGTGGGCGAAGCGTGGCTGGCCTTCAACAAGACCACCCGCGACCGTCGCGTTTACAAGTTCTGCTTCGAGGCCGCCCGCGCCGATGCGCTGAGGCGCGAGGCCAAGTTGTTCCGTGTCCTGCGCGATGCGCTTGGCTCGCGCGTCGATATCGCCAAGCTTCACGATGTGCAGTTCCAGAGCCCTCCGTACTTCATCGAGAGCGAATATGCCGAGCTTGGCTCGCTTGATGACTGGGCACGTACCAAACTGGCCTCCGGCGGTCTCACCGGCCTTCCGCTGGCGCAGCGCATGGAGATGGCCATGCGGCTTGCCGAGGCCGCCGCGGCGGCTCACTCCGTCGGCATCCTCCACAAAGATATCAAACCCGCCAACGTCCTTCTCTTCACTGCCGAGGGCGGCGAACCTCGCCCCCGTCTTGCCGACTTTGGCGTCGGTGCCGTGCACGACATGAGCAAGCTGGTCGAGCGCAAGGTCGATGTGGGCGGCGCCACCATGGCCGCACTCGCGGCGCCCCACTCTTCAAGCAGCAATGCCCCAATCTATGCTGCGCCCGAGGTACTTACAGGGCGCGCATCCGACGCCCGCGCCGATGTGTACGCGCTGGGTGTCATCACGTTCCAGCTCGCCGTCGGCGACCTTTCACGACCGCTCGTCCCGGGCTGGGACAAAATGGTCCCCGACCCGCTGCTTCGCGAGACGATTGCCCTCGCCGTTGATCCTGACGAGAACACTCGTCTCGCCGACGCTTCCCAGCTCGCCTCCAGGCTACGTGTGTATCTCAACGGATCTGAGCAGCCGAGTCTTGCGCCACAGCGCGAACCATCCGGCCCGGCCAGTCCGGCCGCCGCCGGCCACGAATCAACACCCGTTCCACAGGTCGCTGCCGTTGCGGTCGCTCCAAATCGTGTTGAGGCCGGTGACATTCCCACCGATCAGGTCTTCAAACGCGCGACGGTCGCCGGCGTCCCTGAGCGCATCGGCTCGTTCCGCGTGCTCCGCAAGATCGGCTCGGGCGGCTTCGGCATCGTGCTCGAAGCCACCCGCGACGATTCCTTCCAGCGCCGCGTCGCCATCAAGCTGCTGCAGCGCGGCGCCGTGAGCGAAGAGACGCTCAAGCGCTTCGAGCGCGAGCGGCAGGTCATGGCGGCCATGAACCACCCCAACATCGCGCGCCTGCTCGAAGGCGGCAAGACCGACGACGGCCGCCCGTGGTTTGCGATGGAGTACGTCGAAGGCCTGCCCATCGATGAGTACTGTGATCGCAACGGCCTCACCGTCGAAGAGCGTGTTGCGATGTTCGTCAAGGTCTGCTCCGCACTGCACACGGTTCACAAGGCGCAGGTCGTCCATCGGGATCTCAAACCTTCCAACATTCTCGTCAACACCAAGGGCGAGCCCAAACTGCTCGACTTCGGCATCGCCAAAATGACCGAGCCCGAGTGGGGCAACAGCCCCGTCGTCACCATGGAACGCCGTGGCCCGCTCACCCCGCAATACGCGAGCCCGGAGCAGGTCCGCGGCGAGCCGATCACCACCAGCAGCGATGTGTATTCCCTTGGCGTGGTCATGTTCGAGATTCTCTCGGGCGCCATGCCCTACCGCATCAAGAACTCCGGTGATCATGAACTTGAAGCCAAGGTGTGTATCGCTCAGCACCCAAAGCCCAGCGTCATGGCGCTCAGTGAGCCCGGCGATGCCGTTCACGACCCCGCAGCGCCGACGGCCACGTCGGCGCCGTTGCCCGGCGAGCGGTCGAGCGAGGTCGCTTCGTCCCCCGGTTTCGCCACGCTCGATCGCACTCGCGCTACCCGCACCCGTACCACCCGCGCCGGTTACGGTCCGCAGGCGGTTGAGCGTGCCAACCGCCGCAGCACCACGCCCGGCGATCTTCGGCGCGGGCTTGAAGATGATCTTGATGCCATCGTCATGATGGCGCTCCGCAAAGAGCCGCTCCGCCGGTATGAGTCCGCCATGGAGATGGGTGACGACCTGAAGCGTCACATCGAGCGCGTGCCTGTCAAGGCCCGGCCCGAGACGATCTCGTACGTCGCGACGCGGTTCGTTGGCCGCCATCGCGGCGCGGTGGCGTCGGTCGCGGTCATCTCGCTTCTCGTGCTGGTCGGCCTCGTGGTCACATCGCTCTCACTTGCCAAGGCGCAGCGCGAGGAGAAGGCCGCCCGCGCGAGCCGAACCCAGACTCTGGCCATGCTGGGCAACCTCACCAAAACGTTTGCCGAGCTGCGTCGCGAGCGTGACGGAGCGGGCGGCACCAAGGCCTTGTTCGAAGCCGCCAAGCCGATCATCGAGTCGATCAAGCAGATTGACCCTGCGGACACCGAGCTCCGCACCAAGGCGGCCGATGCGCTTGAGTGGATCGGCGAGGCCGCAGGCTCCAACGGTTGGGGAAGTCTGGGCATTGCTGCCGAAGCGAACGGCGTGTATGCCGCCGCCGTCGAAGTTCGCGAGGCGCTTTCGGCTCGGAACCCCAACGATGTGCCGCTCAAAGCCGCCTCCGTCCGAACGCTGAACTTTGCTGCCAAGAACCTACGCGCCAACAGAACGCCGAGCACGGCGACACAGGCGGCCGAGCTCGAAGCCAAGGCTCTTGCCACTGCCCGCGGGGCCGTGAGGCTTGATCCCAAGAACCGCGAGGCCTCCATGCAGCTCGCCATCGCCCTCACGGCGTCGGCCGCGTCGCTGCAGGCCGGCGCCAAGATCGAGATGCTCAAGGAGTCGCTCAGTATCCGCGAGTCCAATGCGGCCATTTACTCTGAGGCCGCGGTTTGGGATGCGGTGTACAACGGTCGTCTGGCGCTCGGCGAGGTGCTGACGCGGCCTGATGCTCTTGATGCCGCGGCGGCGCTCACGTATTACAAATCTGCGCTCGAAGCGGCCGAGAAACGCCGCGCGCTCGAGCCCACCGCGTGGGAAGCGACGATGGCGCTCATGCGCGCCAATCTCAAACTCGGAACTGCCCTGCTCGCCACCGGTGATGCCGACAACGAGAAGAAGGGTCGCGCTTGTCATGCTGCTGCCGTGAAACTCGCGGGCGAACTCGAGAACACCTTCGCCGGCCGCATCCCGCCGCGCGTGCGTCAGGGCGTGGTGCAGACGTACTTTGTCGCCGAGTCCGACTTTGAACCCGCATGGCGCGCGCTCTCGTCGATTCCCGCCGACACAGAGACCGATCGCCAACAGCTCTACAACATCGCCCGCCAATACCTGCTCGCATCGACCGAGGCTGGTAACAGCATTTACGAACGCACGGTCCTCCTTACCCGCGCCGGTGACCTCGCTGCTTCACTCTCCGCTGGGGGCCGCCAACTCACCGAGAACGAATCCAGGCTCGTCTCATCTATCAACGAGCAACTCAAAGCACTCAAGGCTGGTAAAGACGAATAGCCGCTGCTCTGCTTTCCCGCGCGTTCCCCATCGTCCCGCCCTTGCGCCTTCCCGCGCGCCCATCACTTTCATTCAATGCGGGCGAGAGGACTTGAACCTCCACAGTCTTACGACCGACAGAACCTAAATCTGTTGCGTCTGCCAATTTCGCCACGCCCGCGACGATCTCCCATCATTCGCTCATCCAACCCGCAGCGGCGGCCCATCTGCTTCACTGACTCGCACATCGGCGGCTTTGATTTCCTCCCCCAGACGGGCGGCCAGTTCGGGCAAAAAGCCCCGCTCCGTCTCGGTGTGGCCGGCCAGAATCACACTCACGCCCATCCGTTCTGCCGCCAGCACCTCATGGTGCTTCATCTCGCCGGTCACAAACACTTCGCAACCCGCCGCCGCGGCGGCGCTCAGCAGTGATTCGCCTGACCCCGGACACACGCCCACACGCTTCACGCGCGGCGAGCTTTTCGCGGCCCGTGTGTCCCCCGCCTCACACAGCATCACGTTCTTCGCGCCCAGTCGCTGCTTTACTCGCTTGGCGAGCGCTGCGACTGTCACGGGCTCATCCAGATTCACCACGCGCCCTGATCCTGCTTCACCGGCCTTCGCGCGCTTGGCTGTGCTCACGTCTGCGAGCGGCAGCACATCCACTGCCGCCTCCTCATACGGGTGGGCACCCCGCAGCGCGGCGACTGCCCGCGCCGCATGCCCGGCCCTGCACACCATTTCCAGCCGTATTTCCGTCACGCGCTCGAGTTTGCCGCGCTTGCCAACGGCGGGGCGGGCCCGGTCGCTGGCGACAAATGTTCCCTCCCCGGTGCTCACAAATGAGCACATCGAATACTCACCGATCTCACCCGCCCCGGCCTCCGCCATTGCGCCCCGCACCGCGCTCACGGCGGCCTCGGGCACAAACGTCACGATCTTCACCAGTGCATGACTCTTCGCGCTGCGCACATCCGCTACCAGCGGCGCGAACACGCTCCCTCGCTTGGCCCGCTTCGCCGGCATCAGACCTGCCAGCCAATCGCCCATCCCGCCCGGCACCGCATCGAGCGCTGTGTGCGGCGAATAGATCGCCAGTCCGGCTCGCGCCGCCATCAGCACCAGCCCATCAAGGCCGGTCTTGTCGGTGATCGACTTGAGGGGCGCGAAGATGGGCGGGTGATAGCAGACCAGTGCTCCCGCCCGCATCCGCAGCGCCTCCTTCAGCACGCCCTCGGTTAGATCAATCGCCACCAAGACCCGCGGCACTTTCTGCCCCGCCCCGATCTCTTCGGCCTCTGCTCCAAGGATCAGCCCGGTGTTGTCCCATTCGGCTGCCAGCCCGCGCGGGGCGATCCTGTCAAACGCCCTCACAAGATCACGCACGAACAGTCGGTTGGCCATGTTTGATTGTTGCCCCTCCACGCGATCCTCCTTCACCTAATCGTCCTGCCGCCGAACGGCCGCTGCCCGACCTCTGCACCCCTGCCTCCGCTCCACCGCCCCCCGGGCCCAATCCATCTCCGCTACCCTTCATTCGCCATGGCCGAATCTCCTATCAACCCCTCCAACCCCACCCCCCCCTCCAACTCCCAACCGCCTGACCCGCGCGACAAAAAGCCTTGGCTCTTTGGCCGCGGCACTCCGCCGCCCCAGTCCGGCCCATCTGGCCAGTCCGGCAGTTCGCGACCCTCGCGCGGGGCGCCCTCTGGCCCACTGCCGCGCCGGGCTGCGGCGCCCCCGCCGCCGCGCGGGCCGCTCGGGCCATCGCGGGTGCCGGTGCCGTCGTCGGGGAGTGGCAGCGGCCCAGCGCGGGTTTCGAAGGCGGCCGTCACGCCGCCGCCGGCTCCCAAAACCAAAGCCGCCAAGCCACCCCGCCCCGCGCCGCCGCCCAAGCCGCAGCCATCTCCTGCGGGTACGCGCCGCTCGCTGCTTTGCTACTCCAAGGTCAATCTTGCCCTCGCCGTCGGCCCGCCCGATGAGCGCGGCTTTCACCCGATTGCCTCATGGGTTGTTCCTATTGATCTGGCCGACGAACTCGAACTCGAAGTTCTTCCCGAGGGCGAAACCTCGCGCTATGCCATCACGTGGGCCGACGATGCACCGCACGTTACACCCATCGATTGGCCCATCGAAAAAGACCTGTGCGTGAAGGCTCACCGGCTGCTCGAAGAGCACGCGGGCAAGAAGCTTCCCCTTGCCATGACGCTCCGCAAGCGGACGCCCGTGGGCGGCGGTCTTGGTGGCGGCTCGTCTGATTGCGGCACGATGCTTCGCGTCGTGAATGACCTTTTCGCCCTCGGGCACACGCAGGCCAAACTCCACGGGCTGGCCTCGCGACTGGGCTCCGATGTTGCCTTCTTCATCGACCTTGAGCGCCCGGCCGACACGATCGACTCGATGCCGCGGCCATCACTCATGACCGGCCTGGGGCAGGGCATCACCCGCATCCCCAGCATTCCCGGCTCGCTTGTGCTGCTGGTGCCCCCGTTCGGCACGCCCACGGGCCCGGTGTATCAGAAGTTTGACACGGTGCAGGCCAAGGCCGGGCCGCTCAAACGAGGAGAGGTTGAGAACGCGATTGTTCGGTGCGCGGGGGCCACATCGATCTTGTCTGATGTGCTGTTCAATGACCTGACGATTCCGGCCGAACGCGTTGAGCCGCGGCTGGCGGGGCTGCGCGCGATGCTGAGTGCCTCGCTGGAGATGCCGGTGCACGTGACGGGGAGCGGTTCGACGATGTTTGTGGTGGCGCCGGGTGCGAAGGAAGCCAAGGCGCTGGTGAGTACGGTGAAGAAGACGAAGCTGGGGGTGGTGGCGGTGGTGGTGAAGGTGGGGTGAGGGGTCGTGGTCCCGGGGCTTGCCCGGGTGCGGCGGAGGGGGGCCCTCTCCCGCGTGAGATTGAGATTTTGAGATGGCGGTTGAGATGGCGGGGCCGGGCCCGCCACGGCGGGTAACTGCGCGGGTGATGAGCGCGGCCGGGGGGCGGTATGAAAAGGTGGGACTGGGATTTACCCCCTTGAAGCGGGGGTATTTTGGTCATGCTCGAGTCTCAGTCTCAAGTCTCAAGTCTCAAGTCTCAAGTCTCAAGTCTCAAGTTTTCAGGATG
>Ga0209181_10006787_pt1 | contig 15925 bp, 13 predicted proteins | sample MAT05_FD_187208 | JGI IMG/M metagenome (GOLD analysis project Ga0209181, IMG submission 187208) | Freshwater microbial communities from Lake Fryxell liftoff mats and glacier meltwater in Antarctica - MAT-05 (SPAdes) (version 2) | ecosystem: Environmental > Aquatic > Freshwater > Ice > Liftoff... | reverse complement strand
GTGTTAATTAAAACAGTGTCTGCTGCAATTCGGCCTTTGATGGCGTACCTTGAATTGGGCACCGCCAAAATGGGTTGATCTAAAATAGCATTGTTATTATAAAGAAGTTTAAATGAAGAGTTGCTGAAGGACTGTGCCATGACATGGCTCGTAAAATTGATGTTTGTGTTGTCAATGATTCCGGGAATGTCAAACCGAATGGTGGCCTCCTTGATGTTGTCAAATTGTTCACCAAACCATTGTCTGCCTGATTTTAGCAAATTGTATTTTTCGGTTTCGTAAAACGCGAAATCGTTAAATTCCTGAACCAGCGGAAAAGTTCCGGCTACATTTTCTTTTGGTTGCAATCTTTTGCCCGCAGATGATACGTTCAAAAAGTAGAAATTTTTGTCAGTGAAGAGGTTGTTCTCGTAAGTGAAAATTTTCTTGGCCAGGTTGTAACTATATTGATCGGGCCCTTGGCCATAAAAAAGGATGAAATCTTCCCTGTTGAACCGGCCATCACTTTCGCCCGAAACAAAAATGGCGAGTTCGATTAGATCTTGGGGACGAGGCTTGTCATTTCCTTGTGGGAGCATGCCGGAAGCTCCCGAAAATAGTCGAATATTTCGTGGATCTATTTGATCGGGATTGATGCCCGTACTTTTTAATAAGTCGTAACTAATTCGGTAGGCGCCATCAGTTGCCACAGAGAATTTATACCAATTGCCAGACGCCAAAACAGAATTTGGCTGCGCCATGATTGGGGCTGTGAACGCGCACCAGCAAACCGTCAGTATAAGCTTTTTTATTTTCACTAAAGTCTATTTTGACAGTTGGCTACGGGTATGGCCGATAAACGATGAAACAATGTATAAAAGTATAACAAGCGGTAGAGCCATTAGTTGGAGAAATATCAATAGCAATACTGATAATAGGATAAAGGTAAACCGCACTTGATTGTCGCGCCATGAGAAATTCTTGAATTTAAAGGCGAAAAATGTAATTGGAGATACCATCAACAAGGAGAAAGCAACTGTAATCAATACTAATAACCAATCTTGAAACAGCCATGCTATAGTACCTGAAAGTAACGGCAAAGAAGTGATGAAAAGCGTGTTGGCCGGTGTGTTTAGGCCTTTGAAGGAATCTGTTTGGGTTTCATCTACATTGAATATCGCCAAGCGCAGCGCTGCAAAAACGGCTATCAAAAAAGCAATGTAGGGCAGCCAACCAACAGAAGTAACTGAAGAAATCATCTTGTACATCACCAGCGATGGCAACAGACCAAAACTCACCATATCAGCCAGTGAATCCAATTCTTTGCCTATAGGCGAATGTACCTTCAAGAGCCGAGCCACGAAGCCATCCAAAAAATCAAAAACGCAGGCCGCCCAAACAAAATAGGCAGCGGGTATTGATCTCCCTTCCAAGCAGTAAACAACTCCAAAACAGCCGCAAATGAGGTTACAGCAAGTAAGTAGGTTGGGTAGATGTTTCTTCATTTTAAGAGGGTAGCTTCAAACCACAAAATGGATTGTGAATTTTTTCAATACCGATGGTCGTTGTGTTGCCATGGCCCGAATAGACTACTGTTTCATCGGGCAATGTGAAAAGTTTTTGATGAATGCTAGCGATTAGGGTGGTCGTATCTCCCCCCGGTAAATCCGTTCGTCCAACACTCCCCTCAAAAAGGACATCGCCACTAAAGACCACCTTCTCTTTGGCATCATAAAAGGCGATATGTCCTGGAGAATGCCCCGGTACAAACAATACCTTCCAATTTGTTTCCCCAAAGGTCACCAAATCACCTTCGGTTAAAAAATGGTCGCTGAGTACTTCTTGATACAGTGGAAAGCCGTAGTTTGGGGCATACGATTTTACTGCCTGCAACACGGGCTTTTCTACCAAGTGGATATAAAAAGGCACTTTATACTTTTCTTTTACATGATAGTTTCCCAGCACATGGTCAATATGGCAATGCGTGTTTAGGAGGTATTTGATTTTCAATTGCTCTTCTGCAATAAACTGATCTAGCTCAGCTTTTTCGGCCTTTTCGTAGCAGCCGGGATCGATAATAACGGCTTCTTTAGTTTCGTCAAAGACCACGTAGGTGTTTTCTGAAAAGGGGTTGAAAATAAAGGTTTTAATCTTTAGCATCGGGCAAAATTACAAAACTAGTGTGGGGTATGTTCAAGAGTAGTACTTTTGATTTTTATTGACGAGATCGAAAAAGAAGTTGATTATATCGTGGTAGGCCAAGGTTTGGCGGGCACCTCAGTGGCGTTGCGATTGATGGGAGCGGGCAAGCGGGTGTTGATTTTTGATGAACCTCAGAAAAACAATTGTTCGCGTGTAGCGGCTGGCTTGTTTAATCCCATCACTGGGAAGGGAAGCGTAAAAACATGGTTAGCCGAGCAGTTATATGAGTCCTTTACCCACTTTTATGTTCAATGTGAGCGCCTATTGGCAACAAAATTTTTTTTCCCGATGCCGCTTTATCGCCCATTTGGCTCCATTGAAGAACAGAATAATTGGATGGGGAAAAGTGCCGACAAGCGCCCCAGTCAATTTGTAAAAAGCGTATTTACCAAAACCACCTTCGGGGATCAAGTAAATGATCCGTTTGGTGGCATGTTGTTGTCGGGTTGCGGCTACTTGGATGTGCCGTTGTTTTTGGAAATAGCTAGAAATTACTTCTTCTCGAACAATTCCTATCAAGAATCTTTTTTTGATTATTCTTCGATTGATCCTTCACTAGCAGGAGTCCGCTATCAAGACATAAAAGCCAAAAAAATTATCTTTTGCTCAGGCGTTTCAGCCAATCCATTTTTTGATTGGCTGGCCATCCGTCCATTGAAGGGGGAGACAGTTACCGTGCAATTGCCTATTAATCTTTCAGTTATTTTTAACAAAGGTGTTTATTTGGTGCCCGTGAATGGAACAACTGCTTACAAAGTTGGTTCTACTTATGAGCTTCAAGATGTAAAGCCACAAGTTACTTTGAAAGGGAGGGCGGAATTAGAGGATAAGCTTCAAAATCTTTTAAAAATTAACTTTGAGGTAACCGACCAGCAATGGGGTATCAGACCTACTACTATCGATAGGCGGCCGATGCTCGGTGCGCACCCGAAGTATGAAAATTTGATTATTTTTAATGGTTTGGGAACAAAGGGAGTGAGCTTGGCACCTTATTTTTCGGATCAATTGGCAAATTGGCTGGGCGGCATAGGGGAAATCTTACCAGAAGTAAATATTAAGCGTTTTAAAGCGTTATATTCGAGTTCTTAGCAGATAAAGTTTTATGAGATGGATTTGGGGGGCGGTAGCCTTGGTATTTTTTGCGGTCGGAAATGTGGGTGCGCAGCAAGGCCGCGAAGTGTTTGGTCAAAACCGCATTCAATACAAGAAATTTGAATGGCGGTATCTGAGTTCCGAAAACTTCGATGTGCACTATTACGGAGAACGGAGAAAAGTTGCAGAGGAGGCGCTGCAATATTTAGAGTCGGAGTTTGATCGCATCACTGATCTTCTTGGCTTTTACCCCTATCAAAAAACCAAAGTATTTCTTTACAATTCCATCACCGATTTGCAGCAAAGCAATATCGGGTTGAACCACACGCGCTTCAGTGCCGGTGGCGAAACAGAGTTTATTAAGCCCTATGTAGAGATTGCGCATCCGGGAAACCTAGAGGAGTTCAAAGAAGAATTGATCTTCAAAATGTCAGACTTGTTGGTAAACGAGATGATGTTTGGGGGCAGCCTGAAAGATATGTTTCAGAATTCGGTTCTGTTGAATTTGCCGGAATGGTTTATCGAAGGCACTTCGTATTATGTGGCCAAAGGCTGGGATGAGGAAATGGATGATTTTGTGCGGCAGCTGGTGGTAAGTAAACGTGCAAATAAAGCCTTGCGCCTTTCCGGAAAAGAGGCGGCACTCGTGGGGCAATCGGTGTGGAACTACATTGTGGAAAAGTATGGTAAAAGCAGCATCAACAATATCCTCAACTATACGCGCATTATTCGGAACGAGGAAAAGAGTATTTTTATTACACTCGGTATTCCGTTCAAACAACTGATGGTTGAATGGAAAGTTTATTACGGGAACATGGAAAAGAAAACGAGTGAGAGTTACATACCCGTGGCGGACACTTCGCGGTTCAGTAAAAACCAGCGCAAAACAATCACCTACACTACCGTAAAAATTAGCCCGGACGGAAAAAAGGTAGCCTATGCCGAAAATGATCGGGGAAAGTTTTCAGTCAAAGTAAGGTCGTTGGAAACCGGTAAAGAGACGGTGATCCTCAACGGAGGTAATCGGGTGATTAAACAAACAGTCGACTATCGAGTTCCCCTATTAAGTTGGTCGGATTCCAATACCTTGGGTGTGATTGGAGTGGCCAAAGGACAATACATTTTTTGGCTATATGATTTAAAAACAAAATCAAAATTGCCCCGGGAATTGGATAAGTTCAGTAACATCCGCAGCTTTAATTTTTCTAACAACGGGCGGCTGGTGGTTTTAAGTGCTGACTTTGAAGGCCAGAATGATTTGTTTTTGCTCAGCAGCCGGAGGGATCGCACCAAGCGGTTGACCAACGATAAGTTTGACGACTTAGACCCCGCGTTCATCCCCAATTCTAATACGCTGGTGTTTAGTTCCAATCGCCCCACCGACTCATTACGTACCAATGTGCGCGGGCTGCAAAAATTGTCTGCCAATTACAACCTGTTTTTATTTAACATTGACACCACAATCAATCGTCTGAGGCGGGTGACAAACACGATCAGTAAAGATTTTCAGCCGCGTGCGGCCGATGAAAATAATTTTTATTACCTCAGCGATCAGCGCGGCATCGTAAATTTATTCCGCTACAATTTAAGCACGGGCATTTATTCGCAGCTAACCAATTTCAATTCGAGTATTAAAGACTACGACTTGAACTTTGATAACAACATGTTGGCTATGGTACTCACACAGCGCTTGAGGGAAAATATTTATATCGACACGCATCGGGACTTCAATCGACAGATATTTACCCCGCTGACGAGGCGAAAGGAGGTTGCACAAGCCAGAATGTTTACAGAGCGAAAAAAGAAAGAGCAACCAAAGATCACCTCTGTAAAAGATTTGATTAACTCAAGATTGAAAGAAAAGAATGACACGCTAGTTACTGAGCGGAGACCCGAAGTTTCTCCTCCACAAAAGTCAGATACTTTAGGTGCTCCGTCCAACCCAGTTGTCAATACTGATGATTATACGTTTGAGGATGTCCCCGCCTCCAACGTGCTAAAAGTCAATACACTCCCCAAAACGATTTCGCCCAAAGAAAAGCCCCTCAATACTGATGATTACGTTTTTGAGGAGGAAGCGGTGCGAAGTAAGCAGCCGAGCGAAACCTTCCTCACCCGCTATATGAAAGCCCGCGAAATTGACCGCGTAAAAGGCCCGTTTCCTTATCTGCCGAAATTCAGCAATGAAAATATTGTAACCAGTTTTGTAATTGACCAGTTGCGCGGGCCTGGCTTGAAACTGGAGGTGCAGATGAATGACATGCTCGAAAACTACAGGATTTTCGGAGGGTTGCAAACAGCTTTCGATTTTAAGAGTGGAGATGTGTATGGAGAGTTTCAATACCTTCCGCATCGCGTTGATTTTAGTGTACGCTTCGATCGCAAAGTAATATTTTGGCAACCAGTCAGGCGTGAGGTTACAGAAGCGGAGAATCAAAAATATTCGTTTCAAAAACTGGAGCTCGGGGCATCCTACCCTTTGTCCGTTAGGACGCGCGTCACGTTGAAACCTTTTATGGGGTATACTCAATTTGTGGATCGGGGAAGAAATATTCCGGCTGCGATTGCACCCAGCTACCTGCCGGTTCAATCACAGTTTTATGCAGGGGCTAAATTAGAAGTGGTGTACGATAATTCACTCACTACCGGTATGAATATTATCGAAGGTACGCGAGGCAAATTAAGTATCACCGATTACGGAGCGATCGGGAATGCAAGAAAGAGCTTTGTGCATGCCTCTTTTGACATTCGTCATTATCAAAAGATATATAAGGAAATCGTTTTTGCTGTACGTGGATATGCTGGTTCTTTTTTCGGAAACTCACCCAAAAACTACTTGCTCGGGGGTATGGATAATTGGTTTAACAATTGGGGAGGGCCAGAAAGTGGTAACGCCTTTAATTTCAGCGGAAGTCAAAACCCACTGGTTACTCCTGTGGGAACCTACAACGAAAATCTATTGTTTGCAGAATTTGCCACTCTTCGAGGCTTTGACTATGGCACACTGTATGGAAATAATGTGGCGCTGGTGAATGCTGAATTGCGAATTCCGGTCGTGCGCGCATTGTCTAGTGGCCCCATCACTTCCAATTTCTTCCGCAATTTTCAGCTCACCGGATTTTATGATATCGGCAGCAGTTGGACAGGCCCAGTTCCGGTCGACAATCAAAATGTGGGGCGAACGAGATTAGTACCCGAGAATTCTACAAGCGGCAATCCTTTTGAAATAGAAATACGGGAATACTTAAACCCTTGGCTATATAGTTATGGCGCAGGTTTCCGCTCTATGATCTTCGGATACTACATCAAACTGGATGTGGCGTGGCCGGTTGAAAACTATACCGTAAAGAATCCACGGGCGTTTATTACCTTCGGATTCGATTTTTAATTCTTAGCAAATACAGGATGATTAAATCAATGACCGGCTTTGGCCAAGCGACCTTTCATGCCGACAACTTGATCGTTGCGGTTGAAGTCAAAACACTTAACTCGAAATCACTCGATACAAGTTTGCGGTTGCCGCGAAGGTTTTCTGAAAAGGAACTAGAGCTACGTAATTTGATTGGCGATAAGCTCGAGCGCGGAAAGATATCTTTTGCTATTGACTATCAGCAAGTGGCAAAACCGGAGATAGCCATCCGGTACAACGAGGAATTATTTGCCGCTTACTACACTTCGTTGAAGAAACTGGCGGACAAAGTAATGGCGGGCTACGACAATCTTTTTCAACTTGCCCTGTCCTCCCCTGACGTAATTATTACCAATGGAAAGGAAGAACTTGATGTGGCTGAGTGGGAAAAAGTAAAAAGCTTAGTGCTCGTAGCCATTGAAAAATGTGATCAGTTTCGATTGGCCGAAGGCAAGGTGTTGCACGAAAAATTATTGGAGTACATACACTCCATCCGAAAAGCCCTAGAGCAAGTGGAGGTGTTGGACCCTAAGCGTATTGAGAAAATACGAAACCGAATAAAGGGTAACATTACCGACTTTTTTGGCAGTGAGGGATTTGACGCCAACCGATTGGAACAGGAAATTATTTTTTACATTGAAAAGTTAGATATCCACGAAGAGCGCGTGCGGCTGAAAACTCACTTGGATTATTTCCTGAAAATTCTGAACGAGCAACAAGCGAATGGCAAAAAACTTGGCTTTATTGCCCAAGAGCTTGGTCGTGAAATCAATACCATTGGTAGTAAAGCCAACGATGCCCCAATGCAACAGCACGTGGTGATGATGAAAGAGGAACTAGAAAAAATTAAAGAGCAGTTGAATAATGTGTTGTAGTACTTGGTTCAACCGTTCAATTGGTCAACTATTTCGCTAAAATCTAGACTTGTCCAATTCGTATTGATGCCAGGCTTTTTTAACACCTCCTCCATAATCCGCTTTTGTTTTTGCCCCGTTTCGTAGGCAACAGAGTATCGTATATCTTCCCTAAAAGTAACCATCGAGTAAAGCGGAATCCATTTTTCGGGGAACAGTTCGTGCAGTTTTGCCTCAATCTTTTTTTGGAGGATGAAGTCTGCATCGTTTACCAGATCCCGCATCTCTATGAAATTATCCAGCGCTAATTGAGCGATGGCATCGGCATCTGGCTTTCGAAGTTGTTGGAATTCGAGCAATACTTTTTCCCACTCGTCTTGATGTTGATCCAATAATTGATTGAGTACACGGCAATCTTCAAATCCTGCATTCATTCCTTGCCCATAGAAAGGTACAATCGCGTGAGCAGCATCCCCGATCAGCAACGTGTTGTTTTTTATCCACGGAAAGCACTTTAGAGTGACTAATGAGGAAGTTGGGTTAATAAAGAACTGGTCAGCCAAGTCTGGCATCAGTGCGTACGCATCTGGAAATATTTTTTGAAAAAAATCGATTGCCTCTGGCTTGGTTTTCAGCTTGGCGAACGAGGGCTCTCCTTCAAAAGGAAAAAATAAGGTGAGGGTAAAACTGCCATCCGGATTTGGCAACGCAATCAGCATGAAGCTCTCGCGAGGCCAAATATGCAATGCGTTTTTATCTAGTTGAAAAGAATTTGATGGCCCTGCAGGAATATGAAATTCCTTGTAGCCATGATCAATGTAGTGTTGTGAAAAGTTAAATCGATCAGTTAATTGAAGCGACCCGCGAACGACAGAGAACGCGCCATCGGAGCCAATGATGAGATCAAATTTTGAGTGTTGAATAGGGAATTTTGAATTTTGAATGGTTAACGAAGTCTGATCAAAATCAACATGACTGATTCGTTGTTCAAAATGAAACTCGGCTCCCAATTTTTCTGCCTCTATCATTAGCACCTTATTCAAGCCGCTGCGCGAAATGGAGTTGATATATTGACCTTCTTTACCATAGGCCTGAAAATTTGTTTTTCCTTGCAAATCGTGGATCATTCGTCCACTCATTGGTATAGCTTCTTGTTTTAGTTCTTCTGCTAAACCCACTTCTTCCAACGCCCGAATGCCCCGGTTGCTCAACGCTAGGTTGATTGACCGTCCACCTTCGTATTCCTTTTTTCGCATATCAGGTCTGCGTTCAAAAACAGAAACTTGATACCCGCGTTTTCTTAGGTAGATAGCCAACAGTGAACCGACCAACCCCGCGCCAGCGATGGCGATATGTTTTTTTGAACTCATTTTTTTGAGACTGCTTTTTTAAAGATTTCACCAAACTGAAATACCTCTTCGAACGAATTGTATAACGGCACCGGTGCAACGCGAATAACATCGGGCTCGCGCCAATCGGCAATCACGCCTGATTTTGTTATTGCATTAAAAATTTTCTTGCCGTCTCTTTTCATAAGAATAGACAATTGGCACCCCCGCGCATTTGGTGCAGTGGGAGTAATTACTTGAAAGTACTTTTGTGTCGGATCAATTTCATTCAATAGAAATTCTAAGTAGCCCGTCAACTGCACACTCTTCTTTCTCAAATTCTTGATCCCAGCTTTTTCAAAGACTTGCAGAGATGCTTGTAGTGCAGCGCCTAATAAAACCGGAAAATTGGAAAGTTGCCAGCCATCTGCACCGGGCATGGGGACGAATCCTTTTTTCATTTCAAATCTTTCTTTTTCCTGATGGCCCCACCAGCCTGCCAATCGCTTCAAATTGAAATTAGTGGCATGACGCTCGTGCACAAATGCTCCAGCCACACCTCCCGGTCCGCTGTTGAGATATTTGTAGCTACACCAAACAGCGAAGTCCACTTCGTCTTTGTGCAATTGCAATGGCACATTGCCAATCGCATGCGCTAAATCGAAACCTACCATTGCGCCTGCCCGATGCCCCGCCTTAGCAATGGCAGCGATGTCAAAAAATTGACCAGTATAAAATTGCACCGCACCAAAAATGACTAATGCCAACTGATCACTATTTTCTTGAATGGCCTGCAAAATGTCTTCTGTCCGCAAAGTGAACTCGCCTTCTCTTGGTTTTAATTCGATCAAGGCAATATCGGGATTAATGCCATGCGACTTAAGCTGTGATTCGAAAGCATATTGGTCAGAAGAAAATGCTCCGGCTTCTGTAAGTATTTTGAAACGAGTGGGCGTAGGCTGATAGAAAGAAGTCATCATCAGGTGTAGATTTACTGTCAACTGATTCATTGCTACTACTTCGATTGGTTTCGCACCGACTAGTTGCGCCAATATTTTTTTACTGAATTTGTGATAGTAAAGCCAAGGTCTATTGCCGTGAAAGTGTCCCTCTACTCCCCACTTCGCCCAATCGGTTAATTCTTCCTCAACAAATTTCTTTGTAGACTTTGGTTGAAGGCCTAAAGAATTTCCCGCAAGGTAAATGGGAGTATTTCCATTGATTTTGGGAAAGTGAAATTGGGAGCGAAAGGATTTTAGCGGATCGGCTTTGTCAATTTGTTTGGCGTAGGGTAGAGAGTTTTGGAATTTCATGTAAGTGAAAATAGTTTCAAAAAAATCTAATTCCAGTAAGTCTTCCAATAATCCCTTGGGGAAATGATTTCTGCTGACTCAAATTTCCCGTACGGGAAATGTTTTGAGTTTCCGGTAATGAGGAAATCAGCATGTGAAGCTGCAGTTAGCTCTATGAATTTGTTGTCAGTTGGATCGGAGAGTATTTCAATTTTTCTTTTTACAATATGGATTTCAGAGATTTCTATTAAATTCTTTATGGTCTGTTTAGACTCTGCTTCAAACCAAGAATGTTTTTTAAACTTTTTGTAAAGTAAGACTGCCCTATATTCGCTCGCCACCTCAAAAGAAATTGGCATTTTAACTTTTCTGGGCAGTACTAATTCTCTTATTATTTGACGAGGGTAACTATTTCCAAAAAAGGATGAAACAATGATATTGGTATCAAGAACAATTCTATGCACCCTTTCTTACTTTTTTGATAATAGTATTAATTTCTTTGTTTGTCATTTTTGATAGTCCAGCTTTTTTTGCCGCTTCTACTGTGCGGTCGAACTGCTCTCGCATTATTTCATTGCGTATTTTGTTTTCCAATAAGTCAAAATCAATTTCGTTCCCCAGAATCTCGTATTTCTTCTTACTTGCTGTTTTTATTTTAACCTTTATTGCTTCCATGGTTAGTTTTGTTTTTTTAAATTTACACAAATCTCGCATCCGCCTCCATTACCGTCCCACATTTTTTGCAAGTTCTCAATTCTTGCGAACCATAGAAATCGCGGAAACGCGGAATAAAATCCTTTTCAATATTGTCCAAATGGAATTTATATTCGTGCAGTTGGTTGTTACAATTTTCGCAGAACCAAATGAGGCCATCATCTTCGGTGGCTGTGCGCTTGCATTCAATCACCAGCCCGATCGAGTTCGCTGACCTAATTGGTGAGTGTGGTACGCGCGCAGGCAATAAAAACATATCACCCTCATTGAGCGGAATTTCGACTGCCTTTCCGTCCTCTTGAATTCTTACGGTTATGGTTCCCTCCAATTGATAATACAATTCTTCGGTTTCGTTGTAGTGGTAATCTTTGCGCGCGTTCGGGCCGGCTACAATCATCACAATATAATCACCGGCATCGGCATACAAATTTTTATTGCCTACCGGGGGCTTTAGCAAATTGCGGTTTTCTGCAATCCATTTGTTGAGGTTAAAAGGTCTGCGGATGGCCATATTTTTTCAATTCGTTGATTACCTGATTCGTTATTGTGCTAAATTAACAACAAATTTAGAAGACTGCTTACTTACAAATATGAATCTTGATTTAAAAGGGAAAAGGGCGCTGGTTTGCGGTAGCACACAGGGCATTGGTAAGGCATCGGCTCTGGAATTGGCGCAATTGGGTGCATCGATTACATTAGTTGCTAGAAACGAAGATAAACTGAAGGGCGTAATAGCTGAGCTGGCGGTTGAGCAAATGCAACGGCATGAATACTTGGTAGCCGATTTTGATGTTCCGGAGAAACTGAAAAATATCATTCAGGGATACGCAGCAAAGAACAACATTCACATCCTGATCAATAATACCGGTGGTCCGCCAGCGGGGCTTGCCATTGATGCCGCGCCCGAAGAATTTATCAAGGCCTTTAACAGTCACTTGATCAATGGGCAAATATTGGTGCAGGCGCTGGTGCCGGGAATGAAACAAGAGAAGTATGGCCGGATCATAAATATCATTTCCACATCAGTGAAAATTCCCGTTCGTGGATTGGGCGTTTCGAATACCATTCGTGGCGCAGTAGCCAATTGGTCTAAAACATTGGCAACAGAATTGGCTCCCTTTGGCATCACGGTGAATAATATTTTGCCAGGCACCACCATGACGGGAAGATTGGAGGCCATCATTCAGAACAATGCGAACAAGGCAGGAACGACTTTTGAAGAGGCCAAGAAAAAAATGATTGAAGAAGTGCCGGCAGGAAGAATATCGGAGGCATATGAAGTTGCGGCAGCAGTCGCTTTTTTAGCGAGCCCGGCTGCAAACTATATCACGGGTATAAACTTACCCGTGGATGGCGGACGAACAGGCAGTTTATAAATACTAATTTTATTAAATAATATGAAGTTACCGTTTATCGTTGGCTTACTCGCTTTGTCGACATTTAGCTTAGCCCAAAAGCCTGTTATTCAAGACGATTTTACTTTAAATAAATATGGTTGGGAGGAAAGCGAAACATGCTCTTTCTCGGATGGTGAGTATGTCATCAATTCAACCGAAGAAGGGGCTGAGTCTTTTTTAAATTTTTTTATTGATCCTCAAAAGGATTTTTCCATCTCGGCCGATTTCAATCAGAAAAACGGATTGGATGATAATGGCTATGGATTGGTGTGGGCATCCGGCACCGACAACTATAATTTATTTGTGATCTCTTCGCAGGGTGACTATGCTATTTATCACGGAGATCCAGCTTTGCTTAAAAGTTGGAAACGTCACAAAGCTATCCTTGGGTTGGGTAATGTAAACCAATTGAAAGTGGAGATGAAGAATGGCAGCCTCACTTTTTATATCAACGGATCAAAAATAGAAGAACGCAAACCCATGCCTTTTTTTGGAAGCGTTTTGGGGTTCACCGCTTTCACTCAAATGAAATTGACGATCGATAACTTTGTTTTTGTTCAGGATCAGTTTATCGAATTGCCTGCTGATTTACTGAAAATCAAGAAGGAGAATTTAGGGTCTACCATTAATAGTGAAGATGATGAACTAGGGCCGATGATTTCTGCTGACGGAAAAGTTTTGTATATGGCTCGTCAAAATACCGCGGGAAATATTGGGGGAGAAAAAGATGATGAAGATGTGTGGATCAGTCGTTGGGAAAATAATCAATGGGGTAGGGCGATTAATATGGGCAAATCTGTGAACACGCCAAGGGCAGACAACCTATTGGCGGTAAGTTCGGATAACAATACGCTGATGTTTGAAGAAGAAAATCAATTGGCGGTAAAACACCGAACGGAAAAGGGATGGTCACTATCAGAAAAACTTAACCTTACTTTTAAAAATGAGCTAGATCATTTTGTTGCTTGCCTTTCGGCTGATGGAAAGGCCGTGATTTTTAGTGCGAAGCTGAAGTCCAATATTTACTACGATATCAAAAGAAACGAAGGAGACTTATATGTTTGCGTAAAAGAAAACAACAAATGGTCAGACCCGATCAACCTGGGGTCAGGAATTAATTCGGTCGGTGAAGATACGTCTCCCTTTCTTTCCGCGGACGGCAAAACATTATACTTTGCAACGGATGGACGCCCCGGTTTTGGCAATCTAGATATTTTTGTTTCAACGCGGCTAGGGGAGGGATGGACGGATTGGTCAAAGCCGATGAACCTTGGACCGCAGGTTAACTCTGTATATTTTGATGCGTACTACACACTTCCTGCGGCCGGTGACTATGCTTACTTTGTGAGTTATGATAAAGGTTTTGGGAGGGCAGATATTTTTAGAATCAAACTTCATGAGACGAGCAGACCCAGGCCGGTCACACTCGTAAAGGGGAGAGTACTTGATACAAAAACTAAACTGCCCTTGGCAGCCGCTATTCATTTTGAAAATTTGCGCACACGCAAGGATGTAGGCGAAGCGAGGTCAGATCCTAAGACGGGTGAGTATCAAATCATCCTTCCATTTGGTATCAATTACGGAGTGCGTGCGGGTCGTAGCGATTACTATTCTGTGCATGAGAATTTGGAATTGCCAGCTTCGGATCAATACAAAGAAGTGCAAAAGAATTTGATGATGGTACCTATTGAAGTGGGGGAGACAGTAAAATTGAACAATGTTTTTTTTGAGGCCGGATTGGCGGTGCTTAGAACTGAGTCGTTTCCTGAATTAGATAGACTGGTAACAATTTTAAAAGAAAATTCAAGTATTGCCATCGAATTGGCAGGCCATACAGATAATCGGGGAACGGGGGACGTATTGCAAAAACTTTCCGAAGATCGGGTTGCAACTGTGAAGCAATATCTCATCTCCAACGGAATTTCACAAAATCGAATTGATGGCTTTGGATATGGTGCTTCACGTCCGATCTCTCAAGGTGATTCCGAGGAAAACCGAATGTTGAATAGAAGAGTAGAGTTTAAGATTACGAAAAAGTAATGCAAAAGATTTTTAACTACATCAACGGCCAACTGGTTGCTCCCAACAGCGAAAAGTACTTAGATAATTTTAATCCCGCAGAAGGAAAAGTTTATTCCCTCCTTCCAGATTCAGATGTAAGAGATGTGGAAGCCGCGGTGAAAGCCGCGGAAGCCGCTTTTACGGGATGGTCAACTATGCCGTTGGCAAATCGGGCAGCGATACTTCAAAAAATTGCCGACCTGATTGATCGCGATTTGGATAACCTTGCTTTGGCCGAGAGCATTGATCAAGGGAAGCCAATCTCGTTAGCTAAGTCGATGGATATCCCCCGTGCATCTGCCAACATGCGATTTTATGCAACGGCATCTATGCATGTTTCGTCTGAATCACATTTTACAGAAGGCGAAGCAATTAATTATACAACGCGAACTCCCATCGGGGTGGCGGGTTGCATTTCCCCTTGGAATTTACCGCTGTATCTCTTCACCTGGAAGATTGCCCCTGCACTCGCAGCAGGTTGCACGGTAGTAGCCAAGCCGTCTGAGCTCACACCCATGACGGCTTTTTTGTTTTCGGAATTGTGTATTGAAGCGGGTTTGCCCGCGGGCGTATTGAATATCGTTCATGGCCTCGGCAGCAAAGTTGGTCAGGCCATTGTAGAACATCCGAACGTATCTGCTATTTCTTTTACAGGAGGAACGGTGACGGGCAAAACAATTGCCGCTACGGCTGCGCCCATGTTTAAAAAACTTTCGTTGGAGCTAGGCGGAAAAAACCCCAACATTATTTTTGCTGATTGCGATTTTGACGAAGCCGTGTCTACTTCTATCAATTCTTCGTTTTCCAATCAAGGAGAAATTTGTTTATGTGGGTCGCGGATTTTAGTGGAGCGGAGTTTGTATCAAAAATTTGTGATCGAATTTGTAAAGCGCACAAAAGATTTGATAGTGGGCGATCCACTGGAGGAGAAAACCAGAATGGGCGCGCTAGTGTCGGAAGCGCATATGAAAAAAGTACTCTCCTACATAGAGCTGGCCAAAACGGAAGGTGGTAAAGTAGAATGTGGAGGTGCGCAATTAAAAATTGAAGGAAGATGTTTGAACGGATATTTTGTGTCACCCACTGTCATCACCGGCCTGGATCAAACCTGCCGAACCAATCAGGAAGAAATTTTTGGCCCGGTAGTTACCATCATGGCTTTTGATATTGAGGAAGAGGCAGTTGCTTTTGCCAATTCAACTACCTACGGATTGAGTGCAACTATTTGGACGAGCAACCTAAAACGAGCGCACCGAGTAGCCCATCAATTGAGGAACGGCATTGTCTGGATCAATTGCTGGCTGCTCCGTGATTTGCGTACTCCATTCGGAGGAATGAAACAAAGTGGCGTGGGTAGGGAAGGTGGTTGGGAAGCAATGCGATTTTTTACCGAAGCGAAGAACGTCTGTATCAAACTTTGAAAAAATTGAACCCCGTAAATTGAAAGTCTGACTTTCAATTTACGGGGTTAATAAAATTCATCTTTTTCGTGCTAATTTATCTACAATCGTTTCAAGATTGACCACATATGTCTTATTCCCAATAGGGAAAGACGCCTCCACAGGAGCCACTATATACCCCTCTTTTATATTGAGAT
>Ga0209181_10006783_pt1 | contig 15929 bp, 4 predicted proteins | sample MAT05_FD_187208 | JGI IMG/M metagenome (GOLD analysis project Ga0209181, IMG submission 187208) | Freshwater microbial communities from Lake Fryxell liftoff mats and glacier meltwater in Antarctica - MAT-05 (SPAdes) (version 2) | ecosystem: Environmental > Aquatic > Freshwater > Ice > Liftoff... | reverse complement strand
ATTGTTGACCTTATTTTTTGGATTGTCTGGATGGTCGCAAAACTATGTTAATTACGATCGTGATTCACGTTGGTTTATTGGTATAAATGGCGGCGGAACTTTTCATACGCAAACGGAGGTTCCGGTTTTGGCGCGAGGCGGTTATGGTTTTACTTTCGGAAAATCTATCGGTATGGATCCGGGCAGACTTTTTGCTTGGGATGTTCGTTTTAGATTTTTGCATGCTTATTATGCTGGACAATCTACAACACAGTATAATTTAGATAGTGCATCTGCTTCTACTTTGTCTCCGTTATATTCACCCACAATTATACAGCAGTATCAAGATTCAATTGGCTATTTCGTTCCAAATTTTAAATCAACCATTATTCGATATTCGCTAGAATTAGTTTTAAATACTAATCGTTTAAGAGAGCGCACAGGTTGGAATTTATCAGTATTTGGAGGAATTGGTTTTACAGGATATCACACAAAAACAGATTTAACAGAAGATGTTTTTGGAAGCAATAGTATGTATGATTACAATAACATGACCGCGAATACAACCAAACCAAATTACTTGGCTTTTCAAGACAATGAATATGAAACAGATTTAGTTGGAACATCAAGCAACTTTGAGTGGAGCGTTATGCCAAGCTTTGGCTTAGGAATTAGTTATCAAATTGCACCAGCGGTTTCTTTTGGAATTGAGCATAAAATGACATGGACTAGAACCGACAATTTTGACGGTATGCCGAACACGATGGACGGTTTACCATCGGCAAAAAATGATGTTTATCATTATACATCTTTAGGATTTAAATTCCATTTATTTGGAGGTGGTAATGGTTATACTGATACCGACGTTTATAATTTTGATACAACAGAAACAATTAATACAATCAATCCTGTTGTTGAAAAACCTGCTCAAAAACCGATCATCGAAATTTATGATCCAGGTACAAGTCCTTATACAACTACTTACAATCAATTTGTAATTCGTGCAAACATTTTTTATGTTGACGGAAAACAAAATGTAACATTTAAACAAAACGGAAACATCAACAGTAATTTTACTTATGATCCATATAGCGACCAGTTTTCAAGCTCGGTTATTTTAAATCCTGGACAAAATTTATTTGAGATTTCTGCTTATAATAATGCTGGTTCAGCTTATCAAACAACTATCATTATTTACCAACAACCAGTTCCTGTTTTGGCTCCACCTATTGTTACTATTACAAATCCGCCGTATACGCCATTTACAACGGTAGACCAAATTTTTGGATTGACATCAACCATTTTAAATGTCGATAATCAATCTCAAATTCAAGTTTATTTGAATGGAACTTATTTATCAAATTTCAATTTTAATTCAAGTAGCCATTTATTAAATTCAACATTAAGCTTTAATGAAGGTTCGAATACTGTTACAGTTACTGCTACAAATAACGCTGGTAGTGATAGTAAAACGGTTACAATTATTTATTCAAAACCTGTTGCACCGCAACCTCCAATTGTTAATTATGTTTTCCCATCCGTAAATCCCTACACACATGGTTCAGAAAACATAAATGTATTAGCAACAGTTTTAAATGTAGCTGGTCAATCTAATATCACAGTAAAAGTGAATGGAAATATCACAACAAATTTTGCTTACAATACAACAACAAAAGAATTGGTGATGAATTCCAATTTAATTGAAGGTGCAAATATTGTTGAGATAAAAGCATTGAATAATGTTGGTCAAGACATTGAAACAACAACTATTATTTATGTAAAACCACAAGCACCTAAACTTCCAATTGTTACATTCTTGGATCCGGTTTTAGACCCTTTGGTTGTTTTTGTTTCAAATTACAATGTCTCGGCAAAAGTTGAGTATGTTTCAGGAGCATCAGACATCACATTAAAAATTAATGGTGTAGTATCAACAAGTTTTGCTTTTAGTAATTCTTCTAAAATTATGACATTTACAACGAACCTTGCTGAAGGCTCCAATGTAATTGAAATAAAAGGTCAGAATAGTTTTGGACAAGATGTAGAATCAACAACAATTATTTACAAAAAAACTTTACCTCAAGCACCACCTGTTGTTGAAATATCTTATCCTGTTGCAGATAATCAAATTTTTAATTCACCCAATATTGAGTTGATTGGAACAGTATTAAATGTTGCATCTGCATCTAACATTCAAGTATTGGTGAATGGAAATGCAACAACTGCTTTTGGATATAACACATTTACTAAAGTATTGAATTTACCACTAACACTTTTGGAAGGTAGCAATACAGTACAAATTACTGGAACAAATGTGGCAGGAACTGATTCAAAAACAAGACTGATAATTTATAAAAAACCAATTGTACCTGTGCCACCAACGGTTGCGTTTGTAAACCCTCCATCTAGTCCTTTTATTTCTACTGTAGAAAATTTTACTGTTACTGCAAATACGACAAACATTGATTCAAAAAGTCAAATTGTATTTACTATGAATGGTTTGGTAATTCCAAATGCGAATTACACATTTACATCTTCGCACCAAATTATTTATACTAGTACATTAACTTCGGGAAATAATATTTTCGAAGTAACAGTTACCAATGCAGATGGAACAGATGCGGCTTTAGCATTAGTAACTTTAAAAGTTGCAAATATTCCTTGTTTGATTCCAACAGTTGGATACATTTCACCTGTTCCTTATTCTATCGTTACAAATGCTGCAATAAATGTTGATGCGCAGATAAATAATCATTCTGTTGGAACAACGATTGAATTAAAAGTGAACGGCGTTAGTCAAGGATATATGACCTTTGATAGTGGTACATCTATTGCATCAAAATCAACAACATTAAATCCGGGATCAAATTCAATTCAAGTAATTGCGACAAATGATTGCGGGACCAACTTAGCAACGTTCACATTGAATTATCAAGTGCCAAATGCACCTTGTGTTAATCCAACCGTTGCTGCGATAGGAAGTACTTCTATTGTAACACAAGCGACTTCTGTTTCAGTTTCGGCAGGAACAACAAATGTGCCTGCTTCAACGAATATTACTGCTACTAAAAATGGTATTACAATTCCATTTAATTTTGATTTAGGAACTGGAAATATTACCATAGATAATGCAGCAATTTCAGTTGGAAATAATGTGATTGTTATTACCGTTTCTAACACATGCGGAAATGCAATATTGACTTATAATATTGTACGTGAAGTTTGTCAATTACCTGTTGTGTCAAATCTTTCTCAAGCTAATGCATCAGCAACTGCATCCACAACAATAGCGTTTACTGCATCTGTTGCAAACGCACTTGAATCAGAAATTACGTTGGTTGTGAATGGAATTTCTCAAGCCTTTAATTTTAATAATGGAACGGATGTTTTAGCTGCCAGTTTAAATTTATTAATTGGCGCAAATACAATTGCAATTAATGTCACAACAGCGTGTGGAACAGCTACGCAATTAATAACTGTTACGCGTGAAATTCCTTGTACACCAATTACAAATAATTTAATTTCACCAACAAATACAAATGTTACGGTGACGAATGCAAGTTATAGCATTACCTTAAATGCACAGGGAACACTTTCTACAGGGCAAATTACTGCTACTTTAAACGGAGCTAATGTTGCTTTTACGTTTGACCCTATTACAGGAAACATTCAAATTCCTTCAGTTACTTTGAACGATGGAATGAACACGATTGTGGTGAACATGACCAATGCGTGTAGTTCAACAAATGTGACATATCAAATTCAATACAACGGTTGCCAACCTCCTGTTATTACTATTACAAGTTTGGCAAATGGCGCAACTGTAAACTCGAGCAGTATTGCTTTTGCAGCATCTATTCTTAATTCAAATGGTGGTGCAAATATTAGTTTGATCGTGAATGGTGCCGCAGTAAGTTTTGATTTTAATGAAACAAATGGAACACTTACTTCAACTATTTTATTGAATGAAGATTCAAATACAATTACATTAAATGTCAATGGATGTCAAACGGCAACTCAAACACTAAATGTAAATTATGTGATTCCTTGTCAAGATGTTGTTGTTTCATTAATACAACCATATTCAAATAGTTTAACGGTTACAGAAAGTGCTTTTACAATTACATTAAATGTTTTGAATATTGATAATGCGTCGCAAATTTCGGTTACTCAAAATGGAGCACCAATTGCATTTAGTTTTGATGCAGGAAGTGGAACAATTTCTATTTCATCGATAACATTAATTAATGGAGCAAATGCAATTGCAGTTAGTACAACAAACGCATGCAGTGCGGTTACTACATCGTACGCTATTCAATACAACGGTTGTCAACCTCCAGTAATTACAATTGGAAGTAGCCAAACTAATGTTAGCACTTCATTATATAATTTCTATGCTTCAGTAACTAACATTACTAATCAATCAGCTATTCATGTATTGGTAAATGGTGCACCTATTGCATTTGTTTTCAATCCGGTTGGTGAATTAATTAATGCAGAAATTAATTTAAATGAAGGTTCTAATACTGTTGTTGTTGAAGCAGACGGATGTCAAGATGATATGAAATATTTAGAAATTGTATATACGGTTCCATGTATTCCAATCACATTTGCTTTAGGAACTCCAAATTCAAATTCAACATCAACTGCTGATGGAACTTATGCAATTTCGTTGATTGCACAAAATGTTGCAGAAACTAATATTACAGTAACGGTAAATGGAAACATGATTCCTTTTACTTTTATCAACGACATTATTTCAATCAATAATATTGTGTTGAATCCTGGAAATAATAATGTAGCCGTTGCTTTATCTAATGCTTGTAGTAATGAAACTGTTTCGTACACAATTACATTTAATAATTGTAATACGCCTACACTTAATTTATCATCAAATAGTGTAGCATCTAGTACGACTGCTTATCCATTCAGTGCAATTGTTGCAAACATTGACAATCAAAGTCAATTGCAATTAACAGTGAATGGTGCAAGTGTTCCATTTAATTATAGTGCAGGAATTGTAACTGCAAATCTTAACTTAAATGTTGGATCAAATTCTATTTCGCTAGTTGCAATTGCTTGTGCAAATGCGAGCGAATCAATAACTGTTGTTTATACGGTTCCATGTTTACCTGTTACTTACTCATTGGTTTCTCCAGGGCAATTAAACACATTGGTTCAGGGCAATTCAACAACAATTAGTTTGTCTACACAGAATGTACCTAGTAACAGTAATATTACAGCTACGTTAAATGGAAATTCGGTTCCGTTTACATTTACATCAACAGTTGTTTCAATAAATATTTCGAATTTAATTGAAGGAACAAATACGGTTTTAATTACAATTAATAACCCTTGCAGCGCTGAAACAATTACGTATACAATTGAATCAGATCAGTGCGAAACACCAACTATTAATTTAACAAGTTTAAACACAAGTGTAACGGATCCATTGTATACATTCTCTTGTCAAGTTTACAACATATCTAATGCCAGCGATATTCAATTACTTGTTAACGGTACATCTGTGAACTTTGATTTTAATTCAGGCACACACAATTTGGTAGCACAATTCAGTTTACAAGTTGGTGCTAACAATGTAGTGGTAAATGTAAATGGATGTGAAGCGGTGAGCGCAACTTATGCAATTACATATTCAATTCCATGCAATCCGATTACTTATAGTTTAGTCAGTCCTTCAACAAATAATTTTACTAGCACCAACGAAACATATTCGATTCAGTTAACCGCAAACAATGTGGCATCTCAAACAAATATTGGTGTCTTCCAAAATGGAAATGCGATACCATTTAATTTTTCAGGAAACACTATTTCAATTTCAGGTATCACGCTTCAAGCCAGCACTAATGCTATCACTGTGACATTGACGAACGATTGTAGTTCTGAAACAATTACTTATGGCATCAATTACAATCCGCCTGCACCGTGTGTTGCACCAGTTATTACATTCTCATCTCCAACTATTAGTTCAGATGACAATTATTCATTCACGGCCAATGTTTCAAATATTGATAATCCATCTGCAATCAACGTAACGTTAAATGGAGTTCCGGTTGCAGCAAATTATAATTCTTCAACAGATGTTTTGACTTGTTTATTGACACTTGTTTCTGGAAATAATACTATTTCGGTTACCGCAAATGGATGTGAAACGACATCAGCAGTATTTGGTGTAAACTACACGCCAACACCTCCTCCTTGTAATCCGCCGGTTATAACATTCTCTTCTGGTACAAATGTGACCGTTGCAAATTATTCTTTAGTAGCGAACATTACAAATATTGCTAACGCTTCTAATATTAACGTAACACTTAATGGAGTTGCTATACCTGCTAATTATAATACAGGTACAGGCGTTCTTACTGCAAACTTTACGTTGATTGAAGGAAATAATTCAATCCTTATTTCAGCTAATGGATGTGAAGCTTCAAATGGAACTTTAACAGTTAATTATGATGCTCCTGATTGTGGAACACGAATTAATCCTGGCAACTCTGGTTGGGAATTTTGTCTAGTAACTCCTAACGGAACATTTACTAGAGATAACTTAGCCAATGATATCAACTTTAATTACTCAGGTTCTGCAACTAGTTTATTCTTCAAGCCAATTGCAGGTGGTGGTGATGCTTTTGTTGATGGACAGCCTTACGCAGTTTCACCAGGACAATATTATTTATTTACTGGCAATTTAAATGTTACTGTGAGCAATGATAATCCAAATGCAATGGGTCATTGGGTTGTTTGTATCAATGCAGATAATATCCCGACGTTTGGTAATGGTGGTAATCGTCCAACCAGTCCATGCGAAGCACCTCCGTGCAATGCGCCTGTAGTTACTTTTACGTCATCAAATAGTGCTACAACAGCAAATTACACATTGAATGCAACAGTCACTAATATTGATAATCCGACAAGTATTGTTGTTGTGGTAAATGGCGTTGCAACTCCGGCATCATATAACGCCAGCTCAGATCAGTTGAGTTCCAATATTACTTTAGTTGCTGGTAACAATACAATTGCAATTCAAGCAACTGGATGTTCAGTTGGTAATGGAACTTTAAGTGTAAATTACACAGCACCTGTTCAAGATGATGACATTGATTATGATGTCCAAGATAATGGAACCGTTACTGTAAATGAACAAGCATGTGCAACAATCAAATGTTTAGGGGAGTCTGTCATCTTTAATAATTCGCAAGAGGCTTATGTAAAAGTTCAATTCAGTTTAAATGGAGGCTCTTCTTGGTATGGTTTCAACAATGATAATAATGTTGCTGGTGGAGAATCTATAGATGTTGCAACTCCAAGTGGTTCAAATATTGTGATTAAAGCCAAATGCACAAACGCAAATAACAATTGGTCAAATACACTTCTTTCTAATTCTGGAAGTCAATATGTTTATGTATTGCAAAATGGAGATCAAGCACCAAGTTTTGACCCTGCACAAGGGCAAGCGTCTCTTGAAACTTTCTTAGTAGGTTATATTGATGCTAATGGCATTGTAACGATTGGACCAAACGATGTAATTTATTTATTTGAATTACGATTTGTAGGTAATATTGGTATCGATTATCAAGATTGTGTAATGCTTGTAACGCTCGATGAAAATGCCAATTGTCCGGCACCGGTTAATCCAAAAAGTTCTGGCGGTTCTCAATCCGGCGAAAACTATATTGCGCCTCAGTTTACAACAATTCAACCAAACGCTTTGGCAGTAACAACATCGGTTCAACAATTAAATTTCAAAGCAAAAGTTGACAATGTAAATGTTGGAGAAGACATTCAAGTTGTTATTAATGGGGTTCCTTCAAGTGGATTCAGTTTTAATTCAACAACGGAAGAGTTGAGTGGAAATATAAATCTTGTTTCAGGTGGCAATACTATTAAAATTGATGCTGTGAATGGAACAAAATCTGGAACTGTGACTTATTCTATCACTTACAATCCTAAAGAAGTAGTGGTGGATGATGTTGTTACTCGACCAGTACCAGCGCCTGAATTTGTTTTGATTAGTCCTGCAGGATTAACGGAATCAGTTTCTAGTACAACTTACATGTTGAAAACAAAGGTGTTGAATGTAAGCGCGAAAGAAAGTATTAAGCTAATGTTGAATGGCACAGCAGTTCCTAATTTTACTTTTAGTTCTTCTACAAATGAAATTACGGCTGTTTTATCGTTGCGCTCGGGAGCAAATACAATTAAAATTGATGCGGTGAACGGTGATAAGTCAACCACAATTACATTTACACTTAATTATACTGCATCAGTTGATGGAAGGAATGATGGAACAATCAATAATGGAAGCATTATCAACACTGGCAATACGGTAGTTACTGCACCTGAATTTAAAATGATAAGTCCGTCTGCATCTTCAGAAAGCGTAAGTAGTTCAACTTATATGTTAAAAACGCAAGTGTTAAATGTAGCTGCAAAAACAGATATAAAAATCACATTGAATGGTGCGGCAGTTCCTGGTTTCACATATAGTTCTTCAACGAAAGAAATAACTGCCGTATTGTCTTTACGGAGCGGCGCAAATACTATTGTAATCAATGCAACTAGCGGTGATAAATCAGCCTCTATTTCATATACCATTACATATACTCCTGCCAGTTCTGGACGCATTGAGCCGGTTGATGGCGGGAACACAAATGACGGTGGAAAAATCGTGCCAACCAACACTGGTGGCGGCACAACAACTACAGGTGGTACAACCACAACAGGTGGCACAACTACAACAGGTGGTACAACTACAACAGGTGGTGGTAAAACAACAACTACAACAACAGGAGGAGGGACAACCAATACTGCAACGCCAACAACAGGAGGAGGAACAACTACAACAGGCGGTGGTACAACAACACCAACCACAGGCGGAGGAACAACTACAACTGGTGGTGGTAAAACAACCACCACTACAACTCCAACCACAGGCGGAGGAACAACTACAACTGGTGGTGGTAAAACAACTACCACCACCACTCCAACTACAGGAGGAGGCACAACTGGTGGTGGTAAGGGAGGCTAATTGATTTTACAAGAATTGAAAAGGGGTGGTGAATTTTATTCACCACCCCTTTTCTTTTGCGATCAGATTTAATTAATTCCCGTTGTCATTAAAAATCCAGATTTTGCATGCAGAAACAAAATGTAAAGTTGAACTCATAAGCACGATTATTTGTTTTTCTTAAATCTAATTTAATGCGGATTCAGGAGCAATCCATTCTTTAATAAGCATAATGCTTCATTGTTCTATTAAAGTGTAGCAAATTAGAATTTTGTGGTTTCATTCATTCAATAACTATTTAATATATTTACTTTAGTCAAGGAATCGAAAGAAAGAAGTGTTTGCTTACAACCTAAAAAAGAAATTATGAAATTACGTGCGTTGGTTATTGATGATGAAGATTTGGCTCGCAAAAACCTAACCATGTTGTTAGAAGAATATTGTGAAGACATAGAAGTAATAGATGATGCAGCAAATATACTTGATGCAAAAACAAAAATTGAAGCATTGAAACCAGACGTGGTTTTTTTAGATATTAGAATGCCGAGCGGTTCCGAAGGTTTTGATTTATTAGAGAGTATTGAAAATCGCAAATTTTTTGTAGTATTCGTTACAGCTTTTAAAGATTATGCGTTGAGAGCTTTTAATGCAAACGCAATTCACTACGTTTTAAAACCTGTTGACATTGAAGATTTACAACAAGCAGTGCAAAAAGTCAAAGAAGCCAAATTAACTTTTCAAGAAAACCCTGGCAATTTTGATACTTATTTTGAGTCAATTAGAAATTTGTCGCGCTCAATTGAAAATCAAGGATACGGAACAAAAGTTGCTATCAGTCATACTAAAGGAATTAAGTTAATAGATACAGATGACATTATGTACCTTGAAGCTTCTGGCAATTGCACCATGCTATATTTTACAGATGGTAAACGATATTTAGATACTCGAACATTAAAAGTTTATGAAAATATTTTGAATCCAGCGCTTTTTTATCGTGTGCATAAATCGCACATTATTAATTTGAAATATTTAAAAGAATATTTGAATGAAGATGGTCATTTTGCAGTTTTAAATAATGGAAAATTAATTCCAGTTGCACGAAATAGAGTGTCGTCTTTTGTGAAAACTTTAAAATCACTTTAGGTGAAATTCATTTTAATTTCGTGGTCTATTTTCTTTTTTACGTGTGGTTTTTCGCAGCGCTATAATTTTTTTAATTATTCACTCGAAGCAGGTTTACCTCAATCTCAAGTATCAGATATTTGCCAAGATCAGTTTGGGTATTTGTGGATTGGAACAGAAACTGGATTGAGTCGTTTTGACGGAATTGAATTTATTAATTTTTCTACTGATGATGGATTACCTGACAATGAAATTGACAAACTTTTTATCGATGCGCAAAATCAACTTTGGGTCGCAACACCAAAAGGAATTTCACGTTATGACAATCGGCAATTTGTTTCTTTTCCTTTTTCGAACTCTCTTTCTTTAGAATATAATATCAATGATTTATGTGAGTTCAATCAAAAAATTTATTTAGCTGCGGATGAAGGGTTATTAATTTTTGATAAAGACACTTTTTTATTACTAACCATCGGTAACGAAGAAGCTAACACGATTCGCACAATTTGTAATTCAGGTGATAGTTTATTGATTTGTGGCTCAAAAAATGGTTTGTATAAATTTCAAAACAACCAATATTTAAAGTTTGGATATTCAAAAATTGATACTGTAAATATCAGTGACATTTTTTTAAGAAAAGATGAATTGATTATTTCAACTTACGGTTTTGGAGTGCTATCTTATAATTTTAGAACACAACTAGATTCTGCTTATTCATTGTCTACCGAACGCATCCGAGCAATGTATGCAAGCCCGAGTTCTATTTTATGTGCAACTAAAAATGGTGCATTCGAAATAACAGAAAACGAAACGTATTATTACTCACTTCAAAATGGTTTAATTTTTGAAAATATTCGTTGTGTTTTTATTGACAACGAAAGCAATATATGGTTAGGTACAAATGGAAAGGGATTATTAAAATTAACCGGAAAATCTATATTGTCTTATACAAAATCAGATGGATTAAGCAGTGATGCTGTAATGGGAATTGCGCAAGATCATGAAGGGTATTATTATTTTGGAACTTATGAGGCTGGTGTAACAAAATGGAAAGAAAATGGCGATTCTTCTATTTCAGAAGTTTTTAACCTTGAATTAAAAAACAGTACGATTTGGGTCACCGTTGTTGATAAACATAATCGTTGTTGGATTGGTTCATCAGGTGGTGTTGATTGTATATCTGAAAATAGATTGATAAAAAATTTGATGTTAGAAGAGTTAAATTCTAAAACACGAACTATACTTTTTTTGAATGATTCGACTCAATTATTTGGTGGCTCCTCCGGAATTTTTAGTGTCACAAATTCTAAAATCACAAAATTATTTTCTAATCAAACTCTCGATATAAATAAAATGGTTTTGTTGAATGGTGTGCTCTTTGTTGCAACAACAACAGGCCTTTATCGATCTTCATTGGCGACTAATTTACATGAGTTAAGTTTTCTTCATCTGCCTGAAAATAATGTAAAAACGATGGCAGTTGATTTTGCGGGAAATTTATGGATTGGAACAAATAGTAGTGGAGTTTACATTTATTTGCGTGATGGTAAAACTGTTTCTTTTGCATTGGATAATACAGACTCAAAATCCAATACTGTTTTAGCAATAATCGCTGATTCAAAAAATTGCATTTGGGTATCAACGCTAAACGGCGTTTATCAGGTTCAATTATTACCAGAATCAGAAACTCTTTTTACGATTAATCATTATGGTCGAGCTGAAGGTTTAATGACACTCGAATGCAATCAAAATGCATTATTCGAAGATATGCAACATTTTATTTGGGTCGGAACATCTGAAGGACTTGCGCGAATAGACCCATCCCTAAACGATGAATTATTTTCATTTCAAAAACCAAAATTGAGAATATCAGGAATTAGATTATTCATGGAGAATTTTGATTATGAGGATTATAAAATTGTTTTAGACACGGCCAGTGGGGTGCCATCAAGCATTACCCTTCCTTACAATAAAAATCATTTGACATTTGATTTTATCGGAATCAATTTAAAAGACCCCGAAGGAGTTCGTTATGAATACCGTCTGTTAGGTGCTGAAGATTATTGGTCGCCTTTAACAGCTACAGGCTATGCAACTTATTCTTTTATTAGTCATGGTGAATATAGTTTTGAAGTTAGAGCAACAAATACATCAGGAGAATGGTCCGAAACTAATCGTATTCAAGTTATTATTCTACCGCCCTATTGGTTAACCTGGTGGTTCATTACATTAATGATTTTGTTTGGAATTTTTATTCTTGTTTTAATTTTTCAAATTCGTATTAAAGCGATTAAACAAAAACAAGAGAATGAAAGATTGGGTTTTAAAAATCGACTATTGTTTTTAGAACAACAATCACTCAATGCAAGTATGAACCGTCATTTTATTTTTAATTCGTTGAATTCAATTCAGTATTTTATCAATAGTTCAAATAAATTGGCTGCCAATAAATACCTCACCAGTTTTGCCAAATTAATTCGAAAAAATTTAGATAGTTCAACAACAAATAATTTTATTGTCACATTACAAGAAGAAATAGAAAGAATCGAATTGTATCTATCTTTAGAAAAAATGCGTTTTGATGGCAAATTTGAATATTTTTTAGAGGTTGATAAAAACATTGAATTAGATGGTCTTGATATTCCCTCAATGATTTTACAACCTTTTGTGGAAAATAGCATTATTCATGGTGTTTTGCCTGTTCAACGAAAAGGTAAAATCACAATCAAAATTTTTAAAGAGCACGGATTTTTAGTATTTGAAGTAATTGACGATGGTTATGGTATTGATAATAGCATGAATCTTAAGAAAAACAAAGTTACCGGTGACCATGAATCGATGGGGATGGACATCACCACAAGAAGAATTGAATTAATTAGAAAGCTAACCGGCGAAAATCTTATGATTATTGGGCCTTTTCAAGTAAATAATGAAGCTGGCGAATGTCTAGGAACGAAGGTCATTATTAAGATAAACGTCGAAAGTCAGATTCAGGAATAAAAAAATTGAAATAATACTTGACAATTCGATGTATTATTTATACATTTGTTAGGAATGGGTGTCTTATCTCATTATTTAAAGAATGAAAAAAGGGTTATACATATTAGGTTTGATTGCTTTTCTGGTTGTATTTGCAGCCTGTGAAAAGTGTGAAAAACCTGTGTTTACCGAAGATCCCTTTGTAGGTTCTAATCGTGGTTTAATTGATGATGATTATGAGAGTGAATTCATTGGAAATACTAAAAGTGAACTTGATGCAGTTGGTGGGGTCAGTCCTAGCAGTGATGGTGGCATTACAGATCCAGATGAAGATGAAGACTTTGATGGTATCGTAGATCCAGACGAAGATGAAGATTTTGATAAAGATGGTGACGGAAAATAATCCGACTAAATAAAAAAACTTAAACCTTCCTGATTTTCAGGGAGGTTTTTTTTTGTCAAAACGTAAGTATCTTTGTCGTCTGAATGAAACAACTCCCAAAAGATTTTTGGCTACTCTGTTTATCGACGCTTCTTTTTATTTTAAGTTTTAATATTATTTTGCCTGAACTAAATAGTTATTTAGAATCTATTGGTGAAGGAAAATCAAAATGGGCGGTTCTTGTTCCATGGACTTTAGCAGCAATGTTTTTAAGACCACTAAGTGGAAAAATGGCGGATGTTGTTGGAAGAAAATTTGTGATTTATTTTGGAATTACCGTAAGTATCTTGGCTGCTTTTTTTTATCCTATTGCAATTTATTTAACCTTTTTCTTTTTTCTTCGATTCTTTCATGGATTTTGTGCCGGGTTTCAACCAACTGGTTCCTCAGCGCTAGCAGCCGATTTAATTCCGGAAAAAATACGTGGGGAAGCAATGGGTTTTTTTAGTATTTCAATTTCACTAGGCTTTGGTCTTGGACAATTCTTGAGTGAACCGATTAAATATTATTTTGGATTAAATGGGATGTTTTATTCGGTGGCTGTTTTTGGAATAATTGCCTTTTTATTAATGCTTCCAATTCAAGAAACTCAAAAACGAAAAGTGGATTTTAAATTGACAGATATTATTCCACGACCATCTGAATTAATAGCACCTGAAGTTTTTGTTCCAGCCGCCGTGATGTTATTAATAACAATTTGTACTGGATTTTATATGCTATTAGTGCCAGATATCTCAATGCAATTAGGAATCGAAAACAAAGGATTATTTTTCTTTACACATATGTTAAGCAGTCTTTTTGTTCGCTTTATTGCAGGCAGAATTTCAGATAGAATAGGAAGAAGAAAAACTTTATTGGCCGGTGTAATTACTTTTGCAATAGCAACCATTATTATGGTCTATGTAAATGGACCAGTCATGTTTCTTTTTTGTGGATTTGTTTATGGTGTTGGAACCGGAATTATTTCACCAACACTCATGGCTTGGACAACAGATTTATCAAATCCAAAATTCAAAGGCAGAGGTTTATCTACAATGTTGATGGGGCTTGAGTTTGGAGTAATGATTGGCGCTTTTGGTGGTGATTTTTTGTATCAAAATAATCCTGAAAATTTGCCTTTCATTTTTTTAATCGCGGTTATAATATTAATCGCAATAATACTTTATTTATTGACATTTGGAAAAACAGCTCCTGTCCGTTTTGTAGAAAAATAAAACCCGATCAACTTTAGGCTGACCGGGTTTTAATTTTTTTTATTAGAACTAGTTTTTTATTAATTTTTTCGTTTCAATAATTCCATTACTTTCAATGCGTAAGAAATAAACACCTTTAGGTAAAGCGGCCGCAGAATAACTTAATTGATTTGTTCCTACAATCAATTCTCCTTGATAAACGGTTGAAACAAGTTCGCCAAGTACATTAATCAATGTGATTGAATAGTCTGCATTTTCTAAAATATCAATTCTAATTTCCATTAAATCATTCACCGGATTTGGATAAATGCTTAAACCTGAAATAGGAGCTTTTTCAATTATTCCGGTCATTGAAGTTGGATATAAATTGATGTCGTCGATGAAAATATTATTACCGCCATCATTTTTAAATTCAAATTTGTATCGGAAATTAGCTACATAATAAAGATTATTAATATTATTTACTTCTTCTGAGTACCAAGCTGATTCATCAGGTGGTGAATAAGAACCTGTTGCAGTAAAAGCGCTTAACGAGTTTCCATGCCATTGTTTTCTTAGTACCCAAGTTTCACCACAGTCATCCGATATATAAAATTTTAGCCATTCATCATCTGTTGAAGTTTTTTTGCGATACGCGTAACGGAATGTAAATATCATATCATCTGCGGAAGCGACACCACTTAAGTCAATTGGTCCCGATGCAAAAGCATCGATTGTACCAACTTGAGTTGTGCCGTAATTATTTAGTTTAACAGAAAAGTTTCCTGAACTAGATGCGGTAGAAGTTAGCACCCATTTTTCATCTCCATCCGCATCAATTCGTGTAAAACGTTGGTTATCGGGAAAGCTAGATAACGTTTCAAATCCTTCTGAATAAGGAAGAGGATCGCCAGGATTTGCAAGAACAATTATATACGCCGTTTTTGTGCCAGTTACAGTAGTTGATCCATCTGTTGCTTGCAATGTTACATTGTAAACACCCGGTGTATTGTAAGTAATAGTTGGACTTGCTGCTGTTGAAGTAGCTGGTGAACCACCAGCAAATGTCCAGTTTGTTCCTGAAACATAATTGTAAGAATTATCTGTAAACGTGACAGATTCTCCAACACAAATTTCAGTTTTATCACCACTAAAAACGACTTGACAAAGCACATCCGGTAAACTAACTCCAGTAGCTGAAAGATTA
>Ga0209181_10006782_pt1 | contig 15934 bp, 16 predicted proteins | sample MAT05_FD_187208 | JGI IMG/M metagenome (GOLD analysis project Ga0209181, IMG submission 187208) | Freshwater microbial communities from Lake Fryxell liftoff mats and glacier meltwater in Antarctica - MAT-05 (SPAdes) (version 2) | ecosystem: Environmental > Aquatic > Freshwater > Ice > Liftoff... | reverse complement strand
TAAGATGTCTCTAATGCTATTCATTTGGTGTTTTGATTCATTACTTGCACCTTACCCGATGAATAGCTTTTTTTCTCTTTTTCTAAAACTGTCCGAACTATTGATTAATAAAGCTATCAGATTTCCATTTACATCCCATACTCTCGCGGTTTTGTCATCAGATCTTGTTATGATTTTGTTGCCATTAGAACTAAATCTAGATTCAATACCTTTCATTTCCGTAATGACATCGGCATTAGTATTCCACAACTTTGTGGTGTTATCAGAAGAAGAAGTGATAATCGCGCCACCATCAGAACTAAAACTGACACTTGAGAAGGGACTAAGTTGCTTTTTTGATTTAGCTATTAGATTCCCTTTGATATCCCATACCCTTAGAATATTGTCACCTTCAAAGTCACTATAAGAATTAACTGTAGCAATTTTGCTGCTGTCAGGACTAAAGCCACCTAGATGTCCCTTAATCTTAGTTATAAGATTCCCTTGAGTATTCCATAACTGAGCCGTGTCATAGGACGTAGTTAGAATTTTGCTATTGTCAGAGCTAAAACTAGCACTAAGGATATTATTCTGATGCCCATCAAGATTGGCAATGAGATTTCCATTGATATCCCATATCTGAGCTATACCTGACCACGAAGTAATAATAATTTTACTACCATCAAAGCTAAAGCTGGCATTCCCAACTCTATCTTTTTGATCTATTCCTATTTGAAATTGATTAATAAGATTCCCTTTAAGATCCCACACTCTCATAATATTGTCTGATGAAGTCGTAAGAATTTTACTTTTGTCTGGGCTAAAAATAGCGTTGAGAAAATCACTCTGATGACCTTCTGCTGTTACTTCGGTGATTATATTCCCTCTAACATTTAACACTCGCAGGAAACTTTTTTTTATTTCTCCTTCAGACCCTCTTGAAAATGATACAACAGTGACAATCTTGCTACTATCAGAATTGAAAGTAGCATCTAGAAAGTATTTATCATTTAGTTCAGTAATAAGATTGCCACTTAAATCCCATACTCTTGCAGTTTTATCTTTTGAAGCAGTAATAATTTTACGTCCATCAGGGCTAAAACTTGCACTATTCACTGCATCTTGATGCCCATTAAATTCATTAACGAGATTGCCATTGATGTCCCATATTCTTGCGATTTTATCTTCGGAGGCAGTAGCGATTTTACTCCCATCTGGGCTAAACATCGCACTATTTACGCGTCCTTGATGTCCCTTTAATTCGTTGATAAGATTCCCTTTGATATCCCATATTTGTGCATCTTGGTCGTTTAAACTAGAATAGGAAGTAGTAAGAATCTTACTGCCATCAGGACTAAAATGAGCACTAGTAACTTTATATCCTTTGAGTTCGGCAATTAGATTACCTTTAATATCCCAAACCTTGGCAAAATTATTCCAGTAATTGTAGTCATTGTAGGCTACAACTGTAGCGATTCTAAGGCTATCAGGACTGAAACTGACTTTCCCGAAACTACCTAATATTTCATTAATAAGATTTCCATCAGTATCCCATACCTGTGCGGATTTAGAAGTAGTAGTGACAATTCTACTGCTATCAGGGCTAAAAATAATACTGGAAGGATATTTCTCTACTTTAAGTTCTGTAATTAGAGTCCCTTTATTATTCCACAATCTAACAGTTCCATCATTAGAATTAGTTAGGATTTTGTTTCCATCATTACTTAAAGTTATTCTATCGATTTTACCTTGATTATCCTTAAGTTCAGTAATTAAATTTCCTTTTATATCCCATATCTTTGCTGTACCTTCCCATGAAGTAGTGATAATTTTGCTGCCATCAGAGCTAAAACTAGCTTTATATTCTTGAAATTGATAGATTAAATTTCCTTTGATATCCCATAATCTCGCCATACCTTCCCCTGAGTTGGTGAGCATTTTACTGCCATCAGGGCTAAAATTTGCACTATTGACCCAACTTAGATGTCCATCTAGACGATTTAGCTCTTGTAGTCCATTAATTGTTAATTGTAAAGAAGATAAAACTTCTAAAGGACGTTTAATTCCATCAGGTAAAACAATTTGTTTAAGTTTATATCCTGCTCTAAGAGCTAACAAAGTTGCTTCCAAACCACGTCCATCTAAATATGCAATTTTTGAATTAGTACTCTCTAAAGTCACCCCAGCTAAAGCAACTTGCATAGTTGCCCTTTGCCTAGCTTCCTCAGCCCTCAGCAACTCAGCTTCCGCACTTGCTAGTTCAGCCTTTGCATCCTCAGCCAACTTCGCCAATTCCCCTCTCGCCCTTTGCACTTCCGCATCAGCCTTTTCCTTCTCCGTCTTAGCCTTAACTGTCTCAACCTTCGCCTTATTGAGTTCAGTCGCGGCATTTTTCCTCTTCTCTTCCGAATCCTTAGCCTGTTTGGAAGCATCTGAAGCTACACGTTCAGCATCAATTTTTTGAAGATTAGCATTGTCAATTAACTTATTCGCATCCGCAACCTTTCGATTAGAATCATCAACCGATGCTTTAGCACCAACAATTACTAAAAACGCCGCCACCAAAGTCCCCACCAAAATCATCGAACCAACTCTAATTCTCTGTTTCGCAATTTTATTCGCACGATCCAATGTCTCACTTACTTCTTCAGCCGCCTCCCTCGCTTGGCGTTCTGCCTCAAACTTAATCTCTCCCTCTAGCTTCTCAACCTCCCGACTTTCGCGCAAAAACAACTCATCCTCATCACTCAACCGCTTCCCCTTCGCCCAATCCTCCACATCCTGCAACGCCTGCCCCCGCAACAAAAAAGAATCCCTCTGTCCCTCCTCCATCTCCTTCCAAGACCGCAACGCCGAAGCATAAAACTCAGGACGCATATCCGCCAACATCCGACTTACCCAAACCCCATCGAACACCGTCCGATAAATCGGATTGTAAACCATCAACCTCCCATCGCGCCTCACCACCAAACCCGTCAACCGCAACAACATCTGGTCGTAACTCTCATCCGCCGCAATACCATCTAAATGTTCTTGCTCACTCGCTTCGACTCCGCTCACTTCGACTCCGCTCAGCGACCGACGGTCGGCGTTTAGATCGGTCGCTGAGCGAAGCCGAAGCGCATCCAAAATCTGCTGATACATTCCCAACAGCCTCCCCTTTCCCTTCTCATCACTCAGCAATATGCGATCGCGAATCGTCTTCAAATGCACAGGATTATCCTGCGTTTCCCAATGCTCAATTATTTTCTCAGTCACCAGCGCCCGAACCATCTCCTCAGGCGAAGCTTGCCCCAAACCCACTTCTGCCGAGATTAAAGTCAATATTTTCTGCGTGAGAAATGGCTGTCCGCCCGTCCAGTAAAGCACCGCCGCCAGCACCCCATGCGGATCGCCGACCTTACCCTCCAATCCTCGAACCAATGGCTCCGCCTCGTGCAGTTGAAAGCCACTCATCTCGATCGCATGACCGACATTAAACGACGATCGCGACTTATTCTTAATCAAATCCGAAGGTGTCGCCACCCCAAAAAAGGCAAAGGTCAAACGCTTGTATTCTGGCTTTTCCGCCCGTTGCTCGAAAAAAGACCGCATCAACAAAAATAAAAATAACAATTCTTTGCGGGATATTTGGCAACAAAACGCGATCAATAAATTCGTAAAATCTCCCAATCGGCGAAATTGACTGAGCATCTAAATCCTTCCACCACTTCTTAAAGTCAATCGTCGTATCTAATTGAAAATTCTGGAATAACCCCCTAATTATCCCCGCATACCACTGATCCTCTCGCAACATCGTGCCCTGCGTTTGCGGATCGATTACCGCACAAGCAAAACCCTCCTGCTGCAACCGTTGCATCGTCCGCACCCGCAAGCTCGATTTGCCCATTTGCCGCGAGTTAAACACAAAGCAATACTCGCCCTCTCTGAGGCGATCTCTAAGATCGCGATCGGCTTGACGCTCCACATAGGCAGCATTATCGATCGCCAGACTACCGCCAGCTTGATATTGATAGTTGGAGGAGGACATGATTTTGCTTGGGTGCGTTAATTCACCAATACTTTAAGGCTAGTCCTGAGAAAAGACCAGACAATAACAAGAGATGCGATCGCAGTTCTTAAAATTTGCCATAAAAAAATGGCGGTATAAATGGTTATCAATGGTCATAGACCAACATTAACCAGCATACCAGCCGTTTTTTTATTAGATGGGCCGAGATGGATTTGAACCAACGTAGCTTACGCAGCGGATTTACAGTCCGCCCCCATTAACCACTCGGGCATCGACCCTTTACTTAGCTGTATTCTAAGCGAATCTAATCATATACACTTCTTGCACTACTTGCAAGTGATATTTGAAGAAAAAATAAAAAAACTTTGCTTCTTTTTATTTTTTCTTCAAATGTCGAAACCCGATTGCGATCGCGCTTAAAAAAATAATTCCCATTACTCCAGCGATCGGATTGCCGTTGATACCTGTAACCCACTCAGGCACAGTACCTGTTGGCTGTAGCAAATGAGTTGTATTAACGATGTAGTAACACCAAATCAAACCGCCATGTAAACCGATCGCTACTCCCAACCTGCCATTGCATCGCCGCCGCGCCATTACTAGCGCCACACTGAGCATTACCAAACCGATAAATTGACTCCATGTCGTCAGAATTACATTCAAGGGCTTAATGAAATGTAAGATTGCAAATACAAGACTGGCTGAAATCAGGGCAGTCTTTTTAGAATAATCGCGCTCTAGCTCGGACAGCAACCAACCGCGAAACAACATTTCTTCCGCAAAAGCTACACCAACTGAAGTTAATAGTCCAGGAGCGATCGCTCCTTGCCAATCGACAAAATATACGCCGAGTACTGGTAATAGCTTTGCTGGCAATGGGTTTTGCCAGTCCACAGTTTGGATTGACTGCCAACCGAGGCTTACTTGTAACCACATGAATATAATCAAGGTTACGCTGCCTAGCCCCAAACCAAACAAAAAATCGCGTCCATTTTCGACAGTAAAAGATAAGCCGTAATAACGAAAGGGATGAGCATATTTAGCAATCTTGCGTCCCCAAAACCAAATTAATCCCAAAAATTCGCTATATAGCAAAATTGTGAGTGAAACTCCAACCGACTCACCAAAAATCAGATGCATAGGTGCGGCGATCGGTAGCCATATTACCAGTAAGGTCAGCAAAAAAAGGACTATACGAATGGGTGCTTTATAAGAATTTAGGCGATCAAAGTTCACAATAATAGAAAAGTTAGGATTTTTATTAATTGGTGTTACGCAGAGCGAAGATCTGCCCTCATCCCCCAACCCCTTCTCCCGCAGGAGAAGGGGAGTAAAACTCGGTTATTTTCTTGTTCCCCTCTCCTGCGGGCTACCGTGTACACACAAGTCCTACCTGTCTTCGTTTCAGTCTATTCTGCCCCCTAAATCCCCCAATTCTGGGGGACTTTGAAAGATCTAAATTTTCTTGTCCCCCCAGAATTGGGGGCTAGGGGGCGGATTGGTGTTGACTTTGCTAGTTTTGAGACTTGTGTGTACACGGTAGCTCCTGCGGGAGAGGGGCTAGGGGTGAGGGTCTTAGAATTTTCTGCGTAAGGTTAGTTATTAATATAGCGATCGCCATCAGAAACTAAAAGCGACTCTTCAATCTGCCTCTACTTTCTGATGACTATGTAGTGTGGCGCTTCGCCCTAAAAAAGTGTCTTTACTCTTATTCTTCAGGCTCAATTGTGCTAATTAAACCCTTGCTTTGTAGCCCTTCACAATAAAACTCAGCATGTTCTTGTACACAAGTAATCACCAGCGCACAGCCACTAGCATGAGCCGCCATCATAATATCAACTGCTTGTGGTTGAGTTAAACCATTTACGACTTGCATTAAGGTTTGAACGACGTATTCCATTGAGTTGTGATCGTCGTTATGTAATAAAACTCGATATCTTGGTGCAATTTTGCGTATGGTTGCGGGACGAGTAATAGTTTCGGTAGACATAGACTTAGATTGCCTCCAGTAAGGGTGAATTTATGAAATCTGAATAATTGCAGGATTTATGTTTGGCGCATTAAGAAGAATTATTAGCGGGTTTGTATGGTGAACCTGAAAGCTGAGACAGTAATAATACTTAATGCATAACTTACATTATAAGTATTAACCTCAAAAATGTGAAGAAGTACTGTCTATCTTAAAGCCCATAAATAAAAGACGGCTCGAAGCACCGCTTCTTATTTATTAGGAATTACGCATTAACTAAGTAGGGGCAATTCATGAATTGCCCCTACGGCTTTTTGCTAGTGAGCCAATACGTTTGCATTTGTCCTTTACCTTTTACCTCGATCGCACCACGTTCTACTAAATCAAAATTATGTTTGAGAAGCTCATAGGTTTCGGCAGTAACTTGAATTTTACCAACTTCACTATGGGACTCCATTCGACTAGCCACATTCACGGTATCACCCCATAAATCGTAAATAAACTTTTGCGTACCGATCACACCAGCAATCACCGCACCAGTATGAATCCCGATCCGAATTTGCAGCTTTCTCCCTGTCAAATCACGAAGCTCAGTTACTTTATCGATCATGTCCAAAGCCATTGAAGCGATCGCTTCAGCATGAGTTTCTGTAGGAACAGGAATGCCACCAGCCACCATGTAGGCATCACCGATGGTTTTGATTTTTTCTAGTCCGTAGGTTTCGCAGAGAGTGTCGAAGCCAGAAAAAATTAGATTTAAAAGGTCAACTAAATCTTGAGGAGAGAGTTCCGAAGAAATTTTGGTAAAGCTGACAATATCGGCGAAGAGAACGGTGACAGACTCAAAACTATCAGCAATTACCCCATGTGATTGCTTGAGACGATCAGCGATCGCTTTAGGAAGAATGTTTAGGAGTAGTCTTTCAGATTTTTCTTGCTCCGCATGAAGGGCTTCTTCGGCAAGTTTGCGCTCCGTAATGTCATCAAGTACCCCCAAAATACCAATGGTCTTACCTTCAGCATCAATAATTGGCAATTTACTGATATCTAGCCAAATTGATTGCCCCTGTTTATCTGGATTTAGTTTGCGCTGAACAATGTGCATTTCAGGAATATTTGACTCCATTATTTGCTGATCATGCTCACGAAATGCATTTGCTAATTGAGGATTTCTAATTAGATCATAATCAGTCTTGCCGACGACACTTTCTGGGCTGTCCAGTTGAGCATACATTGCCCAATTTTTATTGCATCCACGAAAAACAAGGTTTGTATCTTTCCAAAAAATTTGTTGAGGAATGCTATCCATAATCAACCGCAGATAAGTTCCTTGTTCTTTGAGAGCGAGTTCTGCTTTGACACGAGCGGTAATATCCTGAAAGCTCCATACCCGACCGATAATCTTGTCACCTAATTTTTGGGGACGAGAATAGCGCTCTAAGACTCGACCGTCACTGAGTTCTAGTAAATCATAACTTTCTAGTTCAGGATGATGATAAAAATCACGCGATCGCTTCATAAAGTCTTCAGGATCAAGCATTTTCTCAGCTAAAAATTCTAATCTAAGTTCATAATCGGGGAGTGATAAAACGTCTTGAGTCAGTGAAAACATATCTAAAAATTGTTGATTGTAGCTGGTGATATGACCAATACTATCCACTGCCAAAATGCCATCAGCGATCGACTCAAAAGTTGCTCTTTGTAAACTTAAAAATTCTTCAAGTGTTGATTCAATTCGTTTGCGTTCAGTAATATCTACCCCAATTGATAGAACTTCAACTAAGTTCCCTTCTTCATCTAAAATAGGACGATTTGACCAAGATATATATACTTGCTCTCCATCATTGCGAATATTTTGACTTTCTTGAAACATATATAGATCAGCATTATGAGCGCTATTATTCATCCAAGTTGGCAAGTTAGAACTATTTGGATCATCGCTAGCTTTAAAAATTGTTCCTTCAATATTTTTACCAATCACTTCATCTTCTTGGGAAAAGCCAAAGAAACTTAAGCCGTATTCGTTAATAAATTTAATTTCACCTGTGGTATCTCTTCGCAAGATAATACAATTTGCGACTTCGACAAGGGTGCGATATTTAGTTTCACTCGTTTTAAGTGCTTCGGTGCGCTGTTCAACTCGTGCTTCCAATTCTTGTTTACTTTGAGCAAGCGCGATAAATGAGACTTGCAATTGTTGCGCCATTTGATTAAATGATTCAGCAAGAATTGATAACTCGCGGACATTTGCAGTCTCAATGGGGTGATAGGGTTGCCCACTAGCGAGATCAGCTGAGGCTGAGAGTGTCGCTAGTAGATGCGAAGCTTCGATCAACTTCTCCACTGGTTTCGCAATCCATTTAGATGTATAGAAGCCTGTCAAACTAGCAAAAATTAGGGCTAAACCACATAACACAATCGTGTTGCGAGTATTGATATTAATGCGATCGCGAAAGGCTTGTTCAGATACCGCCACAATTAGCAACCAGTTCAAGCCTTCAGCAGTTCGCAACCTTGTGATCTGCACATAGTGAGTCACGCCCTCCCATTGCAGTTGAATTTGCTGATGATTGGGGATATTAGCAGGGTTCGGATAGTTTTTTTGGAGATTTTGGGATGCTAAACGCAATAAAGGATTTTGACTTTCACGCGCATAAATGCGTTGTTGACCTTGAGCTGTAGAAGCATATGGAGATTCTGAAGTTGATGTGGCAACAATCTCGCCTGATTGTTCGAGAATGAATGCTTGCCCTGTTTTCGAGATCGTTAGTTGCCTGAGAAAGTCACCAATTTGCGAAAGCGGAAAGTCGATCGCGATTACGCCACGCAAGTTTCCAGATTCACTATAAATCGGTAAAGAAGCTGTAATCCCTAAAATCGGACGCGCTACAAATAGATAAATAGGACTCCAAACTGCTTGACGCGCTTTGACTGCTTCTCGATACCAAGGGCGATCGCGTGGATCGTAAATATTCCCTTCAATTTGATTGAGGGTTTTGCCAGCACTATCTAAGCGATAAATTAATTTTTGCAGTCTCGTGTTCGAGGCTAAACCAGAGGTTAGAACTTTATGTAAAACGAAAGTATTATTTTCTCTCCGCTCAACACCAATAAATTGACCTTGAGGATTTGCCGCGTAGAAAAAATATAAGTTTCGCGCTTGGCGCATCTGTTGCCAAAACAACTTATCTAAACTTTCTAAATTCTCTAAAGCTAGATTCCCCGCTCTAGCCGATACTCCATGAGCTTGTAAAATTTCGAGAGGGGCGCCAAAATATCCGCGTACATGAGTTTCAATTGTATTGGTTACTTCTTGCCCAATTTGAGGTGCTAGCTCTTGAGTTGCCTCCCGCCCATTTTGCACCGATAACCACCCCGTAATCCCCACCGCAGCAATCACTTGGGTCACAAATGGAACGATCAGCAATATCTTTAGAGAAAGCTGGCGGCGATCGCGTTGAGATTTATGATCATGGTGTGAATGAGCAGGCATACAAAAGCTGCACGAAAAAAATCTATATGTTGCCTATGATAAAGCGATCGTCACTTAAAAACACGAGTCTCCGCCTATTTGCTCAGATAAATTTGTTCAGATAAAACACGGGCAACAATTAAATAAGCGATCTCATATATAGCAATCCTAAGTCGTTTGTGGAGAAACAAGGGGCTTAAGCCCCTTGTTATAAGCCTTAAACTTCTACGACTCATTTAGGATTGCTATATCACTGTACAAGCGCGATCGCGACAATATACTTTTAATTAATCATGCTTTTAATTAATCACATCCTTAAGCCAATTAAGAGCTTATATTTTTTAACAAATCCTCTCTAAATTCTGTTGTAAACTTTTCGGATTATTTATGATGTAAGGATACTTTTCTATGGCTGCTCCTTTACTATCAATTCACAAACTTGTCCTACCATATATGCCTTTTCCAGCATATTTTGTGGCAAGTACTGCCCCTATTAATATTGAAGATAATAATGCTAAGGACATTCCTGACCCAACAAGTTTAATTAATGAAATTTCTCAACATTTAAATGAGCATAAAGATCAGGCAGAAGTTTTAATCGTTGTTCATGGCTATAACACTAGCAAGGCAGATACAGAAGACTGGTATCGAAGTATTTATAAACATCTCACAGAACATTACAATAAAAGTCGTTCTGAAGGTTTACTCTTAATTGGCTATCGTTGGCCGTCCGAAAAAGTTTTACCCAAATCATCAGAAGGCGGTTCTTGCCAAAACAAATCTCAATCTTCTAAAAAAGTCGTTTTAGGCAAGCTTCAAGCCGCTACGCAAGCTCTACCTGTCATTTTAGGGCTAGGATCTCGCTGGGGAATTATTGGATTAATTGGGGGAATGATCGCTTCAATAGCGAGTATTATAGCGATCGCTTTACAAGCCTCAAAAGCTGGCATTTTTCTGATTATTTTTTCGACTCTAACTATTCTCTCTCTAATAACTGTTTCTGCTATCTTCACGCTTGTGGCGCTCAGATTAGTAGTTTATTTCCGAGATACTTATCGTGCTACTAATTTTGGTGTTTCCGATTTAGTGGAATTAATTCGACAAATTGATACTACTGTGGTTAAAGCTAGTCCCGCTCAAGATCGATCTGCGAAGGAGGAAGATAGCAAGAATAATCGCATTAAATTATCATTTATTGGGCATAGTATGGGTGGCTTTGTGGTTACTAATACTGTGCGAATTCTATCGGATGTATTCGACTCAAGTTCTATTGGATCTTTAGATATTACTAAAAAAGGAAAGAAACCATCATCTTTCATTGGCAATGTATTTTCTTTAGAACGCCTGATTCTAGTGTCGCCTGATATTCCCGCAGAAACTATCATTTCTCAACGAGCCAACTTTCTGCAATCGTCTTTACGACGATTTAAGGAAGCATATTTATTCAGCAATGAAGGGGATATGGCATTAAGGCTTGCTTCCCCGATAGCCAATTACTTTGTCTATCCATCTAATAGGCAAGTTGGTGGGTATCGACTAGGTAATGTAATGGTCAGAAACTTCACAGAAAAAGACTCTAATGGAAACCTAGTCAAAAAAATAGCGTTACAAAAAGGATCTCCCATGCCATCAGGAAGCTATGGCATGATTGTCCGACTCCCAGATGAAAATGAACCATTGATTAACCTGCAAAATGGACAAAATGTTCCTCTGTCTGATCAAGAACATCTTACCTATCCTTTAGATTACGTATATATTCAAGATCAATTGCCTCTATCTACACGGCAGGAGGAAATTGCTTTAGCACCTAATCAAAAGCCCATAGGTGAATTCTTTACTTTCTTTGATTGCACTGATTACACCGAAAAGTATTTAGACAAGGGACGGCAAAAAAGCGCAGGGTTAGTTAGCCATGCATTGCGGAAGCAAGCGTTAAGCTTTAAAGATTTTATGCGTTTAACAATCGACTATTTCAGCGGCAAAATTGATACTCATGGGGGATATTTCAGTAATGGTGAAACCAATCCTAAAAAAGGATTGAAGCCAGAGGCGGCTTTTACTAAATTAGCAATCTATGGATTAGCTTGCGTAGGTTTTGAAAGGTTTTTGATTGAACTACAAGAAGAGCCTATTTTTAGTGAATACACAACATACTATGAACAAATTCTGAAAGATGTAGAATCTCAACCTGTATTTTTATCTCTAACAGATAATCAAAAAGAGAAAGTGATATTAAGCCATCTTCTTTCTAGTATTTGTCGAGATAAGGGTATTCAAGTGCTTTTATCCCAAGAGCGTTATGCCCTAGATGTCTTGGAAAGTAATATTGAGCAAAATGCATAAACAATCTGTAGATCTAATGCAATCCGCACGAGCATATTTTTTATAGCTAGAAACAGATGCATTAGCGATCGCTCCCAACATAACCAACAACATTAAAACAGCGATCACCTTATTAGTTTGTTGTTGTGAAAAATTTAGAAAGATTTGCACGAATCACTCAATGGAGGATGCCAACCGACTTTCACCCATGCTTGTCTAGCTCTCATAATTTCCCCTTCACCACGAACTTCATCATTCAAGTCTAATCGATTTACAGTTGCCCTTCCCGTTTCTGTAATGCCAACAATTCTGCACCCGTGTTTATTCCAGATGAAATGGTGATTCCATATTTGCTGACGTGGATGAAATAAAGCTACTTCCCTTAATGTATCTGGATCTAGTCCTTGGATAAAGTTGTTAGGACTCGTTAATCATTTTGGCATTGAGCAAGGTAAAAATCTGATCTAATTCCAAAATCCCTGCTAATTCTGCTTTCTCTGCATCATTTAGTCCAATTCCTTTGAGCCTTTCATTCAAATCATCTAGGCGATTTTGTAATGTCTCAGAGAATTTGAATAGATAGCGATCGCGAACTTTTGCGGTAATAATCTCTGTCGATATCCACGAAGAGGGGTTCACCATTGTTTGAGTCATCATATGCTTAACTCCCTTTTCCTAATAGTATTAATCATAAGCGATCGCCCCCAACATAATCCATCAATACCAAAACAGCGATCGCTTTAGTCTCAACTATTAAAAACGAGCTAGAATTAGGTGAATACCAGACTAGACATACCTACGAAAATTTAAGATGAAATTTGAGTGGGATGAACGTAAAAATCAGATTAACCTTATTAAACATGGAATTGTCTACTCAGAACCTGATGAACAAACAATTAGGATTATTTCATTCATGCAAAGTTTGCTAAGCATACGTAAAAAACGGATGGAAGGAAGATCTACTATTCCAGCATTAAACATATACAAAAGATATGGAATAGAGTAATAAATAGCTTATAGATTTCATGACAAGTAAGTTTATATTTTTGCGATCAGTGGTCATTACGATCAATATTAATTTTGATTAACGAGGTAATTTTGATGATGTCAACACTACTATATGATTCGGACTTTTATCGTTGGACGGTTGAGCAGGTAGAGCGTTTACGCTTAGGTAAATGGGATGGGTTAGATATAGAAAATTTAGCTGAGGAAGTTGAAGCTTTGGGGAGCCAAAAAAGATCTGAGTTGGAAAATCGTTTAGCAATTTTGTTGGGGCATTTGATTAAGTGGGATTTGCAGCCAAGGTTGCGCGGTAAAAGTTGGCGACTGACTATCAAGGAGCAAAGAATCCAAATAAAAAAGCTGCTCCGAAAAAATCCTAGCTTAAAATCTTATCTATCGGAAGCGATCGCTGATGGCTTCGAGTTGGCTCTAGTTTTGGCAGAAAAAGAAACCCGACTTAAACCTAAGGATTTACCGAAAGAATGTCTTTATTCTGTCGAACAAATTTTTGATGAGAACTTTCCTACTGGTATTCAAAACGTTTAAAGCCTTGTTTACGCAATAATCTCTGATTTTTTTACAAGGTTCCAAGTGTAGCTCTCCTCTTTAAAAGTCAGATATCTAAAAAATATAAAAACCTCTTCGCTGCGATTGATCGCATATCCCTGCAGCTTGAGTTTTTGGGCAAAGCATTCCCACGTTGAGATGATCTTAAATTTGATGGATTTCTGCGGGAATGCTATGCCCCCTAAATGATCTCAATATATTTTTAGAAATCACATCATTCAATTGGGGTTAACTACAGGAATTGCGCGATCGCAATGTTTACGATAAATCTTAAAATCACCATCTAAAGTATGCACTGAGGCATCTGGATAAATTTCAGACATCCTGACTAAAACACCTGTGTCAAGGATGGTGCTTTTTTGCATTATCTGCCAAATCCTTCCATGTATTTAGGATTATGAAATAAGTCTTCTAAATTATTATCTAGGTAACCAATGAAGTCTTTCGCTGCTTCAGCAAAAGAAACTTGTTTTGGATTTGGCTCCATCTGCTCTGAGATTTGAGTGCTTTTATTGAACAAAGAGGGTAAATACCCCGCCGCTCTGCGGCGTGAGTATATTCGGTAAAAAAGAATTTAGATACCCCGTCCGCTTGCGGCGGGGTGATTCATTTACTTTGAATTCTAAAAACTCAATAAATTTGATAACTTCGGTTCTTTGTTCAACAGGTAATTTTTTGATTTTGTTAATGGCAATTTCTAGGGTAGTCATTTTAGCTGTCTGCCTCTCACGTTCAACTCTGTCCCATTTTAGAAAACTTGATAGTAATCAGATCTCCGACTTTTTTGTGAGTGTGATAAGTATCTGCGATCGCCGACAACATAATCCATCAATACCAAAACAGCGATCGCTATTTCAGTAAACGAATAAATCCTGCTTGTTCAAAATGATGATCGCTTGTCAGTGATTGTGTAATTTTGCGTTCTTGCATGACATTGAAACTAGAACAATCAACTAGACTCCATTCTTTATCTGGTCTCATAGTCAATAGTTTCCATGCTTTTGAATCTATCTCTTGGCTGATATGGATAATTTCTACATAGGGAGAAGTTTTTAGGCTTTGGATAAAGGCGATCGCTTTTGGTCTAGGAATGCGAAGAGGACTCGAAAGTAAGGCGATAAGTTCAGTGATGATATAGCTGGTGGTGATAATTTTGCTTTTTTGAGAACGTACGCTTTGATATATCTGCACCGTGAGAGAGTGAAAAGGCTGACTAACATCTATCAGATTTGCCCAGCCTGATGTATCGACAAATAGCTCAGGCATTATGGTTTTCTAGTAATCCTTGTCCAAGATAGCGATCGTGATTTTCTCCCCAGTCAGGAATATCGCTACGAAAAGCGCCGATAAACTCTTCTAGAGGATCATCAGCAAAAGTTTGGATAGTTTGTTCCAATAACTTAGTAATTAATTCTTGTGGGGATTGTCCTGCTTTTGCGGCGGCTTTTTGCAAAGGCTCGTAAATATTTTGTGGTAACTCTAGAGTTATTGTGGTCATAGTTTTAGCCAAATTAGCCATTGGTATTTATTTTATCAGATCGCACATAATCTCAATCCCGAAGCGATCGCCTTCCATATCAACATTTTGTGTATAGCGATCATAAATATGCCAGATAAGGTATATTAAAATATAACTCATGAATTAGAGAACAAAGAAATGAGCCAGAATGATTTTCCTGAAGTTATTCAAGGTAGCAACAATATATTTGAAGATTTGGGCTTTGCGCCTGAAGAAGCTCTTAATCTTAAAATTCGTGCTGATTTGATGTTGAATATTAAGCGTTTTATTCAGTCAAAAGAATGGACGCAAAAGCAAGCTGCCTTATTTTTTGGCGAAACTCAACCTCGGATTAGTGATTTGATGAATGGTGATATTGAGAGGTTTAGTATTGATAAGTTAGTGACTATGTTGGCTAAGGCAAGTATGGATGTAAAATTTGAAGTAAAATTGAGATAATAATAGATGTATTGTAATTCTTTGATAAAAGAGGTGTAATCCATGACTGAATTACTTGAGCGTGTAATTGCTCAGTTAAAAGTTTTACCTGCTGACGAACAAGATGCGATCGCTAGTCGGTTTCTTGCTGAGCTAGAGGATGAAGAAGCTTGGAAGGCTAGTTTTGCTGCGACAACTGATGATCAATGGGACAAGCTAGCTGCTATGGTACGTCAGGAAATTACTGCTGGAGAATTCTCTCCATTAGAAGAGTTATTTTCTTCTAAACCAAATAATCAATAGTTCTATAAGCGCTTTAAAATTTCGTTATACTCTGCATGAGAACCGATCCAAAACCAATAAATATGATTATTCTCTAGCGAGCCGAGAACTCGATAGTTGAGTCCAACTCTTGCTGAATAGATTGGTTGGCGTTGACTAATTCGCTTAAACTGAAGACTTCCTTGATAAGGATCTGACTGCCAAATTTCATAGGCTTTTATTACTTGTTCCCGTACTGTATCTGGTAGTTGATCGAGCGCTTTGCGAAATGTCTTTGTAATACTAGATTTCATAACTTATTCTGCATTTACTAATACTGTTGGAGATAAGAAAACATAGAATGGTGAGTAAAAAATAGTCTATCTGGAGTGCTAAAAATCATAATAAGTA